>Ga0172376_10003197_pt1 | contig 19564 bp, 16 predicted proteins | sample Lak35m_FD_121114 | JGI IMG/M metagenome (GOLD analysis project Ga0172376, IMG submission 121114) | Freshwater microbial communities from Kabuno Bay, South-Kivu, Congo - kab_092012_35m | ecosystem: Environmental > Aquatic > Freshwater > Lake | place: Democratic Republic of the Congo: South-Kivu... | reverse complement strand
GGCTCTCGAACGCTCCGCGACGCCATCAACGAGGCCATGCGCGACTGGATGGGGTCTGTTGGTAACACGCATTACATCATTGGCTCGGTTGTTGGTCCGCATCCATTTCCGATGATGGTCCGCGACTTTCAGTCGGTGATCGGTCGCGAGGCGCGCCAGCAATGTCTCGATGCGACCGGTCGATTACCGGATGAAGTCATTGCCTGTGTTGGCGGCGGGTCGAACTCTGCGGGCATGTTTTATCCCTTTGTCGATGATGCGAGCGTCGCGCTGACGGGCGTTGAAGCGGGCGGTCGCGGCCCCACTCCGGGACAGCACGCGAGCACGCTCTCACACGGTGTCAAAGGCGTCTTGCACGGCAGCTATAGCTATGTGCTGCAAGACGAAGATGGTCAAACCGCCGACGTCCATTCAATCTCAGCGGGGCTCGACTATCCCGGCGTCGGTCCCGAGCACAGCTATTGGAAAGACTCAGGCCGAGCGAACTACGTCGCGATCACCGACGACGAAGCGCTCGCCGCGTTTCAGACGATGGCCAAGCTTGAAGGCATTTTGCCAGCGCTCGAAAGCTCGCACGCGATTGCTCACACCTTCAAGGCCGCGAAGGCTCGCAAGAAGGACGACATCATCGTCACCTGCTTGTCTGGTCGCGGCGATAAAGACGTCTATGAGATCGCTCGACTACTGGGGAAGGAACTCGGGTAGGCGACGCACTTTCGAGAATCGCCGTTCGCTTTAAGGCTGTGATCTCTTCGTGGAGCACGTTTTCAACGTGCCTATTTTCAAAGGAAATGAGCACGTTGAAAACGTGCTCCGCGACATGTCATCACAGCCTCGTCGCGAGTGGCGACCATGATCAGACAGCATTCAAGTAGAGGACTCACAGTGACTACTTCCCGCATCTCGGCGGTTTTCGAACGACTCCAGCAAGCCGGCCATTTGGCGTTCATGCCCTTTATCACGGCCGGTGATCCCGACATGTCGACAACGCTGGCGGTGTTGAATGAACTCGGGCAGCGCGGCGTTGATCTCGTCGAAATCGGCTTCCCCTACAGCGACCCAATCGCCGACGGCCCGGTCATTCAGGCGTCGTACACGCGGGCTCTCAACAAGAAGCTGAAGGTCGACGACATCTTCGCCGGCATCAAATCGTTGCCGACCGCGAGCCTGCCGCCGTTCGTCGCAATGGTCTCGTACGCGCTCATCTTCCGCCGAGGCGTCGAGCACTTCGTGCAGCAAGCCGCCGACGCGGGCTTTGCGGGACTCATCATTCCCGACCTTCCGGCTGATGAAGCCGAAGACGTCGCCGCGATCGCGAAGCAGCACGGCCTCGATGTCGTGCAACTCATCGCGCCGACAACTCCCCGCGAACGAGCTACCAAGATCCTCAAAGCCTCAAGCGGCTTCGTGTACTGCATCTCGATCGCGGGTACGACGGGTGTACGCGACGAACTGCCGCCGGAGCTGACTGAGCAACTGAGTTGGCTGCGAACTCAAACAAAGCTTCCACTCGCGGTCGGCTTCGGCATCAGCAAGCCCGAGCAGGTTGAGCATCTTCGGCCGGTCGCTGACGGAGTCATTGTGGGCTCTGCCATCGTGCGTCAGTTCGAAGCCATCGGCGCAGGCAAGCCGTTGAGCGACGCCTTGCAAGACATCGGTACCTTTGCCGCAGGACTCGTCACGGCCACGCACCGCCAAGCCACTTGATCGGGATCGGCGCGAGAAAGTGGCTTGGGCCGCCTTCATCGTGAGCCGTGGTAAAGGACATCAGCATGCAACCGGCTCGCCTCCTCAAGCAGAAGATCGCGCGCGGTGATTTGGTGACCGGAGTGCTCGCGACCAATCATGTGTGGCCTGAACTGGTTGAGATCTCGCAGCGCGCGGGCCTCGATTATTTGATTGTCGATCTTGAGCACGGTCCGCATTCATTGTCATTAGTGGCCGATGTTTGCACTGCGGGCCGGCATCTCCATTTTCCGGTGCTCGTCCGACCGCTCAACAACGACTACGCCACGTTGCGTTCGTTGATCGATCAAGGACCGGCTGGTTTTTTGTTGGCTGATGTCGAATCTGCTGCTGCGCTCGATCGTGTGGCCGAAGCGATTCGACTGCCCCCGCGTGGACGACGACGTCCCGGAGGAGCGGCTTGTCATTGGGTGTCGAACTTCGGTTTGGACGCTTGGCAGCGTGAGATCGAAGACGACTTCATCGTTCTGCCACAGATTGAAAGCCAGATCGGAGTCAGTCACGCGGCGGAGATTGCCGCTCACGAATTGACGACGGCCTTGGCAGTCGGTCCGTATGACCTTTCGGCGGATCTGGGAGTTTGCGGAGTGATGGATCATCCCGACTTAAAAGCCACCCTTGCACAGTTGAAGCACACTGCCGCGAGCATTGGCAAAGCCATGTGGATGATTGGCAACGCCGAGCAACTGGCCCGTGACGGTTGGCGTTTCCTGTGCATCGGCGAGCCGACTTACCTGCTGCAAGCCGCGCTCAAGACGGCCGTCGCTCATGCGACCGAAGCCGCCTGCGACGGCTAACCCAAACGTATGTCGTCGGGTGTGCATTTCTTTCAGATATCAATGTCGGGGCAGGGCGGCCCATTCAGGAACGACCCCCGATTGGATTCCCAAGAGCGGCAACAGATAGGCGACCGTTGCGATGGTGAGCACGACGCACGCTAACAAGTTCAACAAGGCGCCGCGTTTGGCCATGTGACCCATCGGGATTAGCCCTGTCCCGTACGCGATCGCATTTGGTGGAGTTCCAATCGGCAGCATGAAGCCAAACGACGCGGCGATGGTTGTCGGCAGGAGCAGCAAACGGGGGTCTTGCTGTAATTGCACCGCCACCGGAGCGAGCACCGGAACCATCACACTCACCAGCACGACGTTGGTTGCGAACTCGGTGAAGAATGTTGACAGCACGCACAGCGCAAGGATGACGGCCCACAGCGGCCAGCCGGCGACCGCACTGGCAAAGGCTCCACTGGCCCATTGAGCCAAACCCGTGCTGCCCAATCCATCGGCAATCGCAAAGCCTCCGCCGATCAACAGCACCAAGGACCAGGGGATGCGCGATGCCGAATGCCAATCCATGAGGTACTGCGGATGCCCACGCTCGTTGCGACCAGTTGGAAGTAAGAACATCACCAGAGCCATTCCAATCGCCACCGTCGAATCGTGCACAGCGGTTTTGGCATAAGCGGCGCTCGTCCCCATCACGTCGATCAAGAAGCTCTGCATCACGCCTTCCCAACCCGGCAACAATGGATCGTTCCCAAACTTCAAGGGTGTGCGAAACGTCCACAAACCAGCCGTCAGTATGAACACGACCAGCATCTGCCACTGAGCCCGAGTCGGTGCCCCCAGCCTCTTCAGTCGATCGCTGAAGAAGGACCGATCTAACTGCGCATCCGCGAGCTTGGGCAATCTCCAGCACAACAATCCCCAAGCCGCGAGCAACACTACCAGCCCCACGGGTCCGAAGGCGCTGAACCATTCGCCTGCCGACAACCGTGGTGCAGCGGGATAGAGCTTCTGCCACAAGCTTTGAAATTGGACGTTGGTCACAGTTCCGACCAGGGTCATCAACCCGCCGATGCTGGCAGCCCAAGCGATGCCCAGGACGAGATTCGCTCCGAAGTAGCGAATGTCCGCTTTGGATTGTGCGACGTGCGGCGAGGCTTCGCCGGACTCACCGATGAACTGCGGGTCGCGCGTCACGATGTCTTGCCACGAACGAACGAGCGCTAGCCCGATCGGCACCATCATCAATGCGGTCGCAGTATTGCTGATCCACATCGACAAGAACGCGGTGGCTAACAAGAAACCGAGCAGCACACGACGAGGGCTCGTGCCAAGCACTCGCAGGATCAGCAACGCGATTCGCTCATGGAGTCCCCACTTCTCCAGCCCCAACGCGATAATAAAGCCACCTAAGAAGAGGAAGACTTCCTTGTTGATGTAGGCACGGCTGACGTCTTCCGCACCTTGAATGCCCAGTAACGGAAACAGCACCAACGGCAGCATGCTCGTCGCCGCGATCGGCATGGCCTGAGTCAACCAGAACGTCGACACCAACGATGTCACCGCTAACAGGCGTTGCGCTTGAGGCTGCATGCCTGCGGGAGTCGGTAGCGCCAAGATGGCGAGGAACAAGACGCATCCGAGTACGCGGCCGATCACGGGGAGCTTGCTATCGGGACTCAGTGCTTCTTCGTCGGACATTCAGAGGCTTTCAGTAGAATTGGCGGGAGCAGAACATACCGAGTTCGATGCCAAGGTGCGGCTGAGGCTCATGAGCGGTGAATAATTTCCGGTTCAATGCAGTAGGCATAGAACTTAACAGCCCGTTTCAAAACACATGGAGCACGATTTCATCGTGCTTTCAACTCCTTGAATCCCGGCACGTTGAAAATGTGCTCCACGAAATTCAACAAGCTATTAAGGCTTGGGTTCTAGTGGCGCGGTGATCTCCAAGAGATCGATCGCTGGACGCAGGTTGCAGAAGATCGTCGCTAAGCGGCCGTAGGTCGTTTCGCCCGGCTTCATCGGCAGGTGTCGAGCCAGTCCCGGTCCCGCCACGATCCGCAGCATCGCTCCCAGATTCACTTCACGCAGCACGTTGTGTTCGATGAGCACTCGCCCCAGCGGAGTCTTTTCGGCCAAAATCTCGTCACGCACAGCCAGCGTCACATAAGCCAGATTCAGTCGCACGATGCCGAACATCACCACCTGCTTGGTGCCCGACTTCAGCAGGATGATTTTGCGAGAGTAGATGTCACCTTCCAACCGCCGATCGACAACTCGTACATCAACAGTCGCGCCCAAATACGATTCGAGCGATAGGGTCATGTGATGATCGTGAGCCAACAGTGACTTGTGCGGCTCGGGCGTTTGTGATGCAGGGATATGGTCAGCTCGTGCAATCAGTGGTTCCGGTTCGGGGAACAAACTGATGAGAGCATTGAGTTCGTCTTGTGGGTTCATAGCAAGTTGTGCGTGATGGGAGGGCTCGCTGTTGGACCAGGATGCTGCTAGCTGCTGCAAACAATAGGACTGATCGAAGGAATCGACGTGGAGCAGGATTTTATCGTGCTCTCAACCCCGTTAACCCGGGCACGTTCAAAACGTGCCCCACGAAATACAGCAGGCTGTTAGGTGTAGCGCACCTGGCGATGCTCGGGCTCGAAATACTCGGTCAGTAGACTGTCGACTTGCAGCAAACCTTTGCGAGTTAGTCGCACCTCATCCTCCTCCACTTCGAGGTAGCCCGCAGCTTGCTGATTGCGAAAGGCCTCGGCGAACTCTGCGAGAATGTTGACGCCGAATTTCTCTTCGAATTTCATCACCGAGATGTGTCCTTCCTTCAATTGCAGCACAACTTCGCGAATGAGCTTTTGATGAGCAGTCGGCTTGAGTGCCCGATTGAAGGGCAGGGAACCAGCTTGCACAGCGGCTTGATAGTCTTCGAGTTTGTCGAAGTTTTGGTAATGCACGCCTTGCACATGCCCAAACGATGAAACGCCAGCCGCCAACAGGTCAGCTCCGCGCCAGACCAAATCGCGATAGACGAAATGGTCGGTATCGAGATCGCGGACCAACTCATTGCCGCTGGAGATTTGATAGCCGTCTGCCGTCAGGCGATTGATGGCCTCGTTCACCCAGCGTCGTTTAGTCGCCCAATCCGCAACAGGAGATAGGAGGCCTTGCTCACGCATCTCTTTCGAGATCAGTGTGTTGAAGGGCAGTTCCATCTGATAGATCGTGATGTTGTCAGGCTGGAGCGCGAGGGTCTTGTCGATATTGCGCTGCCAGTTGTCATCGGTCTCGCCGATCATGCCAGCGATCAGGTCGATGTTGACTTGCGGAAAGCCAACTTGGCGAATCCAACCGTAAGCCCGATCGACTTCAGGAGAGAGATGGGCGCGACCGTTTTCTTCCAAGATTTGGTCGCTGAAGTTCTCCACGCCCAGCGACACTCGTGTGACCCCGATCTCGCGCAGCGTCTCAACTTTCTCCAAGCTGAGCGTGCCCGGTTCGCACTCGAAGGTGACTTCTTCAGCCGTGTCCCAGGAGACGTGCTCTTGCAGTTTGTCGCGCAGAAAGCGGAGTTGCTTCGAACTGAGGTACGACGGGGTTCCCCCGCCAAAGTACACGAACTTGAGATGCCGACCAGCAACCGCTGGCTTCTGGCTTAGCAGTTCGATCTCGCGCGCCACGCAGTCCACATAGTCTTCGATGGCGCGGGCATTCTGATTGGTGTAGACACGGAAGTAACAGAACTTACATCGCTTTCGACAGAACGGAATGTGGATGTAAAGCCCGAGTGGTACCGACTGAGTCGGCAGCGAATCGAATGCGTTGTGGATGTCCGGCAGGTTCTCGCGAGTCCACAAAGAGAACGGCGGATAGTTCGAGATGAAGTAGCTGCCTACTTCAGTCGTGCTGCTGGTATCAATGGCCATAAGCGGCTGCCATGTCGAGAAGGTAGAAATGGGAGTGAAATAAGCGAGCGTCCGGGACAGATGCTCTGATGACAGACGCAGTGATGTTGCGACCAAGACATTGCACCCGCGCGAGGCGCATCAAGACTTGTTCCAGAAGGGCGGGTTCATCGCGGGGAGGCCAACGCAAGCTAACTGCCATGCTGCGCGTTGTCAGCGGATGCGATTTGAACGCGACTTGCTACGAAGTTGGTGAGCACTAACCCGACGGAACGAGCTTTGCCATTCACTCATCAAGTTGCGTACTGCGGGCCGACGGCGCGCATTTCTGAGGCAGGCTCGCTCAGCAGCGTGTCACAATGAAGCAGATGTTGGCGGTAAACGCACACTTGGTTGTCTGCTGCTCTACGCCGTCTGCATCGGTCGTCAGGCGCGATTCGGTTGTAGGGTTCTGAACGAGTCAACGTCTGAAATCAGTCCTGACTATTTCGCGTTCTACAACTCTCGAACCGGCTATGGCAGGCCGGGCGATGAGCCTCGTGATTCAGGGGTCTGTGTATCGGGTTTCGCTTCTGTCTCCCTCCTTCGAACGACGATGGCTGAGTACTCCGCATGGGCCGCGCGGTCGCGAATTCATTCAGGCGATAACAGCGTCGCAATCCGCGCATCCCGACTGACTCCGCCATTCGACTTCGCTACGCATCCAGGAGCTTGCTTGATGATCCTGCTTCAAGAGCCACCGCGCCGCGCGCCTACTCCCGGCATGTCATTGGCGGTGCGTCGCCGCGAGGATCAAGCGCACGTCTTTCAAGAAGATGATGCTCGCCTCGCAACCATTGTGCGACGTCGTTTGATCGAGTTGGGGAATCCTCAACTGAGGTATCTGGGTGTTGAAGTGCTTCATGGTCGAGTTTCACTGACCGGGCAGCTCAATCGCTATTACTTGCTGCAGGTCGCTCAGAACGCGGCGAGTTCTACACCAGGAGTTGTTGACGTCGAAATTGACATACGAGTGGTGCGAACGCCGGAATTGGAACTCATGGCGGAATAGCCGCGAAGTCGTCTTTGGTAGGTGATCTTTAAAGCAGCGACACCACATTCTCCGGAGGTCGTCCGAGCACCGCTTTTGAGCCGCGTACGACGATCGGCCGTTCGATCAGAATGGGATTTTCGACCAGCAGTTGCAGCGCTTCTGCCCGCGGGACGTCTCGCTCACCGAGTCCTAGTTGCTGGTAGACTGCCTCGCCCTTACGCATTACGTCGCGCGGTGCGAGTTTCAGCTTTTTGAGCACTGCATCAAGCTCAACTGTAGTCAGAGGTGTTTTCAAATACTCGACGACGTGCGGCTCGTGTCCAGCGTCTCGAAGGAGCTGCAACGTCTGACGACTCTTGCCGCAGCGGGGGTTGTGATAGATGACAATCGACGACGCGGACATCTTGCAGGCTCCTTGTGCTGAGTGATCACGAATCGGCTGGGGAAGATATCCAGAAAGCTCGGTCAGGCATCCGTCTTGACCCATTTCATCAAGGCAGTCGACATTGCCTGTGGCAACGGCGACACGGATGTTCGCGCTGTGCTGCGGTTTGTCTTCTTTCATGGACGAAGATCTGCGTGACCACGTTTGATCGCTATCTGCTGCGACGCTTTTGGCATGTGTTCCTGATCGGCTTCGGGGCGACATATGGTCTCTTCGTTGTCTTTGATGCCTTTACTAATGCCGACGAGTTTCAGGGCAAAGATCAACGCTCGTTCGGTGTCGTGTTGGGCCGAATGCTGGAGTACTACTCGCTGCAATCGTTTGTCTTCCTAGATTTGATCGGTCCAACGCTAGCTGTGATTGCGGTGATGGCTGTCTTTGCGTTGCTACAACGGCAACGCGAGGTTTATCCAGTGCTTTCGGCGGGAGTGCCCACTTATCGACTCGCAGTTCCTGTGCTGGTGGGAGTGCTTTCGATCGTGTTTGTGATCACGGTCAATCAAGAGTTACTGATCCCCAGACTCGCAGATCGGTTGCAGACTAATCGAGGTCAGGCCAAGGCCACGATTCAGCGCGTTGAGATCGCCCGTGACTTTGTCAGCGAGATCACAGTGACGGGCCGCAAGCTCGACTTGCCAGAACGGAAGATTGAAAACGCTGAGTTCATGCTGCCTGTCGGAAGCGTTGTGAATGAGCCCATCACGCTGCGAGCGGCACAAGCGATTCATTTTCCGGCACGCGGCGAACGACCAGCCGGATGGCTGCTCAAGAATGCGAGCCCGACGTTTGATGACATCAACCTCACGGATCGCGGTCGTACTCTGGTGCATGCCGATACGCGTAACCCAACCAGCCGTGATTTGTTTGTCGTGACCAATGTGACGCTCGACCAATTGCACGGTCGTGGTACGACTTCGAAGTTCCTGTCGACCGCTGACATCTTGCAGCGCATTCGGAATCCCGCCTTTGGCCTCGCCTCGATTCGTGGCTTGACCGAACGGTTGCACGAGCGCCTGACCAGGCCGCTGGGCATTGTGTTGTTCACGCTGATTGCGATTCCGTTGACGATGAAGAAAGAGAGTCGTGGTTTAATCGCCAACATGGCTGTGGCGACGCTCGTGATGGGCGTGTTGTTTGCCGCCGCTCAAGCCTCGTTGGGGTTGGGGCGGATCAACGTCATCCCTTTGGCTTTGGCGGCGTGGGTCCCAATCGTCGTGGCTGGCACGTTCGCTGTGGGACTTGCTGGTCGAGTCCAGACGTGATGTGGCTCGACTCATTATGAACTGTGCGGAGCAACCATTCGATCAGGAAGCGTTGAGCAACGACAATGTGCCCTGTGTTCATGGGAACGGGCGACGCATCCGTTGCCGGTGATTCCCAAGACATTCCAGTAAGGCAGCGTCTATGGCCGACAACCTCTCCGACCGCATGCCCACCGCCGCGTTCGCGTTTCGAGGTTACAACGTCACGAATCTCGGCAAGACGCCGGAGTTGCTAGAGCATCCGGTCTATGGGCCGACGTTCGAGAAGCACCTCAAGGGGGCGAGTGAGATCTTCACCGCAGCCACGCTGAAGCGAGTGGATCTCGTCAAGCGTGTGCGACTGCGCGAGGAGACATCCCTCGAATCGTATGGCGAGGCGCTCTGTTTGATCGGTGGCGCGTCGCTCGCGCAACTGGAGTGCCTGCACGAGCACTTTGGGATCGCTTTCAACACTGCGAAGTTGGCGATTGGTTATAGCCTCGGTGAGATCGTCGCACTGTCAGCGGCAGATGTTTACCGGCTTGATGCGCTGCTCATTCCAATTCTCAAGTTCTCCGAGGACTGCGTGGAACTCGCGCGGACGACACGCATGGGCATCGTGTTTTCACGCGGACCGATCCTCGATACTCAGGCCATTGAGCGACTATGTGTGTTGGTGACTGCCAAGGGGCAAGGCACGATCGCCATCTCGACATACTTGTCGCCGAATACGGTGCTCGTGTTGGGGCAAGGTGGAGCGCTGGACCTGCTCAAAGCGGCGATCAAGGATCAGTTCGGTCGAGAAGTGAACCTCAAAGAGAATCCTCACAAGTGGCCGCCAATTCACACCCCAATCGTGAAGCAGCGACAAGTCCCGGATCGTGCGGGAGTGTTGATCGAGTCTATTCCCGGTGGGCACCAGGCACCGTCGATCCCCATTGAATCCTGTGTCACGGGGGCGGCGTCCTACAACGACTTCAACAGTCGCGAAATTCTATGCGAGTGGATTTCGCGGCCACAGCGTTTATGGGATGTGCTGGAAAACGTGTTGCATGCTGATGTCGACACGCTGATTCACGTTGGTCCTGAGCCCAATTTAATTCCGTCGACGATGACTCGCATCGCGGCGAATGTCGAAGAGCAAATGAAGAAGAGCACCTTGAGTAAACTTGGTCTGCAAGCCGTGACTTCCATCACGCGTGTTCGACCGTGGCTCGCTCAGTACATCCATAAGCAAGCTTGTCTGCTGCGTGCTCCGCTGATCGAGAACATCGTGCTCGAAGACTGGCTGTTGGCGAATGCACCGTCTTGAGGCGAGCAGCAGAGATTGAGTAGGTTGAAGTGGTAGGCTGGCTTCTCATGGGGTGCTCTCTGGAATCATGCGTCGTTTAATTGGCTGAACTTCCAAAGCCATGATGCTTTCGGATGTCTGTCGTGAACGAGGTTCTCACCGAGAATACACTTACGGCATTTCTTGCGACGGCGTGTGACAAGTGACGATGTCGTCACTGAGCGTGTCGATCTTGGTTTCATGACGAACGAGTCCATTCGTTCGAGTGGGTGCGGGCTGTGTCCCTGCCGAATTTGATTGAGGATTTGAGATGAAGTTCTTGGCTGGTTGTTGCTTGTCTGCCGTGCTTGGCAGTTTTTTGACGGTCTGGATGTTGAATGCGCAGCCCGTCGTGACATCGTCCGTGACAGCGGCGCCAACGGTCGCGGCAGTGAATCTTGACCGCTTCTTTACGACGGAAGGGCTGACTCCTGAAGAGACCATCAACGTCGCTGTCTATGAGCGGTTGCATAAGAGCGTCGTCAACATTTCGACGAAGACGCAGCGAGTCGACACCTTGTTTTTGATCGAGCGTCAGGCCGAGGGCATGGGCTCCGGGTCCGTACTCGATAAGTCAGGGCATATTCTCACGAACTACCACGTCATCGGGAATGCTCAGAACATCTCGGTCACGCTCTATAACGGCGAAAGCTATGAAGCGCGCGTGGTGGGGTTCGATCCGCCGAATGACATCGCGATCATCAAAATCGAAGCCCCCGAAAGTACGCTGCACCCCGTTGTGATGGGCGATTCGAGCAAGCTGAAAGTCGGTATGCGAGTCCTGGCGATTGGCAATCCATTTGAGCTTGAGAGGACGCTGACAACCGGCATTGTTTCGAGCCTCAATCGCACACTCGAAGTGCAGCAAGATTGGACGATCAAGTCGATCATTCAAATTGACGCGGCGATCAATCCAGGTAACTCGGGCGGCCCGTTGCTTGATTTGCACGGTCGGCTGATCGGCATGAATACCGCGATTGCGAGCGTCTCGGGCCAAAGCTCGGGAGTTGGTTTTGCGATCCCGGTCAATCTTGTTTCACGCGTCGTGCCCGACCTGATCGCACACGGCAAGGTCTATCGTCCTGAAGTTGGCATTCAACGCGTCTTCGAAACCGAGAAAGGCTTGATGGTTGATCGCCTGACGCCCGGTGGTCCCGCCGAACAAGCGGGAGTGCGGGGGCCCACGCTCGTCCGCAAGCAGCGTGGTCCGTTCGCGTTGCAACGACTCGATCGCAGTACAGCCGATGTGATCGTTGCCGTGGATGGTAAGGACGTGAAAACGGTTGCTGACTTTCGTGAAGGTGTGGAAGTGAAGAAACCGGGCGAACTCATCACGCTGACATTGCTGCGAGGCGATCGCCGAGTCGATGTTCGCGTGCGGCTCGCTGGGGGACCGCCAGAGCAAGGTGTACCCGGCACACGTTTGTAACCAGCCAGCGCGATTGATGTTGCGGTCGTGCGTTCAAGGGCTGATCGGCGGAGTGAAAAGCATGTGGTTGAATCGTCTGCGACTGAAGATTCGCGCGGAGCTGGAAGCAGGCCCCGAGCAGCGGCAGTTCGGCAGTGGCTGGATCAGCGGCACGGCCGCACTCATTGCGAGTGTGGCCGGATTGTTTCTCGTCTTCTGTTGGAGACATCCTGGTCTCTTCACCATTCCACATCTCCAGACGTTGCATCAGGCCGCTTGGTTTCCCTGGCTCGTTTATGTGACCTTGTTCGTCGCGTTTGGGTTGTCGCTCACCAGTCTGGTGTTGCGTCGCAACAAAGTGCTGGGGCTGACGGCCATCGCGCTCACGTTGCTGGCGTCCTTGCGCGGTAGCATCACCACGGGGCTGGAAGTCGAGTCATCTCGCGTTTTCTTCGGGCTCGATTTCTTTGTGCTGAATGTGATCTTCACTGGGTTTTTATTTGTCCCGTTAGAGCGATTCTTTCCCAAGATCAAAGAGCAGTCGCTGTTTCGCGGTGAATGGCGCGAGGATCTCTTCTACTACCTCGTGAGTTCATTGTTCGTGCAAGTGTTGAGCTTCCTGACATTCGGGCCGTGGCAGTTCATCTTGGCGCATACGCAATGGACCGACTTTCGAGAGTGGGTCGGCTTGCAGCCAAGTTGGCTGCAATTCTTTGAGATCATGATTCTCACTGACCTGGCTCAGTACTGGTTGCATCGCGCGTTTCATCAAGTGAAGTTCTTGTGGCACTTCCACGCTGTGCATCACTCGGCGAAGTCGATGGACTGGATGGCTGGAGCACGCATGCATTTCTTCGAGATCGTCATCTTGCGTGCGACGACCGCCATTCCCATGTTCACGCTGGGTTTTCAGCAAGGACCGTTACAAGGTTATTTGCTGTTTCTGTATGTGCATTCCACCTTCATTCACGCCAACCTCGGCTGGCACTTCGGCTGGTTTGACAGCGTCTTCGTCACCCCGCGGTTTCATCACTGGCATCATGGCATCGAACGAGAAGCGATTGATGTCAACTTCGCGATTCATTTTCCGTTGTTCGACAAACTTTTCGGAACACTGCATTTGCCTGAGGACCGCTGGCCGACTGGTTACGGAGTCGGTGGTCATCCCGTTCCGCAAGGCTATTGGGCGCAGTTCCTATACCCGTTTCGAAAGCGTGGGTAGAAGCTCAAGCAAGCGCAGAGCGTGATCGCTTGAAACCGGTCATCATCAGCTTGAATGTTCTGTCTGCTGATGCGGCTGGAGTGCGCATCAATTCTGCTCTGAGTTGTCTTGCCGAGGTTTCGCTCAAATGCCACTTCAGATTCCCTGCCCCTGTGGCAAGACGCTCAAAGTTCCAGACAACCTCGCTGGAAAGAAAGTGAAGTGCCCGTCCTGCGCGGAGATCCTGGAAGTCCCTGCCTCGCCGCCGTTGCCGGTGTTCGACCCGGATGTCGTCTTTGATGAGATTGCTTCGAGCCCGCGTCCACCGAAGTCGCAATCTCCCGTTGAGGTTGAGCCGACAACTTCGGCGACCGCATTGGTGGTGATCGGCGGGACGGCGATTCTGTTGCCCGGCGGCTTTGCGCTGCCGTCTCCATTTCGCAGTCAGAACGCAACCATCACGCTCGAAAACCGACGCGTCGTCGAACGCAGTCAGCGTTTGATTGGTACTCGACACGTAGAGCTTCTTGTGTCGCGGATTGAGTCCGCCGAGATCTGCTCGCGCGGTAACTCAGCTTTTCTAATCGCTGGATTCTTGTTGCTAGGTCTGTACGGGATAGGGGCGCTATTGTTGCTGCTTTATGTGCTTCTGAGGTCGAAGTATCTCGTCATTCGCAGTGCAGCCAATACGGTCGCCTTAAAAATCACGGGAGATCAAACCTCGTGTGAGGAGTTTCTCAACGCGGTTTTGCAGGCAGCATCCACGTGATTGCGCATCGCGTTGGAATGCGAAATCGCCCTCGTCATCCGAAAGAAATCATCCTAGCGGTGGACTTGAAACGACAGCCATCGCAGACGCGTTATCCGCCGGACTGGAAGTAGATCTCCTCATAGGGTTGCACGACGACGAAGCCGTTGCCGCGAAACTCCATTTGAATGGACTCACCACTGCCTCGACCAAAGAACGTCTTTAGCGAGATATCCGTCTTGAAGTCGGGAGTCACTCCACCAGACCAAGCCACGGTGGCATTAGGGTCGGTGGTCACCGGTGTGTTCGGAGTAACCTTCAGGGTCAACGGGTCGTAATGCGTCGTGATCGCGATCATGCCCGTTCCCGACAGACGTACGTTGAAGAGACCTCCGGCCATCATCCCGGCGACGCGCCGCAGCATTTTGATGTCCCAGTTGATCGTGTCTTCAAAGGCCAACAAGTCGTTGCCGTTGACGAAGACCGTGTCATTCTTGAGGTTCAAGATCGAGATCTTCTTACCAACATCAGCGAGATAGAGCTTGCCGTGCCCTTCGGCTTTAGTCAGCCGCGCGCCTTCGCCCGAGAATGCCTTTTTCAAGAACGTGCCGATGCCGTGTTCGAGCATGCCTTCACGCGTGAATTTGATTTGTCCGTTGTAAGCCACCATGGAACCCATCTTGGTCCAGATGCGGCCACTCAAATTCACTTCTAGCAGACGGTCGGTTTCAAGCTCGAACGTCCCTTGTCCGCGATGGCGTTCAGAGGTGCTGCGGACGAACTCCTCAATCGAGTACCGGCGGTCATCGGCGTCGTTGTCGACTTCAAGCGACATAGCAAGTTCCTAAGTTGGTGACGAAGCAAAGCTGCCTGCACGCCGTTGCAGAACGTCGAATTGCAACAACGGATCACTGTCGACGCCTACAGCCTCCCGCTGCGGAATACTCCATAGATCAGCCAGATCCCCAAGAAACTCGACACCACATAGATCGGCACACTGATCCAATACGAATCGACTTCCGACTTCAGCACGAGCGACGAGGCCACGATCAACGCTGCCAGGATGAGGCTGATGACAATGCGGTTGCTCGAACGATCCAGTTCGGTGATCAGTCGATCGAGCCGCTTATGCTCGATCTCAAACTTCAGTTGGTCTTGCTTTAGCTTGTCGAGCACCTCAGACAGAGTGCCCGGTAGTGCGCGGCAGAGGTTGAAGAGGTCTGTCGCCTCTTGAAGGACTTGCCCGGCAATGCGGCGCGGCGAGTATTTCTGTCGAATCAACTCTTCGAGGAACGGCTGCAAGACTTCAGCGACGTTGAACTTGGGACTCAACGATTTGCCAACGCCTTCCAACGTGACGAGTGCTAGCGTCAGCAGTAGCAAATCGCCGGGGCATCGAATTCCATGGCTGGTGATGATTCGCACGAAGTCGCTGAGCAAGTTGCCGACATCGATCTCATTCAGAGTGAGCCCGTAATAGGTATCAATGAAGTCTCGCAGATCAGCCTTCAGCAGTGGGACATCCAGATCACGCTTTGCCGGGTTGAGTGATTGGATCAGCCGCACGGCGGTCGAGAGATCGCGAGTGATGACCGCTTGCAACAGATCAACCAGTAGGTTGCGTAACTCCTCATCAAGGATGCCGATCATGCCGTAATCGAGCAGGCACAAACTGCCATCGGGCAGGATGCGAATATTGCCTGGATGCGGATCGCTGTGAAACACGCCGAGTTGAAACGCCTGCTTTAAAAAGATGCGAGCGCCATTCGCAGCAATGGCATCAGGATTGAGTCCCGCCGCTCGCAGTGCATCGTTATCGTCAACTCGCAACCCGGCGACGAATTCCATCGTCAAGACGTTGCGTGTCGAGAGTTCGCTCAGCACGTGTGGCACATGGAGAGTCGCGTCGTTTCGAAAAAGTCGCTGAAACTGAATTAAAGTCCTAGCCTCACGTGTGAGATCCATCTCGCGGCGGATCGTGCGAGCAAAGTGATTCACGAGTCCAATCGGATCGAAGGCTTCGGCTTCGGGAACATAACGCACCAGGAGTACGGCGAACTCGGCCATCAAATCGAGATCCCGCTCGACATTCTCAGCCGCCCCCGGGCGCATGATTTTCACCGCCAACTCGCGGCCATCATGGGCTTGAGCCCGATGGACTTGCGCGAGCGATCCCCCCGCCGTGGGGATGATGTCGAACTTACGAAAAGCATGCTCAACCGGACGCTCCAGCTCCAGCGCGAGAATGTCCAAGGCTTGTCGCGAGTCGAAGGGCGGCACATTTTCCCGCAGATGTTTGAGTTCCGCGATCACGTCGGGCGGAATGATGTCCGGTCTTGTACTCAAGACCTGACCGAACTTGATGAACGTCGGACCGAGTTCTTCCAGCGAACGACGAATGTGCTGTGCCCGCGACAGCGGCGAGGCGACATTGCGGCGTCTGAGGATGACGCGTTGTCCCCAACGTAAGTAGTGGCCGAGTTGCAAGCGCTCGACCAAATCATCAAACCCGTGATTGAGCAGCACGCTGGCGATATGCCCCATGCGGCCAAAATTTCGAATCAGCCGCAAAGGCCGAGCGTCCACAAAGCACCTCGTTCAGGAGACTCGCAGGGTCTCAATTGGTAGTCCGCTGATCGTCGGCGGTCACTCTGCGACCCAACATGGTCCGCGCGACGAATGGCTGAAATCGCTCCGCTGAAGATTCCTGCAAAGTATTCAACGGCCGGTATCTCTCTCCCCACTTAGCTCTCTTGAGCGTTCCGACTGCGGTAGACGTATTGCGTCTTTGTTAGTCCGGCAGGCAAGTGCCAATCCATGATTTGTAGAGCCTCGAAGAACTCTTTGGCTTGTTGGCAATGCACCGCTTGAAAGCCATCCGCTGAGTTTTTGATGCGGAATGAGAATTCCGCGACGAGTGGTCGTCCCTTCTTACGACTGGCCCACAGGATTAACGCGACTGATGACTTTTGTTCGTTCTGCTGATCAACAAAAACCAGCTTTCCATCCTCGTAGATCGTCTCGTATGCCTGCAGGCCGTTGACTGGTTGCAGAATCAAGTCGGGACGCAAAGGCACTCGGTCGCGCGTCACGTTGAGCAGCGGAGGAAAGTGCTGCGCTGCTTGATCCAACGTGGCTTGGGAATCGTTCAAAATTTCATCGGCAGCGAGCGAAACTGTTGTGGACAGTGAGAAACGCGAACGCCACGGAGCGCCAATGTCTTCCTCAAATTTGGACCGACTCTGGCGCCCCACCGCGGCTTGCACGTTGGCTGCCGAAGCGATGTAGAGATCGGGGGACACGGCCTTCAGTGTGAGTTCGGCATGGTCACCATCCACGCGTTGTCGCAGCACATAACCCGCGCGGTGTAGCGAGAAGTCTGGAGTATCGAAGAAGGCAATCGTTCGAGCGGATTTTTGATCGAGCTTCAATTTGCCCTTCGTCCTGAATCCAAGCGATGCGGCTAACTGTGCGACCTCGCTCCACAAGGCGCCAACTGCCGAAGTCGGATCCTGAAACCAACGATGATTAAGCATCAGCTTGTACTCTCGGGCTTCGATCGGGTTGGTCATGAGGAGGCTCTTTTCAGAGATGGACGAAGTTACGAACTTCGACCGGCTTGGTTGATTCTGTGACGAACGAGGCATCGAGATACGAGGTGTCGCATCTTCTTTATGACATGAGGCCTCGCAGAAGACTGTAACTCGTGCTGGCGATTCAAAGGCCCAAATCCCAGCGGTTCGCGACACGGTACAGGATGACGGCGTTCCTGAGAGTGGGCGCATATTAGGAGTTCTGGCAACCATAAATCTCAAGGTGCTGCCAAGTCTGGTGATGCCTCCGACAGGACGTGCTCCCCAAGATGGTCTTGACCCATTTCGCCAAGCGGTCGGATAGTTCCCGCCCCACTGTGTTCGACCGAGACGTCAAAGGAGTGACGCCATGAAACGTTGCCTGGCAGTCGGTGTGATTGCCGCTTATCTGGGTTCATTGCTATTCGGCATCGCAGCTCACGCTTTGAATTTCAAAGCCGATATCCATCCCGCGATGTATTTCGTCGTCTGGGACATGTTTTGCGGTTGGGCCGGGTATGAGAACCGGACTCATATTATCGGTGAAGGAGAAAGCGGCAAATTCTATCAACTGGCACCCGGTCCATGGGGAGACTTCAACCCCTTTGGAGATATCAGTCGCCATCACTATGACCCCTTCGTGAATCACGCCGTTACGATTGCACACAACACACTACGGCATGCCGATCATGAACCGATGCAACGCATCTTCGTGGTCGATGAAGTCTGGGCGAAGAAGTTTAATCTGGCCGATCCGTTGTGGGAGAGACGCTACACCGAATCTAAGCAGCCACATTCTTATTATCACTTGCGGCAGGTCTTCGACGGACAGGGGCAGTTGATAACGCTCTATCCAGGCTGGTTTGATTACCAAGCAGGACTTTGCCTGAGCGACAATCCACGCATTTGGCGTGAGGCGCAACAAGGCAAGCCGTTCTATCAACTCAATCCAGAGTTGCGTTCCGACGAACCCTTCCAGGGAGCAGTCAGCGCTGTGCCATCGATGACACGAGTAACGCAGGAACTCGCAGCAGCAAAGTAGGACGCTGCTCTGAGTGCCCATTAACTCGCTGGTCTCCCCACCGCGCTTTGTCTGACCGCTGTTTTGAAAGGACGCTCTGATGAGTTCTGTCAGCAATAAATCTCACAATGTTTCGCGGTTCTTCTTCGACGAGGAAGTTCCCTTTGGTCTAGCAATTGTGCGTATTCTGCTGCCGTTGGTTCTTTTGCTCGACATGGTGCCACGTTGGTTTCATGCGCGGGAGTTGTATTCACTCGATGGCGCGGCTGCTCCTCTGGCAATTAACTACGGTTATGCCAATTTTTTGCCGACTCCATCAGGAGTGGTGGCTGTTGCGCTCGCATCCGTCTTGTTGCTCACGTTGATCTCGGCGTCGATTGGCTGGTGCACGCGAGTCTCATTAGTATTGGCAACAGTGCTTTATACCTATCTGACGTTGTTGGATTGTTTGGGGACAATGACGAAATATACGGTCATTGCGTCGCATGGCTTGTTACTGCTGACAATGTCTGATTGCGGATCTTTGTGGTCGATTGACGCGATTCTTAGGCACCGTCGAGAGAAAGGTTCGATGCTACAATTGCTTCCTGGGGCGGGACACCGTAGGTCCGCTGCCTGGCCGCGTCGGCTGATGCAGTTGCTGATCGGCCTCGTCTACTTAGGGGCTGCTTTTACAAAGATGCACACGCCTGCATTTTTTAGCAGCGACCAAATGCGACAGTGGATGCTGACCAACGTCAACTCAGCAAATCCAATTGGTGAGTGGGTGTCATTTTACCCCGGCACGTTAGTTGTTTCTGCCTATGTCACGATTGTTTGGGAAGTGTTATTTGTCTTCATAGCCTGGCGAGGTTGGGGGCGATTTTGGATGCTGTTGCTTGGCGTGCTATTTCACTTAGGGACGGCTTTATTGCTGGGGTTACACATCTTTCCGTTAGTGTGTTGCTCGATCTATTTTTGCTTCTTTAACGAACGAGATGCGCAGTCGATTGGCCGTCGATTGCGACGTATTTCACGCCGTGGTAGTCGGTGGGCATTTGCTGTGAGACAAGCCACCGTGCGCATTCCGAGCTTAGTTCCTGGCCGTGGTCCGCTGACCGCGAATGTCGTTTTT
>Ga0172376_10003196_pt1 | contig 19564 bp, 10 predicted proteins | sample Lak35m_FD_121114 | JGI IMG/M metagenome (GOLD analysis project Ga0172376, IMG submission 121114) | Freshwater microbial communities from Kabuno Bay, South-Kivu, Congo - kab_092012_35m | ecosystem: Environmental > Aquatic > Freshwater > Lake | place: Democratic Republic of the Congo: South-Kivu... | reverse complement strand
CCTGGACGATTCGTTCGGCCTGAGCGGACGTTCCGAACCTTTCTGCCGCAGCGTCAAAATCCAGACGCTCAGCCCAATCGGTCAGTTTTTCCGCGACGAATTCGCGTAAACCTGCCGGGACATCAGTCGATCGGAACTTCGAAGGCACCGGGGGTCGAGTCTCCGTCGTTTGAGACACGAGCGAGTCGTTCATTTCTTCCACTGTCGGTGCGTCATGCCGGAAACAGGATCGGAAAATCGTCAGGGAGAGAGCGGCCACCGCGAAACCCGCGAAAGAAAGCCCCCAGAATCGATGAGAAAGCGTCATTTTCCGATGCGGCTGGACGATTTCCTCACCGGTTTCGAAATGCCATAGCGTTCGATGAAAGCCAGCGGGGCCGTCCGGAAGCGGGCGTGAACCGACACAGGCCCAATGGAACGGAGTGTCGGAGCGAAAGGCCCAGGTCGTCATACTGCGTTTGCGTTTGGCCCTGGGCCCGAGCGAGTTCCAGAACGCATCGGTCGATGCGAAAGTGTCGGCGTCCGAAACTCTCCTGAGCCTGTTTCCTCTGCTGACCCAGCGAATCATCGACGAATTCGTGAAAACCGGAGGATCCTCAGACGGAAGAATTGGCGATAGGCATTCACGAGTCAGACCCATACCCGCATCGAACTTATCGAGCAGAAAGGGGATGAGAGGGAACGGCGATAAGCCGAGTTTGCGGAAGTCTCGTCCGCTCAGGAAAAGCCCATGAAATGCCCAGGCACCTGGCCGCCCGCGATCGTCGCAGCCCTGAGCGCTGCCGAGAGCGACGACCCAAGGGCCTGAGGGCACTTTTCGAGCGAAAAGAAGGCGGTCGATTCTGGGTGAAACGTCACTGGGAGGCTGCCCGAGGTCCCGGCAATAGCGGGCGAAGGTCGTCAGCCATTCCTGCCGGCATCCAGGGGAGGCCGTCAGAATCTCGTAGCCTTGATCCCGGAACGGAAACGAGCCGTAGACGGCCTGCTCGCAGGTGACTGTCACAGTCGAGTTCATCGCTGTTCCAGGATCAGGATTCCGGTTTCGGAAGTTCCGGAACGCGAAAATCGGTTGCGAAGGTCAGCCGTGCGCCGTTGTCGCACTTGATCGTTCCGTTGAAGACTTTCATCGCCAGCGAATCGTTCGACTTGCTGCGGAACGTGTCGACCTGGGAATCCCACCAGTCGTGATCCGTGATCGAAACGGAAACCGGATCGCCCAGTTTCCAGACGACGGGCTTGGGCATGGTCCAGTCCCAGATCGGCTTGGAGCTGTTCTTGACGATCGGGGAGGGGCCATAGCGGACACCCGCGACTTCGACGATGACGGACAGGTCGGGGCCGCCGCCGCTGAGGTACTTCGTGGCGGTTTCGTCGAAGTCGCCTCGACGCAGTGTCAGCCGATACGTCTGAGGCTGGTGGACCTTGTCCCACCAGGTGACGAATTCCCGAGCCGGCTTGGCGAATTGACCGTCGCCATGATCGCGGACGTAATCGCGCAGCAACCGGGCGACTTCGGTGATATCGTCAGGGTGTGCGCCGAGATGGTCATAAGCGAGTCGGTAGGAATGAACGTCCCACTCCTCAAGGATCTTGGACTTGGCGTCCATCGCCTCGCTGAGATACTTGCCGCCCGAGGCATGGGTTTTCAGGTAATCCTGATAGCGTTCCAGCCGGGTCGCGAAATTCGTCGGATATTTTCGCGAATAATCCCGGGCGGCCTCGATATCGCGCTCGTCGATACGGGACGAGACGTCCGTGACCAGGCGTTCCAGTTCCAGGCGAACGTCGTTCTCCGGATTTTGCTCCAGGAAAGCTCTGGCCTGTCGCAATACGTCCTGCAGGTCGGCCTTGGGCATCCGCGATGCCAGGGCGAGATTTTCGATTCTCTTGCGGTCCCTGTTCGTCGCCTCTTTCGAGATCGTATCCGAAAGGCTGACCAATAGAGAGGTCGCTTGCCCGTGATTGGGTGAGTCCGGATGCGCCCGCAGGAATTCGACGACTCGATCACGCAGCTTGCGGACATCCTCGCCCGGGATCCTGGCGTCCGACTGAAGGCGTTTCCAGGCTTCATCGTGACGCCGACGATCGTCGGCGGCTTCGACTTTCGCGATCGCGTCCGCCAGTTCCGGGGCGCTGTCCTTGAGCGCGGCCAATTCCTGTTTGACGTCATCCGAAGCCGTTCCCAGTTGGACTTTCTGTTCGGCGGCCGCGACGGACCAGCGGGCCGAGCGTGCTCTGGCATCGGCTTCCATTTTAGGGAAGAACAGGCCGAGCGTCGGGTGCCAGGAACGCATTTCCGTCCAGCGGCGGGCGACTTCGGAGGCCGAATGCCCGTCTTCGTGGCGTACGGCAAGGCGATATCCAGCGAGGTCATAGGCCGCCAGACCGCTGACGGCGAGACCGGCCAGCCCCATGCTCACAAGCAGACGGTTGCGAACTCTGGCGCGCCTCTGTCGATTGAGTTTGAGCCGATAGGCCTGGGCGTGCGGTGATTCCGGATAGCGTTTTCGGTAGGCCTTCAGGCAGCGTCCCAGCCGGGAAAGATCGTCCGGAGCCAGATCCCAGAGCCAGTCGAGCTGATCGCGGTCGGCGGATTCCAGTTGATCCGAGAGCCATGTCAGGGGACCTTCGAGGCCGATCGGATTGAGATGATGCGGCGGTCGCCCGTCCGCGGATGCGCCGAAGCCATAACTGGATACGGCGAAAACGGCGGACCTTTTCGCGTGGGTCGCCAGGGCATGTGCCGTCATCCCGTATTGGCTTTCGACGAGCCGCTCGATCTCTCCGGGCGTCAGAACGGGCAGGGCAGCCCTGGTTTGCCGCATGGGGTTGCGTTGCGGCAAATGATCATCGTCATCGTCCGGATCGAGATCCGCGTCTTCGTCGTCCCGCTTCGAATGACCAAGCTGGCGAGCATGATGGGCCGCCAGGACGCGGTCGAACTTCGTCAGCACCAGGGCGACCGGTCGATGCATGTGCGACCGTTCGGACTGCTCGAGGCATTGTTCAAGCAAGATTTCGATCTCCTGCTGACGCCGCCGCCGATCCGCAGGCCGCAGAGCGTTTTCCGGATCAAGGCACAGGAGAATCGCGTCGCAACCGGCGAGAAATTCGCGGATCGGTTCGCGGCTGCCCAGGGCGACATGCTCGCCCTGATAATCTTTGACAGTCAGGTCCATCCGGGCCGGGCCGTGATACAGCCGCAGCCTCAGATCGGTTTCCGCCATGGTTCCAGCCGGAGGTTCGCCCGATTCGATCTGGGCGATCTTGTCCGCCAGATATTCCGCGGTACCGGAATCGAGCGATGCCAGGCGGCAGCCCGGAATCTGGCCAGTGCTGGCCTGCCGGTAGAGCATTGCGAGCAGGGTCGTCTTGCCGACGTTGCGGTAACCGAAGAAGCCGATCCTTTTAGGACCGGTCAAACGGTGCTCGATGGTGTCCAGGTGGTACGTCCGCTTCCGGGAACGCCCCATGCGCAGCTCTCCTCGTGACCGTCGGCACCTGCGGATCTTATACGATCGTACGTCTCACCAATTCGATTATCGGCATCCGGACCTGGCAGAGGCAAGCGATCCCGAATACGGGAACGACGGGTCGTGACTCCTGCACCGCATGGCAAAAATGGGGGGGTTGCGAAGAAGAAATCGAAGGGCGAGTCAAGGTGACACGCCCTTCGTGATCAGGTCGATCGGCGGAACGGGGATCCATCGATCCACATCGAGGTTTCAGGTCAAACTTTGGCGATGGACTTCGCGGCTTTGGCGGCCACCGCGATGCATTCCTGAATTTCGCCGATCGGGTGCTTCGGATTTTCTTCGTATTCCAGCGAGAGGGCACCGTCGGCGGGGAAGTCGATGGATTTGAGGGCTTTGAAGACGCCGGCGACGTCGAGCAGGCCCTTGCCGAGCACAACGCCCTTGGCGTCTTTCTTCGGCGCGTCGAAATCCTTGAGGTGCACGCCCCAGACGCGGCCCTTCATGGCGAGCAGCAGCTTGACGGGATCTTCGCCGGACCGGATGAAGTGGCCCAGGTCGGCGCAGAATCCGATACGCGTATCTCGTCCCTCGACGGCCTTGAGGCAGTCCGAGACTTTGTCGTAGCGATGCCCGGGGCCATGGTTATGAATGGCGATCCGCAGGTCGTATTGCTTGACCAGTTTTTCGAGGCTGTCGAACGCGTCCGGGGTCGGGTCGGCGGAAAGGTTCTTGAAGCCGGCCGCCGCCGCGAACTTGAAGAAATCCTCGTTTTTGGCGTGATCCGCGGTGAATGCCTGAACGCCGTGAGCCGTAAGGGTCAAGTCGTGTGCCTTGAGTTTGGCCTTCATGGCCGAAATGGCCGCTTTGTCGGTCGTGATGGGGAAATGCTCGCGGAACATTTCGACGTAATCGAGATCCAGATCCTCCTGGATAATCTTCATGGCCTCGTCGGCAGAGAAGGCCCGCAGACTGTAAGACTGAATGCCCATGGGAAGGCCTGCGAAATCGATGTGGGCGCGGGCTGCGGCTCGCACGGCGGCCGAGAAGGCGTCCGACCAGGCGGCACCGGCTGCTGCCGCGGTCGCGAAGGTTTTGATTGCAAGTCTTCGATTCGGGGTCATCGTTCTTTCCTTCCTTCAGTTCGAGCGAAATCGGCGAGATCGCTCGCGGAATGCGGATATGGTCGTCGAATCAATGTAAACGTGCCGGTGGCGAATCGCAATTCGGATCTGGTCTGGTGCGAGGTTCTCGGAGCGAAAAAAACTACGACGGCAAAGCTGGCTGGACAACCAGAGTGAGACGAATCGCGAATCGAATGCGGGATTCGAACAGGACATGCCTTTCTCAATCCGGACTTCGTGCTCTTCGTGACCTTCATGGTGGTTCCGTCAACGATTCGAACGTCCGCGGGAAATCCGGATGCACCACGAAGGTCACGAAGAACACGAAGAAAAGCCAGAAAAGACTGTGCAGATTGGAGATGCATTCCATCGAATCCAGCCGATATTGCCGTCCTTAAAAAAATCCCCGGCGGTATGCCGGGGATTTGCAGTTCGATACCGATCGGAACGATCCCGATACCGAGATGCGATCAATACGCGTCGGCCGAGATCACCTCACCGGATTTGATCGAGTGAAGTGCGTTCCATGTGTCGTGGTTGATCGTGTTCTTCACGAACCGGACCGAACCGTCGCCGAAGCCGACGTTCACGCCACCCGGGTGACGGCTGCGGGCACCGGCGAACTGGTTACTGTCCGAATTCCCGGCCTGGCATGGCAAACCGGCTTCGACGACGCAGAAGAGCCCTGGGTTGTTCGGCATCTGGTCACGGCCGTTCCTGAGGTTGAACCAGTCCCGGGTGCCGTTGGGCGTGAAGCGGCTCGTGTAGGCACAGCCGCCCATGACGGTCGACCACATCATGCCGCGGGCGTCGAATTCGGCACCCTGAATGACTTCGGAAATCATGGCCGAGTTGGACGTTCCGTCCGTGAATTGGCCGAGAGTCACGAGTTTGTGGCCGAAGGCGCTATCCCGATAAGAATCCCTGAGGATCTGATCGCCGCCGAAACTCTGGCCCCAGCTCGCGTTGCCCCAGTTACCGGCATAGTTGCCCTTGGTCATGCTGAAGCCGGAAAGAGCTCCGCCAGCGTACCCTGGATTGATACGGAAGGTTCTGGCCTGATCGCTCGGGCAGAAGAACGAAGTGATGCGGGTACCGGAAACCGTGCTGTTCGCGAAAAACCCGGAGGGCAAACCGTTTCCGCCCGCCGGGCCTTCACTGCCGAGCATGTAGTTGAACGAGTTCGCCAGAGCGGTTTGTTCGATGAAGGGCATCATCAGGCAGAACCAGGTCGTGCCCTGGATGCCGGCGAAGATCGTTGGGAAGTCGGTGGCCGGGCGGCCAGGGCGGGGGCCCCAGACCCGGCCGGAAGGCAGCGAACCGTTGGCGCTTTCGTAGTTGTGTATCGCCAGACCGAGCTGCTTCAGGTTGTTCACGCACTGAGCCCGTCGGGCGGCCTCACGCGCGGACTGAACGGCCGGTAGGAGCAGAGAAATCAGAACCGCGATGATGGCGATCACCACGAGCAGTTCGATGAGGGTGAAACCCTTGCGTCGGTCTTTCGAAGCCGGATTCGTCATGTTCAAGTTCCGATATGAGTGCCGGAGGACCGGAGACGACCCAATTTCTGACATTCGCCGAAATGGGGACCGCGGATGCGTACCGATCCTTGATTTTTGGAAGGAGGAAAACACTTTTATTCCACAACTTTCCGGCGATGGTGTCAACAGTAATCGAGCATTTCATCGTTCCTTCACTCGTCACGCAATGGAATCCGAACGTGCTGATAGCTTTCGACTTGCCCTCCGATGGAATTCCGGCATGGCCTTGATGATTCTCGCCGCTCGATCACGGGTCGGTCCATTCATGATCCGGGATCGAGAATCGGCTTGAGCCGTCGCGCCAGGAACTCGATCGGGTGAATTGCGACGATGCCCCCAAGATCCGCCAACTGAGCCCGGCAACTGGTTCCAACCGCCAGCAGTGTCGAATCCGGCTTTTCGCGAGCGGCTTGCAGCAAAACACGCTCTGCCAGGGCGCTGCTCAGTTCGTAATGGTCCTTGTCATAACCGAACGAACCGGCCATGCCGCAACAGCCGCTGTCAAGTTCCTGAATCTTCAGTCCCGGGACGAGCTTGAGTGCCGCGACGGTCTCGGCGGTTCCGAAAATGGCCTTCTGCTGGCAGTGACCATGCAGCAGAACATGTTCCGTCGACGATTCGAACGCGATGCGGCCCAACGCATGAGACCTCTGGACAAGATTTTCGACCGAAGTCACGTTCGCGGCGACTTTCCGGGCCGCGGGGCCAAGGCGCAAGTGCAGGAAATCGTCGGCCAGCATCGTCATGCAACTCGGTTCGGCACCGACGATCGGAAAGCCCTCATGAACAAAAGGCTCCAGCCTTTCGAGCATGTTCTGGGCGAGATCCCGGCCCTGTTCCAGAAGTCCTTTCGAAACCGCCGGTCTGCCGCAACAGGCACCGCCGACGATCCGCACTTCGTATCCAGCGGCTTCCAACAGCCGAACGGCCGCCTGACCGACTTCCGGGTGGTTGTAGGTCGTGAAGCAGTCGTCCAGGAACACGACCGTTCCGAGACTCGTTTCCGGTAAGGCAGCCACCGGCCTGGACGCGAACCAGCGACGGAAATTCTTTCGCCCGACGAAGCGCGGCAGGCTCCGGCGGCGATCCAGACCGACCGTACGTTCCAGAATGCGCCTGGTCAAATTCATGTTCGAGACAAGATTCGCAAGCGGAGCGAATCGTGAACCCCACCGATTGAGGACATGAATGTTGCCGAAAATCAACGCGGCCAAGTCCGGGCGACCTCGTTCCCGATGGGTCTGATACAGAAACTCGCTTTTCAGTCGGGCCATGTCCACGCCGGACGGGCACTCGCTTTTGCACGCCTTGCAGCCAAGGCACAGGTCCATCGCTTCAGCCAGACCGGGGTGATCCCATTTGCGGTCGCCCAGACGGCCGCTCATGACTTCACGCAGAAGATTGGCTCGCCCGCGGGTGGAATGTTCCTCGTCGCGCGTGACCATGTAGCTTGGGCACATCGTGCCGACATCGGTCTTTCGGCAGACGCCAACGCCTGAGCAAAGCTCGACGGCAAGATCGAGCCCGCCCTGATCGGCAAAGTCGAAACCCGTGACATCCGGAATCATGGCCGAATATTGAGGGCTGATCCTCAGATGGTCGGTCAGCTCAGGCTCGGCGGCCACTTTGCCGGGGTTCATCTGATCCGCCGGGTCGAAGCAGTGCTTGACCTTCCGGAACGCTTCGAAGAGTTCGTCGCCGAAGATCTTGCGGTTCCAGCGGCTTCGGGCAAGCCCGTCTCCATGTTCGCCCGACATCGAGCCGCCGAATTCGGCGACGAGATCCGATACTTCCTCAGCGATCTCGCGGAGTTGATCGACACCACGCTGGGTCTTCATGTTCAGAACAGGGCGAATGTGCAGGCAACCGACATCCGCATGGCCGTAGCAGGAAGCTTCGGTACCGTGGCGGGCGACGATTTCCATGAAGCGATCATAAAAAGCCGGGAGGACGTCCGGAGCGACGGCCGTGTCTTCGACGAAGGCCACCGGTTTGGCGTCGCCGGGCAAGCCCATCAGGAGCGACAGCCCGGCCTTGCGGACTTTCCAGAAGTTGTCGGCTGATGAAGCCGTCAGATTTTGCCGCAAACCGAGCACGCTGTCGTTGCCGGCGAGTTCCCGTTCGATGAACCGGGCTTTATCGGCAAGTTCCTCCGGCGAGTCGGCGTAAAGCTGGGCCGCGAGGACGGCCTGGGGATCGCCGTCGGCGAACGTCACGAGCCGGGCGTATTCCGGGTGGGCACGAGCCAGGTCGAGGATCATGCGGTCGATCATCTCGACAGCTGCCGGGCCAGCGGCCAGATAGGCGGGCAGGCTGACGAGGGCATCGCGAATCGTTCGATGCGAGACGACGACGAGACCCTGGCAGGCTGGGATCGGGACGACTTTGACCACGGCCCCTGTGATCACCCCGAGTGTGCCTTCGGAACCGACGAGAAGTCGGGCCAGGTTGAATTTCCAGGGTGAATCCTGCCAGCCGGGGGCTCGAACAGGAAGGCCGGGCACGAATTCGTCGAGGTTGTAACCGCTGACACGGCGAAGGATGCGCGGATAGCGTTCGACGATCGTTTCACGATGTTCTGAGACAAGATCACGGACCGATTTGTGGATGTAGCCCAGGCGTCCGCCGTTGGCGATCACGGTTTCGAGTTCTTCGGGATCGTAACCGCGGAACGTGGCGGTCATGCCGCTGGAAAGGACGACTTCGACCGATTCGACGTGATCGATCGTCTTGCCGTATTTCAGGCTGCGGGCACCCGCGGAGTTGTTGCCGATCATGCCGCCGAGGGTGGCTCGGTCGCTGGTCGAGACGTCGGGCCCGAACATGAGCCCGAGCGGCTTCAAGTGGCGGTTGAGCTGGTCGCAAACGACGCCCGGCTCGACCCGGACGCACATGCGGTCCTTATCGACGATGCCGATGCGGTTCATGTGCTTCGAAAAGTCGATGACCAGACCGGCGCCGATGGTCTGCCCCGACAGGCTCGTGGCCGCGCCTCTGGGGATGACGGCAATTCCGAGATCCGCGGCGATTTCGACCGCTATCGAAACGTCATCGGCCGAGCGGGGCAAAAAGACTCCGACCGGCGGAATTTCGTAAAGACTGGCATCCGTGGCGTAGAGAGACCGGGCCGTATCGTCGATCCGGATTTCGCCGAGGGTTTCTCCCTTGAGGCGACGGGCCATCCGGCGCAACTTGCGAGCTTCGATATCGGTCGATCGGCCGTCTTCCTGCCTGGTTGCCATGGTCCGTATCCGTGGGGGCGTCTCAAGTGGGATTCAGAACGCGCTCAGTATACGAAAGAACCCGGCCAGGCAGAAATCCCTGAGGCAAGCCGCATGCGGTTCATGACATACGTCAGTCCCCTCGGATCGCCTTGAATGTCCAGTCCCATGTTTTCGGGTGATTTTTGAGGATCTTGTAGCCGGCGAGCGATTCGTCCCAGGGATACTCCAGCTTGACCAGAGCGACGGACGCGAACCCGGCTTTGCGGAGGCGAAACGCGAGTTCGTCCGGCTGCCAGAATTTCTGGCGGATCGCTCCGAATTCGAACTTGCCGAATGCGAAGTCGTAGAGAGAGTGTTCCATGTGGGTTGCGACGAGCCGCTCCGATTCGTCGAGCGAATAGCCCTGATCGAGATAAGCGTCCCAAAGCATCAGCGTATGGTGGTGAATGGCGTCGACCGAGGGAACGACACCCAGAAACTGGCCGCCGGGCTTGAGCGATTCGAAAATCTTTCGAAGGGTCGTATCGACCACGCGCGGGTCGGGCATGACGAGCGAATTGACCGCGGCGGCGATATCGAGCGAACCGGCCAGATTTTCCAGCTCATGCATGGCTCGATTGAGGAAACGGACTTTGGCGGCTCGATTCGGGCCGAGCCGTTTTCGGCAGGCCTCGAGCATTCCTTCGGCGAAATCGAGAGCGATCACCTTGCCGAATCGATCGACCAGATGTGGCAAGAGCGGCCCGGTGCCGCAGCCCAGGTCGGCGACGGTCATCGAGCGGGCGGTATCGCCATCGATTTCCGCCAGAAAGCCGAGAAGCGGGTTTTCGATCGAATCCCGAAACGGGTCGAGAAATTCGGCGGCGTAATCCGCGGCCGAGCCAGACCAGGCGGATGCCTGATCGTCGTCGTTACGGGGAAGATCGAGTTTCGGCTTCGCGGGCTTTGCGTTTCCCATGCGTTTCTTGCGTCCTCAACCGCTTCCCAACGAACTTTCGATGACAGGCCTGCACCGGGTTCAGCGTGGCGGGTCGGGTGGTGGAATTTCGGCGGTCGAGGGGTTCAGTTCGATGACGTCGATTCCCATGCGATCCTCGACTCCGAAGATGTCTCGTCGGTAGAGCGTCGGATATCCGAGACGTTCGTCGGACCGCATCGTCAGGATGACGGTCGTGCCTGTCGGCTGACCGAAGGGTCGGGTTTCCTTGCTCTGGGCGAGTTCTTCACGAAGCGTTCGGAACAGTCCTTCCACGGAATAGAAGTTCGTATCGGCCGGTTTGAGTGCAACGGCCTTGCCGTCGGGCCGGATGAGCCGGACGGCCTTCACCTCGTCTCCACGGACGAAGACCTTGTAAATCGACTGATTTCGCGAAGAGATCGATTGCCAGGTGAGGTCGTAATCCCGGATTCCCGCGGCAGCCCATCGGGCCGCATCGCGTTCGATCCGTTCCGGGTTCACGGGATCGCCCGTTTCGCCGCAGCCGCAGAGGGCCAGCATCGTTAGGGCGATTGCCGGCAAGGATCGAAAATCGCGCGACACCGATAGCATGGACCTGAGTCTGATCGTGCCGGCCGCATTCGATGTTGGGCTCGATTTTCGGCATCGAAGGATCGCTTCGGCTGATGTCATTCGTTGGCCTGTCGTTTCATGACCTTGCGGGCGGCGATGTATTCTTCGAGATCGAAAGGATCTTTGCGGCAAAGGTCGAGAGCCGGTTTTTCGATCGCCTGGATTTTGACGCAGGCCTCGGCGACCTTGTCGGCGATTTTGTGCGGAATGATGCAGACGCCGTGTTTGTCGCCGTGAAGCAGGTCGCCCGGGCGGATTTCGACGCCGCCGATCCGGACGGGCTTGCCATAGTCGACGAGCCGGACATAAGCGTGCGAAACGCAGGGATTGAGGCCGAAGAGATGGAATCCGATGGCGGCGACTTCGTCGAGGTCGCGCGGGCAGCCGCTTGTGACGTGACCGACGCAGCCGAGTTTTTGGTGGATCAGGGCGGTGACTTCGCCGAACTGGGCTCCGACACCGGGAGTGATGTCCAGATCCTCGCCGACGGCGACTTTCGGGCCGGGCATGGCCGCGACATAGCGAAAGTAATCGGCCAGGATATCTTCGCCGCGGGCCAGTTCGCCTTCGTTCGCCGGCAGGGCGCGAGTCTGCGCGGTGACGGCGTAACCGAGCATCACGCCCTGATTCGGCAAGAGACATCGAATCGCGTGGGGCAGATAGCCCAGATGTCGCGGACGGACCTTGAAAAGTTCGATCGCGTTGGAAACGGTCGGCGTGTCGAAGCGCCGGAGTTGGTCAAGTTGGGAGTGCGAGAGCACGGGATAGGGAGCGGGAGGGCTCACGGTCGGTTCGACTCCATGGTGCGGAAGAAAGGGAAACGGGGGACGAATCCGGGCAGACACATCATGGACAGGTTGAGGAATCCGGTCAACCACTCTGGGAATTCCGGTTCGTATTTGCTATGGTAAGCACAAGTGTCGGAAAACTTCACCCACTCGCATCTTGATTCGGGCGTACCGATCGGTTCAAGTGTCGTGTGTCGTTCGAAACGCTCTCCGTCATCGGTAAAGACCGGGATCGGATTCGGACGAAAATCGTCGGGTTTGAGGCGTTAGGTCTCCCGGGCAGAGAGAATATTCTCCCGGTTCGAAGATCTCCGCCATCCGGAATCAGGACAGGAGCCATAGCCGATGTCAGCGTCCCGTAGCCACCTTCGGACCGAAACCATCGACGGAGTGACGGTGGTCAGCTTCGTGGATTCCACGATTCGTGACGAAGAAATCATTCAGGCCGTGGGCGACGAATTGTTCAGCCTTGTCGAGGAGGATGGCCACTCCCAGTTGCTGCTGAATTTCGGCAACGTTCAGTACTTGTCCTCGGCCGCTCTGGGCAAGATCATCAACCTTCGAAACAAGATCAAAAAGGTGGGCGGCACGCTCAAGCTGTGCTCCATCGCCGACGAGTTGATGGAAGTGTTCCGTCTGACCCGGCTGGACAAGGTTCTGCAGATTTACGACGAAGAACAGGACGCGCTGGCCACGTTCTGACGGATCCGAGTTTCTCGAATCCTGAACACGTCTTTCACCTGACGGAATCGCCGCACACGAGTCGCCAGAACGGGCTGCCGCCCGATCTGGCTTTCTTTTTTTCGGAACCGGACCGACATCCGACATGTCAGACCCGAACGACTCGCCGATGGTGCGCCAATATCGTGAGCTGAAGGCTCGGGATCCCGATGCGTTGCTCTTCTTTCGAATGGGCGACTTTTACGAAATGTTCGGCGACGACGCCGTCGATGCGGCCGATCTTTTGGGTCTGACCCTCACGAGCCGCGACAAGAACTCCGAAAATCCGATGCCGATGGCCGGTTTCCCGCATCCAGCCCTGGAACAATATCTCGTGAAGATCATCGCGGCAGGGCGTCGGGCGGCGGTATGCGAACAAATGGAAGATCCCCGGACGGCCACGGGTTCCGTCGTCAAGCGCGACATCGTTCGAGTCGTCTCGCCCGGCACGCTGACGGAAGATTCCCTCCTCGATCCCCGAAGTTCCAACCACATCGCCGCGGTTTTCGAATATCGAGGCAAGATGGGCCTCGCCGTCGCCGAGCTTTCCACCGGACGCTTCGCTATCACGCATCTGCAGAAACTCGAACTTGTCGAGGAACTCGCCCGGCTGACGCCCGCCGAACTGATCGTGTGCGAGACGCAGATCGAAAACACCTGGCTCAAGAGCTTGCGAGGCCAGTTTTCCGTTCTGGTGACGCCGCGTCCGAGCTGGGATTTCCTACCCGATCGTGCCTTCGGAACTTTGTGCGAGCAATTCGGCACTACGACTCTCGCGGGTTTCGGCGTGGACGATGACGCACACGAGATTCCCGCGGCCGGAGCGCTGATCGCCTATCTGATCGATACGCAAAAGGCCGCTCTGCGGCACATTCATCAGATTCGGCCCTATCGGGTCGAGCGCATCCTGGGTATCGATCCCAACACGCGTCGTGCTCTGGAGATCACCCGCACGATCCGCGAAGGCAAGCGAGAAGGCTCGCTGCTGGCCGTGATCGACCGGACGGCTTCGCCGATGGGCGCCCGCATGCTGGGCGAATGGCTCGCCGCTCCACTCGTGGACCGCTCCGAAATCACGGCACGTCACGATGCCGTCGATGAACTTTTCGCCAACAACGACTTGCGGTCACGATTCCGCCGCTGGATCGCGGAAGTCGCGGACCTGGAACGCCTTTCGGCCCGAGTCGGAACAGGGCGTGCGACGCCGCGCGATCTGCTGGCTCTCGGGAGGACGCTCCTGATCCTGCCCGAGATCAAGTCGCTGCTTTCGAAAACGCATGCCGAACTGCTCAAGCGGCTGGATGACGCCCTGGAACTGTGCCCCGAGATCCGTTCGGCGATCCTCACCGCGATCGCCGACAACCCTCCCGCGAATCCGCGAGACGGCGGCGTGATTCGCGAGCAATATCATCCGCTGCTCGACGAACTTCGGGACGCTGCCCGCGGCGGCAAGAACTGGATCGCGTCATATCAGGCCGACCAGATCCGCTCGACTGGAATTCCCAGCCTGAAGGTCGGATTCAACAAAGTCTTCGGATATTACGTCGAAGTGACGAACGTTCACACGTCGAAGGTGCCGCCGGAATACGTTCGCAAGCAGACGGTCAAGAATGCCGAGCGCTACATCACGCCAGAGTTGAAGGAATACGAGGACAAGGTTCTGAGGGCCGAGGAACGGGCCCGGGAACTGGAAGCCGAGCTGTTTCAGGCCTTGCGCGACCGGGTGGCTGCTGAGACGCCTCGGCTGGTTCAGGCCGGCGGCGTGCTCGCGGCTCTGGATACGCTGTGTGCCCTGGCCGAACTGGCGATTGGGCAGAATTATGTCCGACCGACGATCGTCGAAGAGCCGGTTCTGGCCGTCCGCGCCGGGCGGCACCCGGTTCTCGACGCCCGCCTGAGCCGAGGCGAATTCGTTCCCAACGACACCCAGCTCGGGCCGGAGTCCGGCAGGATCCTTGTGATCACGGGCCCGAACATGGCGGGCAAGAGCACCTATATCCGTCAGGTGGCACTGATTACGATCCTGGCTCAAATGGGATCGTTCGTTCCGGCGGCGGAAGCGACTGTGGGGCTGACGGACAGAGTTTTCGCCCGCGTCGGAGCGTCCGACGAATTATCGCGAGGGCAATCGACATTTCTTGTCGAGATGTCCGAAGCCGCCAACATTCTGCATAACGCCTCGGATCGAAGCCTCGTGATTCTGGATGAAGTGGGCCGTGGAACCTCGACGTTCGACGGCGTTTCGCTGGCCTGGGCGATCACGGAATACCTGCATGACCATGTCCGTTGCCGGGCTCTTTTCGCGACGCACTATCACGAACTGGTCGATCTCGAAAAAAGCTGTCCGTCGCTTCGCAACGCGAATGTCGGCGTGGACAATCAGGACGGCGAAATCGTGTTTCTGCACCGCATCGTTCCTGGCGGCGCCGATCAGAGTCACGGGATTCATGTGGCGAGGCTGGCGGGCGTACCATCACCGGTTCTGGACCGTGCCAGGCAGATTCTCGACCAGCTCGAAACCCAGCATGCGGCAATGAGTCAAGCTGCGGCGGCCACTCACGATCAGCAGAATCCATCGGCGCGGGAATCCTCGACACCCCGCGCTTCGGCCCCGCGAGTTCGCGTCAAAACGGCGCGAGGTCTGACCGGTTCGCTCTTCGCGGCTCTTCCCGACCCACTCGTCATCGAAATTCAGGAAACGGATCCGGAATCGTTGACTCCTGAGCAGGCTCTGGAGAGGATCCGCCGCTGGAAGAGCATCGTCAACTGATTCGACGCGGTCACTGACGTTACGAGCATCGCGATTCGATCGCTCAAAGGTTCGGGTTTTGACCAGGCAGATCTCGACGAAGTGGGTTCGAGACTCGCTCACGATATTAGGAACGCTAATGATAGTAACGGTTCTTCATAGGCGATTTCGATTTTTTCAGGCATCCGACTCTTGACATGCACCGTGAATATGCGATTTACTATCGAACAATTCGATACTGTCATCGCGACAGTATTATGAATTTTCGATGAAAGACATGTGCGTCATGCAGCTCGAATCTCTCAAGATCTTTTGCGACGTGGCACGGCTGGCGAGTTTTTCCCGTGCGGCCCGGGAAAACGAAGTCTCTCAGTCGTCGGCGAGCCAGGTCGTGCTTCAGCTTGAGCAGCGGCTTGGGGCACGTCTACTGGATCGTTCGAAGCGTCCGCTGGTTCTGACGGAGGCGGGGCGGATTTACTACGAAGGCTGCAAGGAGATTCTGGGCGAGTTTCAGGAGTTGGAGAATCGGGTTCGCCGCCAGGCGGACACGACTCCGGTGGACGGAACGGTCCGTGTAGCTTCGATCTATTCGGTCGGTCTTCATCACATGGTACGGATCATCAAGGACTTTCAGGATCAGCATCCCAACGCGATCGTGAAGATCGATTACCAGCACCCCTCCGCGGTGCTCGAGAGCGTGATGGATGAAAAAGTGGACCTGGGGCTGATCAGTTTTCCCAAAAAATGGCCGGAGCTGGTCGTTCTGCCGTGGCGGATCGAGCGCATGGTTCTGACCGTACCGGCCGGGCATCGGTTTGCGGAGCGTACGTCGATCGATCCGGAAGATCTCGCGGGCGAGCGATTCGTCGCATTCGACGAAGGCTTGCCGATCCGGCGGGCGATCGACCGGTTTCTCCGGCATCATGGCGTATCGATCGAAATCTCGCTGGCGTTCGACAACATCGAAACGATCAAGCGGGCCGTGGAAATCGGATCGGGCGTTTCGATCCTGCCTGAGCCGACCCTGGCCAATGAAGTACGCAGCGGATCGCTCGTCGCGATACCGATCCGGAACGACAGCGAATCGCTCGTCCGGCCGCTCGCACTCATTCATCGCAAGAATCGGGCGCTCAGTCCCGTCGCCGCCCGGTTTCTCAAGAGTCTGCTCGACGATTCGGAGACCGAATCGCCGAATCATCCGATGCATGTTTCGACATCCGTCTCGAAGGCCGAAATTCTGACCAACGAAACGCGATTGAAACATACGGACGGTTCGGAGGCGACGCGCCCGACAGCCTGAACCTGTCGATCCCTCCGAACTCATGAAGGTTCGTCAATCTCCTGAACGTCGAACGTTCCGGGATTCCTGCGAGAACCTTCTCGAAAACCAAGGCAAGGATGCCAGCACATGCGGGGCCGACGTCCCTCATGAGCGATGCTCGCATCGGTTCCTTCGCGAGCGACCGGCAAAAGCCGGATCCCCAGAAGTCCCTGACGTCACGACCCTGGTCCATATCGAAACCGAGGCCCTGGCAGTCTCGCAGCGAAAGCCTGACGAAGAGTCCTCTCAACCACGGAAAGCAGTCGCCGATGAATCCCCTGCGTCCCCAATCTCAAGGGCTTTATGATCCATCTTTCGAGCACGACGCGTGCGGCGTCGGGTTCCTCGTGGACCTGAAGGGGCGCAAGAGCCACAAAATCGTTCGTAACGCGATTCAGGCCCTGATCAATCTGGACCACCGGGGAGCGGTCGGTTCCGACGCGACGGGTGACGGCGCCGGTATTCTGATCCAGATTCCGCACGCCTTCATGCGGACCCGGTGCGAAGCGATCGGCATCGAACTGCCAGGCCCCGGGCAATATGGCGTCGGCGCGTTTTTCTGCTCGCCGGATCAGGAAAGCTGCCTCTCCGGGCAATCGATGTTCGAGAAAATCGTTCGCAAGGAAGGCTTACAGTTTCTCGGCTGGCGCAAACTCAATACGGATCCCGCGGAACTCGGCGATACGGCGAAAGCGGTCGAACCGTCCGTTTATCATGCCTATATCGCGTCGCCCTACGGCGACGATACCGATCGCTTCGAGCGCAAGCTTTTCGTGATCCGCAAGGTTTTCGAGAAGACGATGCGCGAAAGCGGCCGGAACGACGGACATTACTTCTACTTTCCCAGCCTTTCCTGCCGTACGCTGGTCTACAAAGGGATGCTGACGCCCCATCAGGTGGCCAGCTACTATGCCGATGACCTCGAAGATCCCTTGATGGAATCCGCCTTCGTGATTTATCACTCGCGGTTTTCGACCAACACGTTTCCGTCGTGGGAACTGGCTCACCCGTACCGGATGATCGCACACAACGGCGAAATCAACACCCTGCGCGGCAACATCAACTGGATGCGGGCCCGCGAGTCGCTTTTCGCCTCGAAGCTCTACGAACCCGGCGACATCGAAAAGATCCTGCCGATCATCACCGAAGGGCTTTCCGACACGGCATGTCTGGACAATGCCGTCGAGCTGCTCATCAAATCGGGCTATAGCCCGGCACACGCGATGATGATGCTCATCCCCGAAGCCTGGGAAAATCATGAATCGATGTCCCAGTCGAAGAAGGACTTCTATCACTATCACGGCTGCCTGATCGAACCGTGGGACGGTCCGGCGTCTGTCGTCTTCACCGACGGCCGCAACATCGGTGCGGTTCTTGACCGCAACGGCCTGCGGCCAAGCCGCTATTACGTGACCAAAGACGATATAGTTGTCATGGCGTCTGAAGTCGGGGTTTTGCCTGAGATCGCGCCGGAGGACATCGTTCTCAAGGGCCGACTCGAACCGGGCAAGATGTTCCTGATCGACATGGTCGAAGGCCGGATCGTGGGCGACGAAGAGCTGAAAAGCTCGATCGCCTCGGCCAAACCTTATGGCCAGTGGATCAAGGAGAACATGATCAAGCTCGAAAAACTGCCGGCCGCCGCGAAGGTGCCCGATCCGGATCATGACACCCTTCTGCACAGGCAGCTGGCTTTCGGCTACACGCTGGAAGATCTTAAGTACATCCTTGCCCCGATGGGCAACGACGGCGCCGAGGCGATCGGCTCGATGGGTACGGACACGCCGCTGGCCGTGCTTTCGGATAGGCCCCAGCCGCTGTTCCATTACTTCAAGCAACTCTTCGCCCAGGTGACCAACCCGCCTCTGGACGCCATTCGTGAGGAATGCGTCACTTCGGTTCTGACCAATATCGGGCCTGAGGAAAATCTGCTCGAACCGTCGCCCCGTGCCTGCCACGTGATCGAGCTGAAATCGCCGGTCCTGGACAACGACGAAACGGCCCGGTTCAAGGCTCTCAACGGCTGGGAAGGTTTCAAGTCGACCGTTCTGGACATGACCTTCCCGGCTTCGAAGGGGGCCGCCGGCATGGAAGCGGCTCTGGAAGACATCTTCGACAAAGCCGTGCGGGCCATCGCGACCGGCACAACGATGCTGATCCTGTCCGACCGCGCCGTCGGCCCGGACCGTGCGCCAATTCCGTCGCTTCTTGCCTGCTCGGGTCTGCACCACCACCTGGTTCGTCAGGGCTTGCGGACGCGGGTCGGCCTGGTCGTCGAATGCGGCGACGCCCGCGAAGTGCATCATTTCGCACTCTTGCTGGGCTATGGCGCCGGTGCGATCAACCCCTACGTCGCTTTCGAAACCCTTGACGACATGATCCGACAGGGCTTCCTCAAGGCCGAGATCGACCATGAAGAAGCCGTCGAGCACTATCGCAAGGCGATCAAGAAGGGCGTGATCAAGGTGATGTCCAAGATGGGCATCAGCACGATCCAGAGCTACCGCGGCGCTCAGATTTTCGAAGCCGTCGGACTGAACGAAAACTTCATCTCCCGATATTTCGAAAAGACGGCTTCCCGCATTTCCGGAGCCGGCCTGCCCGAGATCACCGAAGAGGTTCTCGCCTGGCACCGCAAGGCTTACAACCCGCGCGAAACCGGCACGCCACTGCTGGATTGGGGCGGTCAATATCAGTGGCGCCGGGAAGGCGAATTCCACCTGTTCAATCCGGAAACGGTTTTCCGGCTTCAACACGCCACGAAGAACCAGAGTTACGACATCTTCAAGCAGTACACCCGCATGGTCGACGACCAGAACGAGCGGCTGTGCACACTTCGAGGCCTGTTCGATTTCCGGTTCGATCACTGCAAACCGGTACCGATTGACGAGGTCGAGCCGGTCGAATCGATCGTCCGGCGGTTCGCGACCGGGGCGATGAGTCTTGGCTCCATCTCCGAAGAGGCTCACGAAACGCTGGCGATCGCCATGAATCGGCTGGGCGGCCGTTCGAACACGGGCGAAGGCGGCGAGGACCCGCGCCGCTACAAGCCGG
>Ga0172376_10003193_pt1 | contig 19579 bp, 8 predicted proteins | sample Lak35m_FD_121114 | JGI IMG/M metagenome (GOLD analysis project Ga0172376, IMG submission 121114) | Freshwater microbial communities from Kabuno Bay, South-Kivu, Congo - kab_092012_35m | ecosystem: Environmental > Aquatic > Freshwater > Lake | place: Democratic Republic of the Congo: South-Kivu... | reverse complement strand
TTACCATATTCGGGCCGGTCTCTCCTTGAACACCGACGGCCAACTTACGGTGTCCCGGTATAAGTTTGTCTGACTGCGCGATAGAAAAAGAATAGGCAGAAGCAGACAGCAAGTGATTGTCTTCAGAAAGAGTAACGCGGAACTCTATGTGGTTAGTAGTTCTTGAACCGAAATACAAAAGTCGATTTGCTCCTCCGGCAATCGCCACAGTTGCATCCAGACCAATGCTGTAGACGGACTGCAGAAACGCGAACGCGCCGATGAAGTTTGATTTCCCGGATCCATTGGCGCCAATGATGACATTGATGGGGCGCAGCTTCAGGTCTTCAATCGCCTTGATACTTCGGAAGCCGCGGATCGTGATGGCGTCGAGTTCGTGCATGAATCAGGTCTCCATCACTCCGAGTCTGCCGCAATGTTCGTGAGGCCATGCTGGCTTCCAGTCGCCTCACCGTCACTCTGAGTGGCGGACAGAGTCTATCGCAAGCTTCACGAATGTGCCGCGAAAGCGGCTTACTTCCGTTCGTCTGCTCTGGGCTGGTCGGCCAGGGGACCGGTGGCGGGGGCTGTGTTCACGGGCAGGACTTCGATGGTTCCGGCTCCGTGGCGGGATGACAGGTTCGCGTCGTACATGCTCGAAGCCTCCACCGGCGGCAGAGCGAAGCGGCCTTCCGTGACGACTCGCAGCGCGTACCGGAACGTTCCGGCCGGATTCTTTCCTGGCCAGGCGGTGGCGAAGAGAACGACTCGGTCATCCTGAAACAGGACATGATCCGCCGCGCTGGTTTCGCCGGCGTTGCTGGATGTCTCCAGTCGCGGGTTCTCGACTTCAACACCGGCCGGCAGAGCATCCACGATCGCGATGTTCTCGTGCGCGACTTTTCCAGTCGCCTTCAAGGTCGTTTCGACGAAGATCAGATCACCGGTCCTCAGCCGCTGCGGATCGACCGGCTGGCCGTTGCGAGTCAGCCAGCGGCGGCGCACTTCCAGGCCGCTGTCGTTTTCCATCGGCGTTTCCAGTGTCAATCCCGTTGAGTCAATGGAGACGAAGACCTGTCCGGCTCCTTCCGCCCGGACTTCAACCGCTGTCATGTTCCGGGGCAGTTCAATCTGCTGCGTCTGACCGGGCATGAGCGGAATGGTCTGATCGCCCATGCGGACGGTCCCTCGGAATGGTTCCGCCTGTTGACCGCTCGACGCACGGGCCAGCAGGGCTTCCAGAGCCAGTGCGTTTTCCAGGGTGCTCATCCAGGCCTGCTTCGTCCGCGCGGCGTTGAGGTCCGCGGTCAAACGGGGAATCCAGGAATGCGAGGCATCGATCGCCAGCAGTGCGGACAGCAAACGGGCTTTCTGCGCGACGGGAGACGAGTGCCAGTCATGCCAGTCGGTGGGGATGGACAGCGCGGCCAGGTCGGTCGGCAGCGCAGCGATCGCGCGATCGCGCCGGCCTGCGAAATGCCAGGCCAGTGCGAGGTGAGCGCGGCCGGCCAGATCCAGATCCGCCAGTCGTTCGCTGAGCAGCGACATCCAGCCGGTCTCCGGCTGACCCATCCGCGCGAGCACGTGGCAGATCGCGGCGCGGGTGTTCGCATCGAGCTGGTCGGCATCCGAACGGCGCAGCGTTTCCAGCAGGAAATTGCGCAGGCCGTCGAGCAATCGCGGATCCACTTCCAGTTGAGCGTCTCTGGCCAGCAGCAGAGTTTCCGCCGCCCAGGTCGAGGCCCAGACATCAGGCTCACGACCGCCCGGCCAGTAACTGAGTCCGCCCGAACGGCACTGCATCGACCACACCCGCGCGATGCCGGCCAGTGTCATTTCGCGAGCCATCTGCCGCTGCGCATCAGAAGCTTGAGCCTCACCGTTCCCGGCCGCTGATGGCTGCAGCCACTGACCGGCCGCCAGCAGTCCCCGCAGGCGGCTCGACGTCTGCTCCAGGCACCCGTACGGGTACTGCAGCAGTTCTTCCAGGGCCGGCTGAAGTTCAATGCCGGCATCGGCGGAAACGGTCACTCGCGTCCGCACCGTGCCCGCCAGGAACCGATCGGGAACCGGAAGCGGCAGAGACTGTCCGGCGCTGAGAGTCAGAAAACGGCGGTCGGTCTCGCGGGCGGTCGCGGGACGCACAGGCAGAGCAAACGGCGACTGCACCATCAGCGCATCGGCGTCATTCAATGACGGAGCGACTGCCCCGGTTGCGGCCACGGCCTGAGCAGTCACGCGGATCGAACCTTCCACAGGACCGACACCTGTCGCCGTGGCGTTCAGCCAGACGATCCGACTCGTCCCGGACGGAACTTCGACGGGAGCATCCGGCACCGTGATCTGCAGCGGACCCGTCACGGATGCGGCGACACGCAGACTGCGTAACTCTTCCGTGGTGTTGAAGACCCGGACCGGAACTTTGAACCGATCGCCCGGTGATGCGAAGCGCGGCCAGGCAGCTTCGGCCAGCACCGGCGCTGTGACGGTCATCGGCTTCTCCGCAGAGCCATACCGGTCGGCACCCACCGCCACCGCCATCCAGCGCAGTTCGCCGGTGAAGTGCGGCAGCGTGAGTTCTTCGGTCAGCTTCCCGTCCGCTCCGGTCTTGCGGAATGTGGACCACAACACGACAGCTTCGCGTTTCTTTGAGGGCACGGGATCGCGAGTCAGCTCTGATGCCATATCGCCGTCATCGCCGCCGATACGCCGGATTCCCACCGCGCGCCGATGATCCGGCAGCAGTTCCGCGAACACATCCGAAGTCGTGACACCATTGGAGCGCGGACCATAGAAATGCGCGTGAGCATCCGGAGTCTGCCAGTTCGATGTCAGCAGAATGCCTTCATCCACCGCCCAGAGATGAATCAGCGCGCCGGGCTGCGACTGCACGTTGATTGCCACCGCTTCTTCCGGGGCCGCTCGTGTCGGTGCGTCGATGGTCAGCGGGAGTTTCTGATCGACGTGAGTCGTCATGATCCGCGCCGCACCGTAAGCGCGATGTGGCAGCCAGTCCGTGCGTTGAGGATCCACAGCCCGCAGCACAGTGGCGCTGAGAAACGCGCCGCCGCGGACCGCCTCCGGCAGAGTCACCGGGATTGTCATCGAGTTGCCGGACATCGCCACGACCTGCGTCCACAGCACATGATCGGCTTCCAGGCACAGCAGCAGCGTTCCGGAGAACGGACTGTTGATCGCGGCCTGCACGGTTTCTCCGGGCCGGACTTTCGTGCGATCCAGTTGCAGTTCCAGTCGCTCCGGTCGATTCAGCGCCAGCGTGCTGCGATCCGCGCCGGGACCGGCCGCGAAGAAGTCCAGTTCCGTGAGACTGCCGCTGACCGGTTCGGTCACCACCAGACGGAACCAGCCGCTGTCCGGGCAGGTGATGGACGCCCGCCCGGAGCTCGACTCTGGAGCGGCTTCAATCGCCTGCTGCGCAACCAGCGTTCGCCGTTCGATGGACTCCCAGACCGCGCTGCCGTTCACTCGGCGCAGCGTGTTATCCCAGTGAATCCGGAACAGATCGAGCTTCAAGGGAGCGAACGGAGCGGGTTGATCGTCGGCTGTGCGCAAGGTCCATTCGATGCTGGCGGGACTGCCGGCGGTGACGAACTCCGCATCAGCCAGACGCAGGCCGATGTGTCGGCCGAGCTGATCGATCAGACCACTGGCCCGCGCGGACACCGAACGTCCACCCTCTTCCGTCACCGTCGCTCCGATGGATGCCCGCCAGCGACCTTTCTGCGGGAAGCGAACGGCAGACAGAGCGACCTCAGTCTGGCCGGAACCATCGAGCCGCGCGGCCTGGTCCTCGCCATCCATCGCGCCCGTCAATTGACGCGGGCCGAACGTGAATGCCGACGCCGTCTTTGAGCGGAAGCGTTCGGCCGAGTAACGCGCGGTGATCTGCACCGGCAGGTCGGCGGCCACAGTGCCGAACAGATAACGTGACTGCACTTTGACCTTCGGCAGTTCGTCTCCGGTGATCAGCGGGCGATCGAGTTCCGTCTCCACGTTCAGCCGCACCGGCAGGAACTCTTCGATGAAGACGGTCGCGCTGCCCAGCGATTCCGTCGAACCCGGCAGGGTCACTCGAAACTGCCAACCGCCGGTCCAGGCATCGTCCGGCGAAATCCAGTCGCAGTGAAACAACCCCGGCGCACCTTCGACATTCGTGACCGTCCGCGTCGCGACTTCCGACCCGTCCGGACGCAGCACATGCACCACCACCGGAAACGCCGGCGGCACCTGACCATCGCGGTCGCGGAGGATGCCCGTGAGATGCACGGTGTCACCAGGCCGATACGTACCGCGTTCGGCATACAGCATCAGATCGAGCGATTCCGGATGCGGCCGGCCGGACTGGTCGATGTCATCCAGCACCCAGTGCCGGTCCTCTGTCTTGAGCCACGCCAGTTCCTGTTCGTGATCCGCGATGATGACCCACGGACGCCCGTCCGGATGCTCCGGATCGATCTTCAATCGAACCAGGCCGTCTCGATCAGTTGTTCCCGACGCCAGCTTCTGATTGTTGAACGACACGCTGCGAACGGTGACGCCTTCCACCGGACGACCGTGTCGCAGCGATGTGACCCAGACCAGCAGTTCTTCGCGCGACTGCCGCACCGACAGCGCCAGATCCGTGATCGTGATCAGCGTTTCGCTCTGCACCCAGTCGTGATCGACGGCATCCGCGACGATGCGGAACAGTCCGGCCTTCACGTCCATCAGTTCCCGCAGCGAGACCGCATGCGTGATGGTTTCGTTCTTCGGCGATTCCAGCGTGAAGGTCTTCTCCGGCAGCGATCGCCGCGTCCACGATTCCCATTCGTTGTGCAGATGCGGCACCAGGTTTTCCGGCAGCACGCGTTCCGTCCGGAATGTGACGCGATCGACGTTCACTGTCCGCAGATCGAGCAGCAGGTTTCCGTGCGGAGAGAGCAGTCCGGATTCCTGAGCGAACTCCAGCCGCGCACGACGGTACGGCCCCGGAATCTCAACGGTGATCGTGTCGTCTTCTCCGAGCGGCTTGCCGTCCGCCGACAGCAGAGTCTTTGGAATCCGGACTTCGTACCGCTGACCGGGTTGAAACCGGCCGCGCAGGTCGAGCACCCGTCCGTCGATATCCCAGTGTGTCCCCAGTGACACGCGCAGTCCGGTGACTTCCGGAACCACTTTGATCCCGTCAGTCGACTGATCCTGCAGACCGGCGTTGAACAGCAGTCGTACTTTGAAGTCGCCGTCGATGTTCTCTTCGCGGACTTCCGAACGCAGGTAACCGAAGATCGGTTGCAGCGCGAGCACCCGCCGCTCAACCCGGCCCAGCGGCCGTTCGCCTTCAGAACCGGTGAGCTGTTCTTCCAGTCGGACTTTCAGCGTCGAGTCATCCGGCCGGGGACACCGCAGCACGACCGATTCCTGCGCGCCTTCCGTCAGGCACTTCACAACGGGAACTCTTGCGGAACCATCCGCAGTCTCTGGAGCGGGCGCATCACCGATCCGCAGGTGTTTGAGCAGCGTCTGCGGATCGACCTTCTGATTGAAGCGCAGTTCAAAGGTCACATCGTGCCGGTCTGCCGCGATCAACCGGCAGTCGTCCAGCACCAGCGCACGCGTCTGGAATTCGATCTCCGCTCCCACCTGCACGATCCGGCCGAACTGGCTGCTGATGTCGGAGGCCGGAACGACTTTGAACCGTCGGCCGGCCGGCAGCGGCCGATCCAGCACGAAGTCCAGTTGTGTGGCCGACGCCCAGTTCCAGTGTCCCTGTGGCGGCGGAGTGATCAGAAACGGTTCCTGCTTCGCATCCAGCCGCCGGTTGAGTTCCTCCGGTGTTCCGACCTCCTGATCGAAGACCAGCGACAGCCGCTCGGCGCGATCGACATTCTCCTTCGGCAGCGCGGAGACCAGCTTCAACGGAACCGCCAGCGGCTTCGGCACAGTCGCTCCGGCATCGACAGTTTCCATCGGCTTCGTGGCAGCAACGGTTGCCTCCGCGTTTCCAGCGGAAACCGGATCGGCCTGCGTCGATCTCAACTGCTGCGCCGCGGAATCACTGCGGCTGAGCAGCTCCTGTCGGATCAGCAGCAACCCGGCCGCGTTCAAGGCCAGCAGACAAACGGCGAGCACACAGAACCGCAAAGGAATGCGCCGCATCGTGATCATCCTGATCAAACCACTGCCGACCCTGGCAGACTGCAGAGAAACAGACCGCCTCCCTGAGCCGGTCAAAAGCGGCTGTGTACCCGCCCGCGGCAACCAGCGGAACGCGAGATTCAGCGGCGGACCATTTTCACAGACGAAGCTGAAATATGTCACCGGTGGTTGTGAGCTGAGCAGAGGAGACTCACAGCGGTGCAAGGGTGACCGCGCAGGCTTTGTAGGACGGCTGTTTTGAATACGGGTCGAAGACGGCGTCGGTCAGGCGGTTGGCTTCTTCATAGTGCATGGGGATGAAGAGTTGACCGGGTTGCACGGTGGGAGTCAGAAAAGCCACAGCTTCCAGTGAACCGCGCTGCGAACGGACAGACACGCGGCTGAGTGGTTCGATCCGCAGGCGCCGGGCGTCCTGAGGATTGATCTCCACATAACACTGCGCGGGGTAGAGCTTGCGGAGCACATCCGATTTGCCGGTACGGGTCTGAGTATGCCACTGCGACGCCGTGCCGCGACCGGTCAGCAGCAGGAACGGATACGCGGATGACGGCGGTTCGCTGAGCGGCCTGGGTTCCTCAAACAGAAACCTGGCCCGGCCGTCGGGATGGTAGAAGCGACCGTCCTCAAACAACCGACGCTGCGATTCTACCGGCGCTCTGAAGCGAGGCACTTCACCCGCTCGCTCCTCTGGCGCCGCATCAGCCGGCCAGGGCCACTGAATGCCGCCGGCTTCATCGAGCATCCGGTAATCTTCAATCCCCGTAATGTCGCAGGGCTGACCGGCCGAGACTCGCTGCAGAATCCGGAACACGGCTTCGGGCGAAGTCCATTCGCGGAACATGTCTCCGCAGCCCCACGCTTCAGCGATCAGACGGAAGATCCGGAAGTCGGACAGCGCCTGACCGGGAGCCTTCCGTACCGGTCGAATCACACCCAGCCGTCGTTCCGAATTGATGAACGTCCCGGACTTCTCACCCCAGCCGGCCGCCGGCAGAACGAGATCCGCCAGTTGAGCGGTTTCGGTCGAGTGATACATGTCCTGCACAACCAGAAATTCCAGCCGGTCGAGGATGTCTCGACACAGGCTCTGATTGATCCACGAATGCGCGGGATTGGTGCAGACAACCCACAGGCCTTTGATCTTTCCCTTGAGCACTCCGTCCAGGATCTCGTGATAAGACCACGAGTTCTCCGTCGGGATGACACTCTCATCAATACCCAGCAGTCCGGCGACCTTTGCGCGATCGGCGACCGAGGTGAAGTCGTGTCCGCCCAGCAGATTCGTGGTGTTGCTGAAGAGCCGCGAACCCATCGCGTTGCACTGTCCGGTGATCGAACCCGGTCCCGTTCCCGGTCGGCCGATGGAGCCGGTCATCAGGGCGAGATTGATGAGGGCCTGCGCGGTTCGCACTCCCTGGTAGCTCTGATTGACGCCCATCGTCCACCAGAGCGACACACGCTGCCCGGTCGCAATGGTCTCCGCGAACTGCTCGATGGCTGCGGCACTCAGGCCGGTTGCTTCGATGACTCGCGGCAGAGTGAAGGTCTTCACGAACTCAGCGAACTCATCAAAGCCACTGGTGTGCGCGTCGATGAACGGCCGGTTGATCCATCCGCGTTCGATGAGGATCCGCGCGACGCCGTACAGCAGGTACATGTCGGATTTGGGAGCCAGGGGCAGATGCTGAGTCGCCGCCATCGCGGTTTCTGTCCGGCGCGGATCGAGCACCACAATCTTCGGCTGATGCGGATTGCGCAGGACGCGTTCCCACATGATGGGATGAGCCAGACACAGGTTGCTGCCGACCAGCACGATGACATCGGATTCTTCAAAGTCCTGATACGTGTTCGGCGGCGCGTCGAAACCAAAAGCCTGCTTGTACGCGACCACGGCCGTGGCCATGCACTGCCGCGTGTTGCCGTCGCCGTGCCGCATGCCCATGCCGAACTTCGCGAGCGATCCCAGAAATGCCAGCTCTTCCGTGGGAAGCTGCCCGGTTCCGAGGAACGCCACCGAGTCGGCGCCGTGCCGGTCCTGAATGCTCTTGAAGCGCGTGACGAACTGCTGCAGCGCCGTGTCCCAGTCCACCGATCGCAGCCGGCCGCTGCCATCGCGCAGCAGAGGCGTGGTCGCTCGATCCGAGGCGTCCAGCACCGTCAATGCTTCCCAGCCTTTGGGGCAGGCCATACCGAGATTGACCGGATACTCGACCGAGGGACTCAGGCTGACCGCCGTTCCTTCCTGCAGATGCAGATTGAGCCGGCAACCGGTCGAGCAGTAACCGCAGACTGATGTCGTCACCGCATCCGGCCGCACCTTCTCCGGAACTCGCCCCAGTCCGAAACCGCCCGGTGACAGCAGCAGTTCGCGTGTCAGCGGCCCGGTCCGTTGATGAAGCAGAGGAAGCATCACAGGACTCCGGTCTGACAGTGATTGTGAAAGAACGGAGCGGTTTTGCTTTCACCCCGAAGTTGCTTTCTCTGTGTTCTCTGTGCCTCTGTGGTTAAAGCTTTTTCACCACAGAGGCACAGAGAACACGGAGAGAAGAGAAGACATTCCAGGGTCGGCGCGGAACGATCGGATGCGGTCGTCATCGCAGACTCCCTGGCATGCGCGGCGCGGCGACGGCGGCGAAGAACAGATAACGCTCCAGCAGTTCTCCCATCAGCAGCGCCGCGAACATCAGCGCGGCGGACATCGCCAGCGACGATGAATCATGCGCTGCGGAAGAATCCGCGAAGCGACTCAGGAGGCTCGTCGGCAGAAGCACTCCTCCCAGCAGGCCGCCCAGGAAGCGGATCACCGTGATCCTCACCAGCGGCCCGGACATGAGCAGCGCCGAGCGTTTCAAGGCCGTCACCTGACGGTCGAACCGGTGCCGGAACAGCGTGGCTTCGATGACCAGCTTGAGCGTGCCCAGCAACAGAAGCGTCTGACTGAGCCGCAGTCCGTGCTGCGCGACGATCGCGGTGGCGGCGGGAACATCGGCGGCGGCCAGTGCTGTCAGAGTCAGCCAGAGCGTGGCCGCACCCAGCAGCAGCGTCGTCAAACCGAAGCGGCTCGCCGTGGATGAGAACGACCACAGGGGCCGACCCGTGACGGCATAGATCATCACCGAGCACAGCACTCCGGCCAGACCCGTGACCGCGACGCTCCAGCCAATGCCGTTCTGCAGCGAAGGAGTCCACAGCGGCAGATCAGGACCGAACCAGTGTCCCGCGGCGCTCAGTACGGCCAGCTTGGCGAAGATCCCGAAGCAGAGAATCTCCCGGCTGAGCCACGAATGCCGCAGGCCCAGGATGGCTCGAAACGCATACTGCGGCCGGCCCAGATGCAGCGTGCTGGCGGCCAGGGCGAGCAGTCCCGTCATCAGCGCGATCAGCGACAGCAGTGGATGCACGGCCTCAGCCACAGAGGCTGTCAGATCGCTCGGTTGTCCGTCCGGCCAGGCCGGGCTGTGCCCGGCAACCGCAATGACAGAGACCGTCAAGCCGGTCAGCAGAATCTGTCCGGCCAGAAACGCACCGACCGACAACTGCGTCAGAACGAGCATCAGGATCAGCGGCAGATGCGGATGCTGCAACGACACCGAGTAGTAATCCGCGGGCAGCAGGTTGCGCGGGAAGGGATGCCGCGTGCGATAGTTCGTGGTGGGAAACGTCAGTTGCGAATCCGGCGCGGCCGGCAGGAACGTCGAAGCTTCCGAGTCCTCGCGCACCTGACCGCAATCGACGACCCGGATCGCGATGGCCTGATGCGGACAGGCCTGCACGCAGGCCGGCGCTTCACCGCTGGCCAGTCGGTCCGAACACATGTCGCACTTGCGGACGATGCCTTTCGAACGGCTGTACTTCGGCACGTCGTACGGACAGGCCAGCGTGCAGTACTGACAGCCGAAGCATTGATCGTCCAGATGCTTCACGATGCCGGTGACGGGATCTTTTTCATAAGCATTCACCGGACAGGCCGCGAGACAAGCCGGCTCCAGGCAGTGATGGCACGCGGCGGTCACATGCTGCACGACCGGCTGCGTGGAAGTGCCTCCAATCAGCAGCCCGACATCGCGCCACGTTTCGTGCTCATCCAGTCCATTCAACGTATGGCAGGCGGTGACGCAGGCCTTGCAGCCGGAACAGCGGTCGAGGTCCACATCGAAGGCATACTGCTGACCCGGTCCCGGCGGCGCGGTCGGCAGAAGGATCGAATACGACGCCGTATGCGCTGGTAAAGCTCCCGACTCATGCCGCAGCGAGAAGTGATCGACGGCGGACAGATCCTGCTGCTCATCCAGCATCAGATCAATCAGCGACATCGGCCGCACGACCTTGATGCGGCTGGCGGCGGCAAGCGGTTGAGATGATGCCGGTGCAGGCGGAACCGGAACGTGCGACGCGAGGTTGTCCGGCGGACTCAGAGTGCGGGTCATGTCACGGCCACCGGCGTCTTCGCTTTGTGGAACTGCTCCGTGTGAATCCGTTCGGCCGGCAGTCCAGCGGCGATCAGGCCGGCCCGGAAGGACTCCATGAATTCGTTCGGTCCGCAGAGGAACGCTCGATACGCGGACATATCGCCGACCACCTCCTGCAGATGAGACATCTCCAGCCGGCCGGTCGCGCCGGTCCAGTCCGGTCCCGGTTGAGTCAGCGAAACCACATAACGAAGCTCAGGAACCGACGCCGCCAGCCGCTGACATTCTTCAGCGAAGATGATGTCCGCCGCCGTTCGCGCGCCGTGCAGAAAGACCATTGACCGCATCTGCTTCGTCGCGAGCAGGAAGCGCACGATGCTCATCATCGGCGTGATTCCGCTGCCCGCCGAAATCAGCAGCAGCGGTTCCGGATGCTTCGCTGGATCGAGGAAGTAGCCACCCTGCGCGCCTTTCACCGTGAGATCGCTGCCGGCTTCCATCGAGCTGAACAGCCACGGAGTCAGCTCGCCGGCCGGATTCAGCTTGATAGTCAAGTCCAGCCGTTCGGGGCTCGACGGAGAAGAACTCACCGTGAAGCTGCGCCAGACATCGCGCCCGTCGACAGTGCCTTTGACCTTCAGAAACTTTCCAGGCCGATCGAAGGGGATCAGGCCCTGTGAATTGTCGAGCCGGAAGGTGCGGACATCCGGTGTTTCATGGATGACCGCCAGCACTTTGAGCGTGGCTTCGACAGCCGGACGCGATGAACCCGCATGCGCGGCGGCGGGCTTACGAATGGCGGCCAGGATGCCGGCTGGCGATGGTTTGGCGGGTGCGTCGCCTGTCGCTGCGGACTGTGCCTGTCGTCCTTCGGAACCATGACCGGCAACAGAGCCGGTTCCCGCTTCAGCCAGGCTGATCAGCACCTGACCGTCTTCAATCCGCGTCTCATAGGGCACGACCTTGTGGCCGGCGGGGTCAAGGCTGCAGCCGGTGCAGGTGTTGAAAGTCCAGGCATGCCAGGGGCAGCTCACGACACCGTCCTTGAAGTCACCTTCCGACAGCGACGCGCCTTCGTGCGGACAGGCATCGTCGATCGCTCGGACGGCATCGCCTTCGCGGAAGAGCGCGAGCGTCTTCCCCTGTGCTTCGACTTTCAGTCCGGATGTCTCCGGGATGTCCGCGAACTTCGCGACCACCACAAAGCCATCGGCCCGCACCGCTGGAGAAGCATCAGAGACAGCATCATCAGAGGCAGTCTTCGTGTCCGCAGTCGCGGCACTGTCTTCCAGCCGCGCGAAGTAGCGGCGCAGTCCGGCACACGACGGACAGAACACGGGCGGATCTTCTCCTTCATGCCGGTGCTCGCACTTCTCACAGATCCAGACCGGAAAGTGATATTCGCTGTCTGTCACCTTCGCCGCATTCTGTTCGCGGAGCTTCTCGCGCCAGTAAGCGCTGAAGGTCTGCCCGGCGCGGTGCCGCAGGTAGTACTCGCGAACCACTTCCTCAATGAGCTGCGGGAGCTGATCCACATCCACGCCCAGCCGGTACGGCAACCCCATATGCACCTGCCCGGCCACTCCGCCGCCGAGCGACACATCAAAGCCTTCGCGCGTCCCGAGCAGTCGGCGGACACGTACGCCCTTCAAACCGATGTCGGCCGTGAAGTGCTGCGCGCAGCTCGACGGACAGCCGCTCATGTGAATGCGGATGTCGTGCAGCATGACGCCCCGCTGCCGCAGTCGTTCCATGAGCTGAAACATGTGCCCTTTGGTTTCGGTCACCGCGATGTTGCAGAACTGCGCTCCGGTGCAGGCGACCGTGTTACGTTCGAGCGGATCGGCATGCACGCTGAGTCCCAGTGCGGCGGCATCGGTGGCCGCCGCGTTCCGGAAGCCAGTGGGAATGTTGATGACCGCCAGCCCCTGTTCGTGAGTCGTCCGCAACTGACCGTCACCCCAGCGCTTGCTCAGGATCGCAAGACCTTCGAGCTGCCTCCAGGTGAGCCGCCCCAGCGGGATGCTCAGCCCCATCGTCCACAGTCCGGTCTGCTTCTGAGGGAACCAGCCGATGAAGTCATCGTTCTGCCCGGCCGGTAGAGGTTCGCGGATGAACGGAGTCAGTCGGAACGGTAGATCCGCTTCGAGCCATTCGAGGACTCCACTGATGCCGATCTCTTCGACCAGGAACCGGAAGCGACATCTGCCGCGCTCTTCGCGCGAGGCCTTCTTCCGGAACAGATCGAGCAGCGATCGTGTCACCGGGATGACCTGCTCAGGGCGGATCAGTACGGGCAGCGCTTTCGCCAGCATGGGATTCTGCCCCTGCGTGCCACCCGTGACGACCTGAAACGCGGCTTCACCATCGTGAGTCTTCAACGCGAGGAAGCTGATGTCCTGCGTCCAGAAGTGCGCGGAATGCTCGTCGGTTCCGTTGAGGCAGATGTTGAACTTGCGCGGCAGGTCCGAGTACTCGCGACTGCCGACCACGAAGTCTGTGATCTCGCGGCAGAGTTCGCGCGTGTCGAACAGTTCGTCCGGCATCAGGCCGCTGAAGGGATGCGCGAAGACGTTGCGGACGTTGTCGTGACCGGTCTGTTTCGCGGACAGGCCGACCTTCTCCAGACGCTCGGTGACGCGCGGCAGATTGATGATCTCCAGGCCCTGCACCTGCAGCGCCGCGCGGGTCGTGACATCAATGATGCCGTGCCCGAACTCATAGGCCAGGTGCGCGATCTCCCTGACCTGGTCCGCCGTGACTTCATTGGCCGTGATGCGGATGCGGTTCATGTACCGGCCGGGTTCATCCCGCTTGCGGTAATAGAACCCGTGCCACTTCATGCGTTCGAGATCCGCCTGGTCGATGTCTTTCATGGCCGTGCCAGCGGCGGCATAACGCAGCACATCGGGCCAGACATCGAGGCCATGTTTTTCGGACTTCCAGACTTCGACGGGATTCCCCATCGGCGTGACTCCAGCCTTCAGCGGCGCGCGAACCTTCGCGGACGAGCCGTCCCGCATGGACCTCGCAGGAGCGGCGATTGCGGGTCACATCAGACGAAGGCAACACGAAATTGTGGTTTGCCACGCAATAGCAACCCATGTGCCGCGTGGTCGATCCGGCCTGACTGACTGGATGCCGTTAACAACCGAAATCCGCTGAAATTGTTGGGAAAACGAGCTCATTCTGCAGGAGCCAGCAGGTTGCCGACGGCTGCAACCGCTGCGCAGTCGGCATGCAGACTGCTCACGAACCAGGCGTTGTTTCTACTTTTCGTGGTCATGAGTGAGACGTTGATTGTTTGACCCGCAGCCGGAGGCGCAGGCGTTTTCTGAGCGGCAGACGGCCGACGCCTGCGCCTCCGGCTGCGGGTCAAACAAAGGCGAGGGATGCTCAAACACAGCAGGTCAGATCGCGCAGGTCTCAGTGGTCTTGCTGCTTCCGTCGTGTTCACAGCACTGGAGTCCGGCGGTCTCACCGGCGACGTCGGCGAGACCGCTCACATCCGCAACCGGTCGCGAACCAGTTCCGCGACGTGCCGGGCAGTGTCTTCGTCGTGAAAAGTCGTCAGAGGAATCCAGCGTTCTCCGGCGCGGACCACGGCTGTCAGATGAGACGATGCGGCCATCCGCGATTGCGGCGAACGCACGCGCGGATTGGTCTTCGACCATATTTCCAGTTTCTCCAGGCCGACAGACGTGATCTCGTCGCGGTGAAACTTCTTCCGCCATCCCACCGGGCCGGCATGCCAGCGGACCTGCAGTCGGTCGTCATCCAGATCGATCGTGATCGCTCCACCAACGAGGCCGACGACGATGAAAGGCAGCGGCAGCCCGGCCATGAGAAAAGGGATGACGAACAACTTGCTGATATCAAAGCCGGGATGATCGAGGAACACGGTCTTGATCAACGTGCCGTACCACAGAACGACAAAGCCGGTCACAAAGACGGCCATCAATCCGCGAAAGCCCGCTCCTCTGCCGGCGAAGATCGACAGCCGGAACCGCAGGCGTTCGGCTGACTGATCGAGGATCCGGATCTGATTCACCGGCAGCGGAGTCACGGGTGATTCCCACTCCACCGGCGTCATCAAGCCGGGATCATTCCGCGTCTGAACCGGGAACGTGTTGTCGGACCCGGAATCCTCATCATCCTCTTCGTCGGCGTGGACTGATGCTTCAGCGTCTATGATTCCAGCTCGCTCATCGCCCGCGGTTTCGCCCTCAGACACATCCGCTCCCAGAAAGACATTGATCGTGTCCACCAGCCAGTCTTTGTCCGCCTGCGGCAGACCGGTGCCGAACTTGAGCGTGCCGTCGTTGCCGTGAATCTCCACGCGATAGACCGGAACGTCGTTCGATTCATAGCTGACGGCCAGCCCTGCTGAAGACAGATGTGAAAGGCCCACGGTCTGCAGTTTCTCGCGACCGAAAAGCACTCGTTTGAGCGCCGCCTGACTGGAATCCACCAGCAGGTAACAGCGCTCAAACTTCAGTTTGACAGCCGCCAGCGAGAGGCCGATCCCGACCAGCCAGAACAGTCCGATGAAGGCCAGCGGCTCGACATCCCGCAGCCCGGCGGCCAGCCAGATGGTCGTGAAGACGACCATGAAGCCGCACCAGATGAATGCGAAGCAGCCCAGGCCACCGGCCGAACCACCGGGGATGATCAGTACCAGCCGCTGATCGGAGACCTCGACAACCTGCACTTTCCCGCCGGGAGGAATGGAAGCCAGTTGCTCATCACGACGGCGCTGCGGCATGGAAAACTCCTGTCAGTGGGACGGCACCGGTCATCAAGGTTGTAACGAATCTGCGACGGACCTCCGCGCGAGCTGAACTTGAGGAATCTATCGAAGCATCCGGCGGTATCGAACGCACCGGCCCTGTGTGGCGAATCGCAGTCAACGGCCTGTGTTTGAGGCGTCTGACTCATGCAGACGGTGATTTGCCGGCCTATGTTTGCCTGTGTTGTTGAGGCAAATGCCCGTGTCATCCCGAACGGATCACGGCCCCTGCCAGCAAGTCACTCTGTTCCGGGAACCGGACAATGCTGCTGCGTTCGCTCATTCTGATCGTTGGACCCATGCTGCTCATCGCGGGCAGCTACTGTCTGACCATCGGTCGCGAACTACCGCAGCGATCGTCACCGGATTCCACGACAGAGCCGGCCGGCGATCATTTCGACATTGAATCGCTGCAGGCGGGCGTTGAAGCAGGACTGGCGCCGGCGGGTCGTCCCCGTACCAGCCAGCCGCTGACGTCACTGACCTTGAAGTGCGATGAGCGGGTCCGGCAGCTTCGAGAAAAACTGCTCTCGACCGATCGCATCATTGTGCGTCCGCCGTTTGTGATCGCGGGCGACTGTACCGAAGCGGTGCTCGACCGGATCTACACTCAGACAATTCTGCCCACCAGCCGCGCGCTGCGACTGGCCTTCTTCGACAAAGACCCGGATGAACCAGTCAGCATCCTGCTCTTCAGCAGCGATCACACCTATCGCGATGCCAGCGTGAAATTCGACAGGCGATCCAGCGCGCATTTCTACGGCTACTACGTCCGGCCGGAGCGTCGGATTCTGCTCAACATCAGCACGGGAGAAGGCACGCTGGCTCACGAACTGACTCACGCGCTGGCGCACTTCGACTTCCCGGAAATGCCGGAATGGTTCGATGAAGGCTTCGCTTCGCTCTTTGAGGAAGCCAGCTTCACGGAAGATGAACTGATGCTGGTGGGCAGTTCCAACTGGCGTCTCAACCACCTGCTGCATGCCATGAAGAACCGGAAGCTGCGTTCGCTGGAAGAGCTGATCACCGGTCGCAAAGTCCGCTCGGAACATCAGGCCGTGGATTACGCGCAGGCTCGCTACTTCTGCCTGTACCTGCAGAACCGCGGCCTGCTGCCGTTCTTCTACCGCCGCTTCCGCTTGAACTCCGACAGCGACCCCAGTGGCCTGAAGACTCTGTGCGAAGTCTTCAACACAACTTCGCTGGAAGAAATCGACCGCGACTTCCGCCAGTGGGCCATTGACCTCTACCAGCAGGAACACCTGGCGGCTCGCGGAAGCGCGCCTTGACCATTCTCCGTCCGAGGCACGTACTCGCCAGGCGGGGCCGTAGCGAAGTCGCCAGCCACTTCACATGCTGTTACGGCATGTTGATTTAATGAGACAGCTCAGGCCGTATCGTGCGGCGGAAGGTGGTGGGGCGTGAGCCGGTGACGCGCACGAAGGCGTCGCTCAGATACTTCTCCGTGGAGAAACCGCACTGTTCGGCGACGGTGGCCAGCGGCAGATCGGATTCTGCCAGGAGTTGTTTCGCGCGTTCGATCTGCACGCGCAGCAGTTCGGATTTGGGAGTACGCCCCAGCGCCTGCTTGAACCGCCGTTCGAAGACGCTGCGGGACATCGCGATCTGCTGCACGACTTCATCGACGCGCGCTCCTTCGCAGGCGTGATCGCGGATGTAGCGCACGGCGCGGGCGATTTCCGGATCGTCGATGGCCAGCATGTCGGACGAACGGCGCGCCGTCAGTCCTCGCGGCTCAATTGTGACGGCGTCCTGCGGCGGATGTTCTCCGCGCATCATCCGGTCCAGGCATTCCGCGGCGGCAAAGCCGATCCGGGATCCATCCGGGTCGATGCTGGTCATGGGAGGATTGGCCATCGAACACAGCACGGGATCATTATCGACACCGACCACCGCGACTTCGTCCGGCACGCTGACTCCAGCCCGCCGACACGCATCGACGAGCTGATACCCGCGCGGATCGTGACAGGCCAGAATGCCGATCGGGCGCGGCAGTGAGAGCACCCATTCGGCCAGCCGGTTCTGTTCCGCATCCCAGTCCGCGGGTGCCGGTTCGATCACACCGGGCGGACCGAAGGGACCAGCCGCGTCCTTCGCCAGAGCCACATGCGGCTGGCTGGTGAAGAGGTAGCAGTCGAAGCCGGCTTCGGTCACGTGCCGGACAAAGTGATCGCGGCGTTCATCGAGTGCTCGAATTCGTCCGGAGGGCATGCCGCAGAAGCCGAACCGCCGCAGGCCGCGTTCCCGCAGATGCTCAAAACCGACTCGCGTGATCGCGATGTTGTTGCTGCCGATGAAGGGCAGATCGAGATCGCGAAAGCGGCCGCGCAGATCGAGCGCCGGCAGGTCGGTGCCCAGAACGGCTTCGGCCATGCGCCGGTCATCGATCCGCGCGATGATGCCGTCGCCAGTCCAGTCCTTGAGCCAGCCCGGTGGAGCCACTCCCAGTTCGTGCGGCTCAAAGTACATCGACCACGGACCGTGCAGCCGGCTGTAACGCGCGATGCCTTCAATCAACCCGCGCCCGAAGGCGCGCGAGCTTTCGATGAGCACTGCGACGCGCGGCAGATGTTGAAGGCGAGAGTTCGGCATGAACGTTCCGAACGGACCGATGCGGGTTCTTCAATTCGCAACACGCCGGATGCCCGCGGCCTCCGCGGCCGGCTCCGGATCTTCATACGGCAGCGCCTTCAGGAACTCGACAAGATCGTACACCTGCTGCGCTGAAAGATGGCTGGTCTTTCCGTGCCGGTCGTTGCGGTTTTCGGTCGTCAGGACATCTTTCAGTGTGGCCGCGCGACCGTGATGCAGATACGGAGCGGTGCGGTAAAGACTGAGCAGCATGGGAGTGTCGTACTCCGGTCCCATCTTCTCGGAGGGATCATCTCCGCCGGTGCCGACATCATGCCGCTTCGACGGCTTGCCGGACTGCGAATCCGTGAAGAACGGTCCGGAGTGGCAGGTCGCGCAGGCGGTCTCCTTCGAGTAGAACAGTTCGCGACCGCGCTGCGCCGAATCGCTCAGGCCGCGCTTCGCATACGGACTGAGCGGCACTTTGTGCGAGTTCGTGTAGGCCGCGAGCGCGTCGAGATCCTTCGACAGTCCGCGATTGGGTTTGCCGAGTGACGCGTTGATCGAGCCGCGCACCAGGCCGCGGCCCTGCATCAGTGGACCACGAATCGTGTGCTCGAAGTCCTGCGTCTCATCGCGGTCGGCCGACCAGTGCTGCGGATGCGTGAAAGCCAGACCGCCCAGCGGTGGCGTGTTCCGCAGGCCCTCAGGATTGTGCCAGGTTCTGCCGTCCGCCTGGCCATCCGGATGGCAGCTCGCGCAGGAAATCCAGCGCTGACCGGTCATCGGCTGCAGCGCGGTGTAGAACAGCACTTTACCGAGATGCACGTCCTCGCTGAGCGGGTTGTCGGTGACCGGAATCCGCGCCGCAACGCTCATGTCCGCCGCGTTGAACGCCACCACTTCAAAGTCGAGCGCGTCGTAAACGAAGACCCGCTGACTGTCCGGCGAGACTTTCACACCGCGCGGGTTGTTGCCGAGACGGACATAACGAAACAGCTTGATCTCGCGGTAATCGTCATCGACGACATCGCAGGCGAACATGTCGTTCGTGCCGCCGAAGGTGACATAGAACCGCTGACCGTCCGGACTGATTGCGACTTCGTTCGTGTCGGCCGTCACCAGTGCGCCGATGAAGGAGTCCATCGGGATGCGCCGGCGGCGCACGTCCTCGTCATCGGCCTGCGGAGCCAGATTGAGAACGGTCACATACGGGAAGATGGAACCGGCTCCCTGATGCGCGGTGAACTTCGACCGGATGCTCCCGAAGTAAGCCTTGGGCCGTTTCGGATGAACGACAATCTGCCGCGCCAGGTTGTCGGTATCCGCTCCTTCCCAGCGATCCACAACCTTGCCGGTTTCCAGGTCCAGCGCCAGGGCCTCGGCGTTGAGATAGCCGGTGACCAGCACCCGCTTTCCATCCGCAGTCAGGGCCAGCCCGCGCGGGTGATGTCCGGCCGCCATTTCGCGGACGACCTTTCCGGCAGCCGGATCGATCTCCACAACCTGTCCGGGGTATTCGAGCGTGACGAGCAGATGCCCGTTCGGAGCCGAGACCACTGCGTAAGGCTCATCAAAGACTTCGATCTTCGATGCCAGCCTGCCGGCATCGGCATCGACCAGCGCGACGATGTCCTCGTCATAAACGGCGACG
>Ga0172376_10003191_pt1 | contig 19587 bp, 30 predicted proteins | sample Lak35m_FD_121114 | JGI IMG/M metagenome (GOLD analysis project Ga0172376, IMG submission 121114) | Freshwater microbial communities from Kabuno Bay, South-Kivu, Congo - kab_092012_35m | ecosystem: Environmental > Aquatic > Freshwater > Lake | place: Democratic Republic of the Congo: South-Kivu... | reverse complement strand
GTCTTGTCCGTACCCGCCGACGAACCCGTCATCTCATGAACTTGCACCGTTGCGGCCATCTTCATACCCTCCTTCGGGTCGTGTTTTTACCATCTCGTCGGCGACCATTCACCGCGACGGCGGATTGTGAATTGATTCTTCGCCGGGGCAGGTTCCTCCGGCGCTTTGCGTTCCGGTTCCGCTACGGGCGGGATATCCGGCTTGCGTACCATCCGCGCTGCGATCCGCTCCATGTTCGCGTTGAGTGATTCCTTCGCCGCGAGTGCGTAGACGGCGCAGTCGAGCGCCTCGTTCCTCGCCCGGATCTTCTTCCAGACCCGGGTCGGGACTCCCTTCACATGCTTGGTCATCAACTTCTCGGCGGTGAGTTGCTTGAACCACTCGTCGTCCACATCCCGGGGGAAGTGGATATACCCCGGTCCGAACTCCGCAACCGCGAGTCGGGAGAAGAGCAAACCTTTCGACGTGTCCGTTCCGACGATCCCGAGGGCGACTTTTGCCTTCGTCCTGCGAGCCCCGATACGGATGATGGGCAACCCCGCCCCGGCACGTCCGATGATCGGCCACACCCGCCGACTCTCGCGCCTGCGGCAGAAGTCGTACACCTGCTGCGTGGCGTGGCCCCCGGAGTCGATGCAGGCGGCAGCGACCCGAAGCGTGTTGCCGCTATCGTGCGGCCACGTCCGCAGGAGCCAGTCGTCCAGGTCCTTCCACGGGGCAGGGGAGGTTTCCGGGTTGCCCCGGAAGGTCGCGTGTGCCACTACCCACGACTCGTCCTGCATTCCCCATCCCCAGGCGGTCGCCTCAAGGCGATCGTCCTGCACGTCCACGCCCGCCGTCAGCAGCAGGATCCCGTCCGGGAGCGCCTGTCCCTTGCCGTAATCCTCCCGGCGGGACATCAGCGCGGTATCGTCTACGGTGACGCCCTCTTCCTCCCAGGTTTCGCCGAGCGATGTGTTGACGAACACCCGCAACGTCTCGGGCCGTTTCTTCGCCTCGAGGAAGGTCGATGCCATCCCTGCCCACGAGGACCACGGCGAGTACAACTCATTGATCCAGAATCCAGCGATCCGCGTGACCCACGGTCGGCCCGGAGTCCACCGTCCGTTGCGGATCATCCGGAGTTTGTCGGACTCAGAGAGCGCCGACCGGCAATGCTCGCACTCGTACCGGACATTGACCGGCCTACCCTTCTCGTCCTTGTCCCACTTCAACCCGCCCCAAAGTAGGATCTGGAATCCCGCGCAGTAGGGACACGGGACCTCGAACCTTCGCTGGTCCGACTCCTCCCACGCCGCCTCGATCCGCGATGCCCCCTTCGTCGTCGGCGTCGAGGTAAGGACGATCTTCCGGTTCCAGAAGGTCGTGGAACGCTTGACCGCCAGGGATACCGGGTCTCCCTCCGCACCCGCCGACGGCGGGAACCTGTCTACCTCGTCTAAGAGGACGATCCGCACGGGCCGGGACGCCAGCGATGCAGGGGAGTTCGCGCCAGCCATCGCGATCTGTCCGCCGTCGAACTGCTTCTGGCGGAGCGTGTTCCCCGAGTCCCGCGACCGGGGATCCTTCACCCTGCCCGCCAGCGCGGGAGTATCCCGCAGCATGGGTGCCAGCCGGTCGCGGGAGTACGTCTCCGCCATCTCGATCGTCGGCTGAACGAGAAGGATCGGCGACGGGTCGTAGTGGATGTGGAACCCGATGACGTTGTTCAGCAGTTCGGTCTTGCCCACCTGCGCGGAGGACATCACCACGACGGTTTCCACCGCCGGGTCGCTTACCGCGTCAAGGATTCCCCGCTGGTACTCCGCTCTCGACGTGACCCACGCGCCGGGTTCGGCGCTTGACTCGGGCGACAGCCGCCGGTGGGCGTCGGCCCACTCGCTTACGGTCATACGGGGCGGGGGCATCGCCAACCGCAGACGCCTCTGCAGCAGGTTCCCGAGTGACTCCAAAGCCTCGGGCGTCGATTGCGGCGATTTCCCGCAGGATTTCGTCTCCGTGTGCATCAATGATCGCCTTCACCTCGGGGGTGGAGTTCACCGCGACGACGTGCGGCGAGATTTTCGACCCCATGCCTTGAATTTTCGCCTTGATCGCGAGGATAACCGGCTCCAGGACTGCCGCGACGTCCTCGACGTGGACGTATTCGCGCCGGGAGACGGCGTTTTCCATAGCGATCTTGTCCGCTTGCTCTCCGATGAGCCGGTCCCTCTCTGATGATGCTGAACTGGGTCCCCTTGGCGGGCGCATCCTGTCCCGAAGATATTTGATATACGCTTGAACTGTTGGGACAAGTTCGTATTGTCCCTTCGGCGTTCTTGGTATATGCCCTTCCTTCGCAAGATGGATCAACTGCACTCTCGACAGGGTCAGCAACTGCGCCATAGTATCACCCTTGTAAGAGGGGGTTTTCTCTACGGACACAGCGCGAATATGTGCCCACACTCTGGGCAGGTAATGCTGGAGTTGCTTTTCTCTTCTGCCGGTGCGCCAGATTGCGTCATCAGCATTTCGAGTTCTCCAGGGGAAAATCCCGTGTGTTCCATATCGTTCTCGCCGGTGTCTATCTCCAGCAACACATCACGGAGTGTGACCTTGTTGATTTCTGCTAATTCCGCGATACGGTTGTCGGCAATCAAGTCAGCCCACTCAGCGGCATCGCTTGTATAGTTCTGGTAATCTACGGGTGCAGTCTTCACTCCCAGTTTAATTGCGGCGAGTAAACGTCCGTGCCCCCGCACTACCAGGCCACTCCTCATGGAAACAGTAATCGGGGCACGCCACCCGTTTCCCTTGATTATCTTCGCAAGAAGGCGGATCTGTTCTTCGGAGTGTGTATTCGGGTTGCGCGGATTCGCTGACAGAGAACTCAACGCAACCATTTCTGTATGCGCACAATGCACGACAGGGGATTTCAAAACAACCTCCGGATAGGCTAAACGAATTGCTGCAAATCAGTCTCTAAAAAACCAATGCGGTTGCGAGAAACCCCCGATGGAACCCCCTCGGGAGGACCCGACAAGGCAAACGCCCCGCCGCCCGTCCCCGTTCTTCATCCGCTCGCCTCCGTGGTGGCCACGTGCCTCCCGATCTTCCAGACCGCCTCACCTTGCCCGCGCCCCGCGCATCACGCCTTGCCCTGTCCTCCTTCCGTCCGGAGGTTTCGTCATACGGCGGCGGGCTGAGCGATGGCGAGACGCGCGAGGTTGCAATCCCCTTACCCCGCCGTTCCGTTATGCCCCTCTCTCCTCAATCGCCCTCTTCATGATCTCGTCCGCCACGCCGCCCCACAGCCGATTGACCGTCTTTCCTGCTTCATCTACGAGATGGATTCGTTTTGGGATGCGTGCCTGCCTCACGAGGGTGTACATCGGCACCATGCCGGAGATGTTCCCCTTCCCTACTCGTTGCATGAGGATCGAACTTCCATCCCTGCCCCTGACCACGAACGTCCGCTTGAGATTCCTCGGCATCAATGCCCTCGGTATCGGTACATCAGCCGCCCTCGATGGGCGCACGCTCGCAAGTGGTATCGCCAGATGCATGCCTCCGGCCACGGGGACACGCCGGACGTCCTCTTCCTCCGATACCAGCCATGGGGCGCGTGTCGATACCGTTGCTGTTAGGTCGTTCTTCGTCGCCGCCTTGCGGTTGATGCCGAACCGCGTCCCCTTCCGCAGCCACGTTCCGCGAACCGTGAGATGACCGCGAGTCTCTGTCTCCATCGCTTCCTGTACGCGCTCTGCAAGCATCGTGATCCCGCGTGCGACGTAGTTCGGGATGCGTTTGATGGCGAGGTCGTCAAGGTCACGTACGAGTTTGTCGACGCCCTCAACCTTTACGGAGATGGCCATCTTGCCTCCGAATTAATCTCTTCCGATATGCCCTGATGCGCCTTCGGGGTTGATCACCGCTTGGGCAACCAACCCCGAAGATACCTTCACCGAGAATGTGTATACATCATCTTCAATGGGGATGTAAAGAACTTTCTTTTAGGGACACTTATAGGTACCCACAAGACTTTAACGCACAGATGAACTTCTCTTCGCATTCGTCTACCACCATTTGCTCCTCGCGTGAAAGGTATTGCTTCGGCTCTACCGCAGGGTGCATGTAATAATATTCAAGCGCCGAATCCGCGTTGCGCAACTCCGCGTCGCATGAATCTACGACCCTCATGATGTGAAAAGCAATACACACCGCATCGGATGGCCTTGATTTTACCCCCCCGCCGCCGCCGCTCCTGTCGAAGTCTACCGTCCTTGCAGACAAGAACCCGCCCCACTCTTCTACCGCCCAACGATAAGCATCCCCGGCAGTTTCGAACCTCATGCCCTCGTGAACTCCTCGGGCCATATTGGGCCATCGGTCGCGTATGGCTGGTTGGGGTTGTACACCCGCAATCCCGGCTCGTTGCACATCGGGCAATGATATTGCTTCTTTATCTCGAGTGTTCGGAGAGTTATCTTTAGGCCGCACTTCAGGCAAATCAACCATTCGCCTTCCGCATAAACTTCGGTCCCCATCGCTTCCCCTCCTCACGCGGTCGTCTTGATGTTATGGTCCCGTGCATATTGGCGAAGATAGAGTATCATCATCTGTACATCCACTTTCATCACGATCTTTGAATTGATCCTTAGGCGATCATACTTCTCTGCCCCCATCCTTGCGCGGATGTGTTCATGGAGGTCCAATGGGTTCTCGTGTCCGCGCAGGTGGCACCCGAAACATATGCCGACGCCATTATCGAGGGACCACCGTGTTGATCTGGAGCGACGCCCAAAGATGTGATGCGCCTGCCTTGTTGGCCTTCTCCCGCACCAGCCACAGATAGGATCCCTGCCGCGCACCACCTCCGACCAGAGCCTATCTGCCGTCTTGACGAGTTTCTTATCCCACATTTACATTCTCGAACACCAGTTTTCTCCTCCATTGTTCCCGGATGCTCTCTACGACCGACAAGCGATCTTCCTTCCGTGATTGCATTTCCTCATCGGTGTACTGATCGTATCTTCCCGCCCACCGCCTCAGGGATGGTATCGCCGCCTTTGGGAAGACATTCGTTTTCCAACGGTCACATAACGGACACCCAAAGACAACAGAGTAACCATGGATCTCCCGTGACACAAAACCATCGTAACAATCTTTCACTCGGCATAGATCTGTTGCCCATGTTTGTTCTTTCGATTGCCTTGTGACTGCCTGCGTGGCGGGAGTGACTGGTTCCGTCCCCTCGTATACTCTCTTCTTTTTCCCGTACTCGACCATCAGTATCCTCCTCTCTCTTGCGCTCTGGATAGCCAGTTGATGATGAATCGGTAATAGTTCTTCTTCATCTTGGCCGGGTTGGCCTTCAGCCATTCATCTGCGCGATTCAATTGTATGTTGATATCTACCGCTGGATATGCGGTAGACCATTTATCGAACATCGCTTCCGTGATACCTTCGAAACATCCAGTTGCTCGATTCCATGAAATCAAATTTGTCCACTTCACCGGCTTCGCCCCGGAGCCGTTGTTTCCTTCCGGTGGCGAAGCGATCAAAAGGTGTTGATCTTGACCTTGAACTAACGGCTGTGAAGCGGTAACGGCAACGGCAACGGAAGCGGGGGGGGAAGCGGGGGTGCAGCGGTCAGGACTCCGGTCAGGAGACCGATCAGGAGAATGTGTCCGTTTTCTTAGGTACTTTATATCGTTCGCTTTTCGGCTCTGAGCCTTCCGCTCAAGTGCAAAGTATGCCCAGCGCTGGTGTTCTTTCCAATCGTGGATGGAAAATTCGTTGTCGTTTTCGTCCAGAAGTTGATTACGTAAAAGCCCTTCGATAAGTGCCCCATCTGCCCCTGACCACATGGCCGCATCTTCGATTTCCACAGCGCTCATTCCATGCAGTTTTCCACGGGAAAAATGGATAGCGGCAAAGCACCATAATGTAATTAGTGACAGTGCCGCCCCCTCGCCTAATTCTCGGATGAGTCGCTTAATCTTTAAGTGCGAACGGAAGTTAAGGTTTAAGCGGATGTCCTCCATGCTCACCCTCTCGTCGCGTCATACTCGTAGATAAGGTTCCCCTCCTCATCTTGGCCTTTCGGTTTCATGATCCCTTCAAACATCTTGTACGGGGATTCGCCGGACTTGGGGTTGTTCCAGCACCACCGGAGGAAATCGTACATAGACTGCCCGTCGAACTTCGCGCGGGACTCGGCAGAATTAGTATTGTACCCTTCAGCCTTTGTCCATTCGAATGCTTTCGCATATTCAAGGTCAGGCGCGATGTCCGCCCACCGCACGGATCCCCGGTTCTTGCAGATCAATAGGGCTTCACAGAACTGCCCGCGAGAATAGTTCCATGACGTATCCAACCCGCAACAGGAGCCGTTCGCGCATCGTTCCTTGAAGTGTGCATCGCTCACATAGAACCGCATACCGGCACTATGCGCCGCTTCCTCCATCTCCATCACGTATTCGCGCTTGACGTTCCGGTTCAGCCGCAGGTATCCAACCCCGGAACTGAATTTCCTGTAGAACTCAAATATGTCGAATCCCGCAACGTCACTCATGACCTTGAGCCGCTTCCGTAGAATAGTCGATCGCACCTCAAGGCAGAAGAACTCCGTGGAAAGTGCAGTGGCCCCCAAGGAACCCGCCGTGGTGATCAACTCGATGTGGGTGGGATTGCTGATGCCGATGATGAAGGGCCGGAGCCGTAATGTCGCCCCTCCGCAATTCAGTCGCGCGATCCTTTCGATCGCTCGCAGTCGCTCCGCAGGGGTAGGAACCCCCGGCTCAATGACATGCGCCTTGCGTTCATCGGCGGTGATGATGCTGACCTTCACGTTCCATTTCTTGTTATCCTTGAATAACTCCGTATAGCGGGGGTCGTCAAGCCACCACGTCCCTTTCGTGGAGAAGCAGATCGGATACTCCAGTTCGCGCAGGTGACGCAGCAGTTCCAGCCCAACCCCGTATCTCTGCTCGTATGGGCAGAATGGATCGCTCAACCCGCCCCATTGGAACACCTTCTTCGCGATGATGTACGGCTGGAACTGCGACGACTCGCCGCTGAAGATCTTTTTGCACTTCTCCATGTTGACTGCGTTCACGTCTGCAGACTTGTAATTCTTGGACGCCACTCCTACAGCACGCTGGAAGGCGGAGAAACAATAGAGGCAACCGAATGCACATTTATTGTACTGGTCGAAGGTCATCGGCATGGAGCAATCCGTGATCTCCTTCGACCACCGAGGGGATTGGTAATACTGTCGTTTTTTGTCTTTCGACAATTTACCCTGCATCAGAGGCACCCCCTTCCTGTTCCGGAGCCTCCTCTGCCTCTCCCGGTATCGGCGGGAGCGTCAGGTCGGTGGCGCGATAGGTGACCTTCTCCTTCTTCGCCCCAAAGAGGTTCAGCGCGAACATCACTCTCTCTGCGGCCCATTCTTCATCGAGAAGGATGATGATGCGGCGCGACTCCTGCGATTCGCCAGTCTCTCCGGTATCTTCCAGCGGGGTCGGTGCGTACAGGTCGCGCTTAGCGATGTACTTTAATTCGTTCGCATCAAACCCAAGAAGTGGCAGATCGAATTGTTCATCAGACGCGATGTCCTCGACGACCTTCTTCAACTTCTCCTCGTCGAACTTGCCTCCGTGTTGGTTTGCAGCGATGTTCGCGGACTTCTCCCAATTCTCCGACCAATCCACCTCCCGGTAGGTCAGTTGGCCGAACGGGGTATCGATGTATCCCTTCGCGACGGTCCCATTCTGGTCGGAGTGCGGTTCCTTCACGACGGGCCACGCGGGGTCAAGGTGCTTCAGCCGCTGATGGCCCCCTACCAAGTGACCTGTTCGAATGTTGAACACAATTCCGGAAATGTCCCCGAACACGCGGAGGGACTTACCGAGCATCCACAATTTCTGATCACTGATACTTCGCGGGTTATACGACGCAGGCTTCAAGTCACGAACATCCATGCCTCTCTCCTTCCTCTCCTTTAATTGTGCCTACGATGAACAACGGTCCAACTTGCGGCTTGCTTCTTCTACCTGTGTGCGGAGTTCCGTTCGGTAATCCCTCCTCCAGTCTGCGGCCTGCCGTGCCGCGATCTCCCGCCACGAAACCAACTTCTCCTTCACCTCAGCGGGGCTATTCACTACGTACGGGGTGATGTCGTACCCTGCCTTCCGAAAGGTGTTCAGGCAGGACTTGTCGAACACCATCGCAGTCCCGGCGCTCAACATCTCATAGAATCGATTCGCCGGAGAATTGTACACGCGATGGGTATACACATCCTCGATGTATAAGGCCATCGCGTATTGCGCCGCCCCAACGATGAGGGGCGCTAACGGCGGGACTGCGCGGACGCTCGACCCGAGCAACGAAAACCTCTCGGCGTTCTTTTTCGAGGTTGATATGTATGCCGGGAGGGATGGGTCGCGGAAGTACTTCTTGAAGTATCCCTCGCGGTCCTTCCGGTATGCCCCGTAGTAAAAGATGCCATCGTCCACCCTCGCCGCGTTCCTGGCCTCTCCGATGACCTCATAGGTCAGCATGTTCCAGTTTATGTATGCGTCCACGAACTTTGCGACGGACTGTTCGATGTTGGACCACGTCACCATGGGTATGCGCGGCATCTTGTCGAGACCGTATTCGTTCTGTACGTACACACACTCGGTACCCGAGAACTCCGCCTCCTTCACCTCTTCACGAAAGTCACAATACAGGAATGGCGAGTTCACCCAGAAGATTCGGGAGTACTCCCCCAGCGGGCAAACGATTGCCTCCTTCCTGTCGATTAAGTCGGCCGAGAACACTTCCGCTAAGTAACGAGCGATACGGGCCGACGCGATCGTGGTGCTGTCCGTACATTTCATAAAATGCACGACGGCAGTGTTGTTCACCATTGGACCTCCGTGGGTAATGTATTCCGCTTCGTTGTGGCGGTACAATTCATAATATGCATTTTCACCCGTAAAAAATCATCGGGGGTTGGAGGCGGATATACAGGAAGGAGGCCCACCCTCATTCCGGAGGGATGGTCGCATCGGGCGCATGGAGTGAATCCTCGATTCTTCGAATACAGGATCTTACGGATGGAATTCATCAACCCGCCGCGCCACATATCTTCCAGCCCGGTGTAGTGGATGTTCCCGATGACGCATTCGCTACCGAAGTCCATACAGCATATATTGAAATTGCCCCCGTATGAGATATTAATCTCCCGGAAGGGGATCGTGCATTTTGCAACGCGGGGCGTAGATAGAGCAGGGACCAAGCCCGAATTCCCCGCGTGGTTGAATATTGTGCGGTTGCGTTTTTCCCCTCCGACCAACCCGAGGTCATCCATGAGGAAGATTGTGCGGTTCAGTTTACCGTGATGGTTCTGCCACGGGTTTACCTTGCAGTCTTCGTAAAAGTCAATCACCCTCACGCCCCTCAGGGACGCGGCCTCCTTGCGTAATTCTTCGCGTTCGGGGCGGTAGGTATCGAGCAAGATGAAGTTGATGCCGTGGTCAAATATTCGATGAACCTTATTCTGCATATCGCCGATCAGCATCTTGCCGTTCGTTGTCAGTTGCATCTGCGCCTTCGGCAGAGAGTCCCGGAAGACACGGAATATTTCCAAGGCGTGTCGGTTGAGGAGTGGTTCGCCTTTCATCGCGAATTCGTAACGGGATCGAGGGATGAAGTCCGCGCACTGCGATGCAATCACCTGGGCAGTCTCGATCATCATAAACCTCAGGTCATCGAACGGCGCACGCTTGATTCCGTTCAACCCGCAGAACCTGCAGAGACGGTTACATCCTTCCGTCAACTCTATCTGGATTGAGTAGGGCTTACCGATGATGTCGTCCATCATGCAGTGTACTTCGCTTCACGCGCGGCAATCCTCTTCGCAACTTTCCTTCCGTACAGTATTTCCAGTATTGGCCGCTTCAGCCACATGGACACAAGAAGGGACATCCGCTTGCTTGGGGCATGCCCACCGCGTGCCCAGAAGTTTATGAGTTGCGCCGACAATCCTTTGTTCAAGAGGATCCGCCGTTCCTCCTCGCTTAGCATCAGCCTCGGGTCCGCCATTTTCGGCCCTCCATTGGTAGTGATCTCCGGCAATACCGTTATGCTCCGCGCATTCCGTCTTGTAAAGAAAAAAAGTTGGCCATTCCGCTGGAAAATCGCACGAAAGGCCAAAAAAGGCCAAAAGTGCTTTAATTTCAACTGTAAAAAAAAATTGCTTTACTGGAAAATAAGTCTTTACAAGTCTACCACGCTTGGGCAGAATGAGGGGTAGATATAGATCATTGACAAGAACCTGAACCTCCTCCCGAATACCGGCGGGGCCTTGTTGCGAGGCCGGAAAAAACGGGCGGGGAAAAAGGCCGGTCGGTAGGCGGGCAGAAAAAAAAGGCGGCGGCGGAAGGGGTTTTTACGAGGGTCCCAATTGAACAGGGGTAGTAACCCGGAAGCCAAAGTGCAGGTCACCCGAAAAGATCAGGACGACGGGACGATGGGAAAAAGGGAGGGAGCGGGGATGGGCGAACCATCCCCCTACCTTTGAACGGTTCACGGACCGTTGAAAGGTAGGGATCAACGCTCTCCACGCTTTTATACAATACACACGCTAAAAAGGAGGACACGATGGACCGGAATTTCGGAGTAGAGATTGAACTGAAGGGGATCGATCGGCAATCGGCAGTCACGTCGCTCATAGCCAACGGAATCAACATCCAAGACGCGGGTTACACGCATACCACGACGCCGCATTGGAAGGCAGTCACCGACGGTTCGCTGGGCGGAGGCGGGTTCGAGATCGTTTCTCCGGTACTGAACGGTGAAGCCGGTCTTGCGGAAGTGAAAAAAGTTGCCAGGTTGCTTGAGGCTCTCGGCGCGACGGTCGATCAGGCCTGTGGCCTCCATGTTCACATTGACGCGAATGGCCTGACGGTGGATACGGTGAAGAAGATCGTCGAGCGGTATGCCCGCCACGAAGAGGCGATCGACACCTTCATGCCGCCTTCGCGTCGCAGCGATTCAAACCGTTATTGCCATACGCTCCGGTCTGGATGTGCGACGGATATCATCCGGTCCACGGCGTCCGATACGTCAAGGCTCGCCTCATACCAGCCCGGAAGGTACTACAAGGTAAACCTTCAGTCTCTCCGCCTGCACGGAACGGTAGAGTTCCGCCAGCACTCCGGTTCAGTTGACGGCATCAAGGTGGCGAATTGGATCCGCTTCTGCTTAGCGTTTGTTCAGCGGTCGGCCGAGTTAGCCGCTTCCGCACCGGTCCCGCAGGGCCTGCTCCGGGAGCCACTGCCCCCCACGAGACTCCGGCGGGACGGAACTGCCTACCGGACGGTTGCGGTTCAGCCGAGGCACAACTCTGACAAGTACCGCGTCGCCGTCGCTATCCGGCAGGGGATGACGATCTCCCAGATCGGTGCCGAGATGTTGCGGACCCCCGCTTGGGTTATGTTTCAGGTGTCCGCGATGAACCGGGACTACATATGTGAGTTCAAGTTGGTCGGCCCCCGGTCGCTGGGTTCTGACCGGAAGTATCAGGTGGTCCGGTGGTTCGGTATGTCCGAGCCTCGTCCAGTAGAAGTGGTGGACCCGCAGACCGGTGAGGTCACGATGATCAGCGAGCGGGAAGCGGAACTCCGGAGGGCGGAGGCGGAGGCGGGGCGGACGGATACGTCGCCCTTCAGTGGAATGGACGATGATTTGGTTTCCTACTACACGGACCGCGCTGCTAAGTTTGCGGCGCGTCGGTAGTCAACCGGCCCGATGGAACCCCTGACGCAAACGGGCGGAACGTCCGGAGAGATCCCGGACGTCGGGTTCTACAAATACACACGGAGGTACTATGATGAAACGGAACGCCGAAGTGCCGATGGTGACGTGCCCGAAGTGCGGCAACAAAGAGAAAGAAACGGAGTTCAGCCAGGAGCGGGGGATGTGTTGCCGGTGCTGGTCATACCTCGCCCCGGAGGTGGGCGGTACGGATCACGGCGTCCTGATGGAAAAGGTGCATACGGGCACAGAGGGTTGCCGGAGTATGCGGATTCGGCCACGCGGTTTCTGCGGCGACATCGTTGAAGTAAACGAGCGCGTCTCGTACTGGGGCGACCCGAAGGGGAAGTGGACGGTGAGCGTTACATGGGGGTCAGGCGGGAAGGACGGGACTCTGGACGAGTTGCGCTCCGCCGCGAATTTCTGCATCGCAGTCGCCCACGCTGTTCAGGTGGCGACGGCGTGGAAGGTGGGCCGGTCATGAGACCAAAAGTGAAGTTGCTGCTCAGCAGGTTTGCGTGGTCGTTCCCGGAAGGGACGGCCAAGCCGATAAAGGCAGAGCGGGGGTTGCCGTTGACAAACGTCGGCGACCTAATGTTCGAAGGCAAGAAGGTTTGGCAGGTTACGCGGATCGACAGTCGCGGAATTTGGGGGGTCATCGTGGAGGAAAAATCATGAGGACCATCGAGAAGATGACTGGCGTAGGCGGATACTTTATCGCCGAGGACGGTAAGCGAATCGGCGAGTTAATCATGGGAAGGAACGGGGCGGAGTGGAGGGTATACTTTCACGGCGGGTACGCCTATTACCGGCCAACACTGCAGGAAGCCAAGAGGGTCGCCATGGGCGCTCCGACCGGAGCGAACTACCCCAAGGCCAAGCCAACCCCTTTGGCGAAGCCTGTGGGCCTCAGGCGACCGCCACGGTTCTATTTTGCCTACGGTGCCAACATGAACGTGGAAGGTATGAAGTACCGTTGCCCAACAGCGACGGTGGTCGGCCCATGCGTACTGAAGGACTGGAAGTTGACGTTCCGTGGATGTGCGGACATCGTCCCGTCCCCCGGATCGCAGGTGAACGGGGTCATGTGGTTGATCGAAGACCGCGACGAAGAATCCCTTGACCGTTTCGAGGGGCACCCGATATCCTACATCAAGAAGCGGGTCGCAGTCACTCCGGACAAGTCGTGGGGTGAAGAGCCGGTCCGGGCGATGGTGTACATCATGACGCCGAGCCGATGGAAGGGATTTCACGGACCGAGCAAGCCATACTACAATTGCATCGCCGAGGGATACCGCGCCTTCGGGTTCGACGAATACCCGCTTGAGCGTGCCGCGATGGAAGCGGACCTGAAAGACCACTACATGGAAGAGGGAGGGCAGGATGCCAACGGAAAATGTTCACGCGCTCGCAGAGAAAGTGGAGTACTTCGAGGTTCTGGTCATTAAGTTGGTCGGCCGGAAGGATGCGTTACTGGATGCCATAAAGAAGGCGTCCGCCGCGTTATCCTCCTGTAAGCCGGATGTCGAATCTGCTGTCCGGACACTCAACGCGGCGATCCAGTCCGAGGCAGACTCGGAGATCACCGCCTCTGGGGGGTGATATGCCTTACCCCACCAAGGAGCAGATACTCCGAGAAGGGTTTACGCATCGCCCCGAAGTCATCCGCACAACAAGGCGATGGAAGAACCTCAACTGGAAGACGGCGATGCGGGCAGGTACGGTCACTGCCCGCATACGAGCCACGGCAGAACTGATCCAGATGCTGGCAGGTATCTACGGGAAGCCAGTTCTCATCGAGGTGTTTCCCGGCCGAGACCAAAGTTCATGCTACCTGCCGGAGATACATACCATCGCGTTGAACGGAGAGCCGTCGGTAATCACCGCGCTCCACGAATTGGCACACCATCTTTTCGGTAGATCCGAACTACAGGCATGCCGATGGTCGGTCCACCTGTTCAGGAAGGTGTTCCCGGTCGCGTATTCAAGGTTGGAATGGGACGGGCATATGCTCGTCCGGGCAAATCACACACAAGAGGGAGGGGAAGATGCCTGACATACCGGGCGAGAGAGGGAAGAGGCTCACTCCATCCGCCGCCTACATTAAGGCATTCGTGCTGTACCGAACCCCGAAGTGCCGAGGGTGCGGTCGCCCATTATCGAGCGAGGAATCCATCGCTCGCGGGTTCGGTCCCGGATGTGGCGTGCACTTCGGTGAGCGGTGGATCAACGCGCACCCACGGTTCCTCGAAGATCGGGCGAAGAAACTCTGGACGAAGGAAGAAGTTGCGGCCCTCATAGAGCACGCGAAGGAGGGGGCATGAACAAGGACGGTGCCATCAATATCAACCTGAAGGTGTACACTGATATACTAACCGGCGAGGTGAAGTACGCCGTCGTCTACAATACGATGGAGGAGGCGATGGTGCATATCATCCGGGCGGCATCGCAAATCCCGCCGAAGGATGCACCCTATAAACCTCACCGGAAACGGAGCGAGAAAGTTCCCATCAGCAAATACATCACAGAAATCCTGCAAGGATCGGTGATGGACGCCGAAGAACTGGCCGTGAGGGGCAACAAGAAATACGGTCTCAATTACTCCACGAGCATCTGGGCGGTATGCGCATCGAGACTCGCGAAGAAAGGCATCCTAAGATCCACGAAGAACGAACGAGGGAAAATGTCATACTGGTCGCCGAAGGAGGAATGATGGAGAATATCAAGGTCATTGTGGAACAACTGTCGTCCCCTGGCCGCCGCCCATCCTATAAGGTGAAGAGGGTCGTTGGCGCACTGCGGCCGAGGGTGGGCTGGAAACTCAACGAGAAGGAGGTGAACGCGCTCATTCGTGACGGGATGGAAGTGGTCATCGACACGCCGAGGTAAACCCCAAACCAAGGGAGGGTAACATGACGACCGCAAAAGAATCGAAGAAGCAGATCAAGGGCAGTACGACCTCACTGACTTTGCCCGCATGGTGGAGGAAGATGCTCCTGGAAAACTACACGGCGAAGTTGACCGACAAGGAGTTGTCCGCGAAGGCAAAGGCGGAGTTCGGTGACTACGCGGACAGGTTGACTCCGCGTCGCGCCCGGAAGATCTACAACGGCGACCGCAAGAGGGGCATTCGCGGACTGAAAACCAACGCACCGGCAGCAGTACCCTACACGAAAGAGTAACCCCGCTTCCAACATTATACACACCCAAGGAGGTAGCCATGCCAGGCGTGAGGAATATCGCGTTATCGAAACTGGAGGGGTACATCGTTGAAGGAAAGGCGAAGGCAATGGGCGGATTGCAGAGACTCGCCGAAGAGTACAGCATCCGGAAAGACTTCATGGTGAAGCCGGGCGCGGTAGAGTTCGCGTCCGGCTCGAGCGATGTCGTCCCGATCGTCGGCGGCAATCCCTACAATCTGACGAAGCATTCGCGGGGCCAATTACTCTCCCGCGCTTCGATCCCGGTCACGTTCGCCGATAATCTCACAGGGATGGGACGCGCCGATCTCCTCCGGCATAATCTCACGGAACTTCTTCCGCAGGTCAGCAAAGAAGGGTTGATGTTCCGCACCGTCGGGAGGACAGCGAAGGGTGTGCTCTCCCCTTCGTACCGCAGGATGGACGCAAGCCCACTGTTCGAAGGGTACGCCGCGCAGTCTCTCTCCGCAGGGCTTGTCCCGTATCGCGGCGACGTGACGGACACGCGCTCGTACCTGTCATTCATTCAGCCGCAGGTGATCGAACTGCTCCCGAGCGAGTACATCGTCATGGGATCGGAACTCCGGACGAGCGACTACGGGAACGGCGCATTGCAATTCAACCTCTCCGTCCTCCGGCTGCTCTGCCAGAACGGAATGGTCGGCATGGACATGCTCAGAAAAGTCCACCTCGGGAGGAGGTTCGATGGGCAGGAATTCTCAGGGACTGGTGGCGTGATCGAACTCTCGAGCCGGACGATGGAACTCGACACAAGGACAGTCCGGTCCGCGCTCGGCGATGCGGTGCGCGGAATGAACGCGTCGATGAAGGCACTCGAAGCCACGCTCCGCGACAAGGCGACCGAGTCTGTGAACCTCGTCGCCGCGCTGGACAAGTTGCGGAAGGGCGGCTTCAAGAAGGAGACGGTTGACAGGGTGAGGACGGTCTACGAAGCACAGTTGCCGGTCGAGGCACTTCCGGAAGAGCCAGGGCTGTGGCGGTTCGCGAACGTGGTCTCAATGATCGCGAACAGCACGACGGGCGACGAGCATCTCGATTTGCAAGATGCGGCGATGTCGCTGATGGTCCCGATGTCCGGAAGGAGGGCGGCGTGAAGCCGAAAAAGACCGGGGGTCGGGCCAACCGGCCCCCGGTTCACTCAAGCCATGAATTTTCTGGCCCCGAGAAGCCCACAGGTTTCGCCCTAAAAGACCCCAAGGGGTATTTCATACTGATCCAGAGGGTTGTTGCCGGGGGGCGCGTGAAGGAAGATTTCGAGCCAGCAGTGGAACCGTCCCCGATAGATGGCTACCTTGCTGACCCCGTGGCCGGACTGGGGCATTACGATCTATTTCTACACAGGTCCGTGGTGGCCAAGGGTTTATGGGAAGTGTCGAATGGCCTGACGGGGTTACGAGTGAGCCCTGAGCCGTTACGGAACAAAGCAGACGTGGCACGATCAGCGATAGAGAGGATCCACGCGAAGGGTTGCAGGGCATTCTGGGAGGCCATACACTCACAGTTATCAAGGTACGGCGCATCGCCGAGATACAAGAAGGAGGGAGTATGAAAATCAAGGTGGCCGGCAAGGAGGTAGAAGTACACGGATACATCTTCCCTACGAACATGCCCGCGCATCAAAGGCAGTCGTACATCGAGTGCGAGAGTTACCTGAACTGGTTTTCCGATGATGGGATATACCAGGGAACCGACCTATTCGGCGTGAACCTCGACCACGTATTCGCCGGTGAGGAGAAGCCGGAACCGACGGAACCGAAAAAGAAAACCGTTCCCTCCCTGAAACCGTCCGAACGCCGCGTGTTGGATTATCTCGTGGCGCACCGGAGCCGTGCTGTTCCATCGACAGAGATAGCGGACTTTCCGTGCCTCGATCACAGGACGGCGATCTACCATATCAGGAAGAGCCGGGAACTCGCTATTCTTGGGTTCAAGATACTCACGCTCCAGATACCCGGTAGGCCATACAAGGCATACCAGATCGTAAACAGGTGACGCCATGAAACGACCGGCTTGGTTTGCGAGGGAATGCCCCCGCGACTGGGGTAGCGGGAAAGTGAGGGTAGAGGGCGACGATCTACTGTTCAAGTTCGCCGCCGCAAAGTACATCATCAAGGTGCTCGGTATCGTCATGAGTTTCTGGGTCGTCGTAGTGTTGATATTCTGCATATCCGACAAATGAGGGGGTCCAACATGAGTGGGGATTTTGTCCCGGCGGTATACGAAAGTGGTTCTGTCCCGGAGGTCTTCGTCGCGAGGGACCCGAAGGTTGTAATGCAGGAGGCAAGGAACGCGGCAAAGGTCCTGATGGAAGTTGTCAGGAGCAAGCCAAAGCAGGATCAGGTTATCATCAACAAGAAGCAATACCTCGAATTTCAGGACTGGCAAACAGTTGCGAATTTCTACGGGTGCACTGTAAAGGTACGCTCCACGAACTTCCTCGACCTTGGTGGCGTCCGTGGGTTCGAGGCATTCGCGGATGTCCTGAATCGCAACGGCGTAGTGATCTCTTCCGGGGAGGGGATGTGCCTCAACGACGAAGATAAATGGGGGATGCGAACGAAGTATGAGTGGAAAGACCGGCTGAATGCAGAGGGGAAGAAGATCTGGAACGCAGATAAAAAGCGGTATGAGGCCGACAAGGTAGAAGTCGGGCAGGAGCCGGTCCCGCTGTTTCAGTTGCGGTCGATGGCGCAGACTCGCGCTTGCGCGAAGGCCCTCCGCAATGTTTTCTCTTGGGTCGTGGTCCTCGAAGGATACGCCCCCATCGCCGCCGAGGAGATGACCGGCAGCGAGAGCGAGGAGCCAAAGAAGGAATCCATCGCCGCCCCACAGGAGAAGAAGGCCGAAGAAGGCGCACCGAACCCCGACGATACCATCATTGAGAACAAGGTCGGGAAGATGTTGTTCGCAAAGTTCAAGGCGAAAGGTATCGACTCCCCGGAGATGAACGCGAAGGTCGCGGAGTGGTACAGCACCCCGAGCCTCGTCTTGTTCAAGTTGCCCCTCCGGCATCTTGAGGATTGCAAACATCGCATCGACGAGTTGCCCGACCCGGAGCCGGGGTCCAATGGGTGATTTCCGTTTTATCAAGGAAACGCACGAATACTTCCTTGGCACGCGCAGGATGGAATCCGTGACGGAGATACTCGTAAAATCGGGTATCTCCGACTTTTCATTCTCCAGCGAGGAGGCGGCACTCCGAGGGAAATACGTCCATGCGGCCACAGAGATGATCGACCGTGGTACTCTCGACTGGGATGCCCTCGATGTAACCTTACGCCCCTACTGTGAGGCATACCGACTATTCCTGTCAGAGAACCGACCGTCATTCATCGTATCAGAGAAACCAATGTATCACCCCGTGCACTTATTCGCTGGGACCCCGGACCGGGTGGCCATGATGAATGGAATGGTATGCCTGATCGACTATAAGTCCGGAACTCCGGGACGAGGGACGAAGTATCAGGTCGCCGCATACCGGGAACTCGTGCAAGTGCGCGAGGGGATTACTTGCACTAAGTGTTTCGCCATCCATCTACAAGGGAACGGGAGATACAGGGTATACCCGATGGATGACCACCGCCACAACTACAACATTTTTCTCGCCGCCCTAACGGTTGAGAGATGCAAACAGGAGGAGAGATGACAGAAGGCGTAACCATAGAAGTGACGCCCATCGAACAAGCGGAGGCGCAATCCGCCGGTGTGGCCGTACGGGAGGTTGCTCTCGCCGTCCGTGTGACGGACGAGCAGTCCAAGGTTTCCGCGAACGAACTCTTCCTTCGCTGCAGGGAGGCACGGAAGCGTATCGCCGCCGTGTACGACCCACACATAGAGCGAGCGAAAGATGCAAAGAAAAAGGCCGACGAGGCACGCGCTGCCTTAGTGAAAGAAAAGGAGAAAGCGGAATCTCCAATCGTGGAGGCAGAAGGAATCATCAAGCGGGAGATCCTTCGATACGACGCGGAAGAGGATGCCCGGAGGGAACAAGAACTCCGAGAAGCCGATATGAGGTCCCGAAAGGAGGCGGAGGAGGCCGCGCTCCTGAGGGCGATGGATGCGGAGCGTGCAGGGGACGTGGCGGAGGCAGATGCCCTGATACAAGAGGCGGTCGCCCCCCATATTCCGGTATTTTCCCCTCGGCCTCCGCCCCCGGTGAAATTGTCAGGGACGGCCACTTACGAAACATGGAAGTTCGAAATTGCCGACCTCCGTGCACTTGTTGTGGCTGTCGCTGGCGGCAGGGTCCCACTCGCCGCATTGTGTGCAAACGAAAAGTCGATCGGGCAAGCGGTCCGTGCGATGTCCAGAGATGGGAAGTCACAATTCAACTGGCCGGGGATCCGAGTGTGGGCAGAGAAGGGCATGAAACCGACAGGGAGGAGATAGGCACAGCATAGCGACGAAACTGACGTGGCCGCGATAAGGGCCGCGCTGAAGAAACGGGAGGAGGGGTTATGAGGGTACCCGACAAGGACACTCTCTGCGTTTACTGCGGGACGGATTTAGAAAAAAGGGACGCCGCCGATTTGCATATCAAGCGGATGGAGGAGGCGATCAGGTGGGCACTAAAAGTAGT
>Ga0172376_10003189_pt1 | contig 19593 bp, 15 predicted proteins | sample Lak35m_FD_121114 | JGI IMG/M metagenome (GOLD analysis project Ga0172376, IMG submission 121114) | Freshwater microbial communities from Kabuno Bay, South-Kivu, Congo - kab_092012_35m | ecosystem: Environmental > Aquatic > Freshwater > Lake | place: Democratic Republic of the Congo: South-Kivu... | reverse complement strand
CGGGCCCTGGCTGCTGTGGTGGTTGTGGAGGGCCCGACGTCTTGCCGCCCGCGGCGCGTCGACGGACCGTCGGGCCCCCTATGCACCGGCCATCGCCTGCGGTTGCGCGCTGTCGGCGCTGCAGGCGATCGGCTCGGCGGGGGCGATCAGGACGTCCTGGGCCTGCGGATCGCTCTGGGTGGCATGAGCGCCGGCGCTCGCTCCCTGGGTGCGCAGGGCGCTGCGGGCCCAGAGGCGCCTGCGCCGCGACAGCGGAGGTCGACGTCCGGGCGGGCCGGACGCCAGACGGGGTGGCAACAGGTCGAGGAAGGGAGATCGGATGAAGAGTCGAGCCTTGTGGGTCCTGCTGGCGGCGCTGCTCGCTGGCTTGGCAGCGGTGTGGCTGTCCACCCGCTGGATGCGCGCGCAGACGGGCGAGATCACGCGCGTCGTCGTCGCCCGCAGCGACATCCCGCTGGGCACGCGGCTCGAGCCGCAGATGCTGCAACTGGCCGACTGGCCCCGATCGAGCGTGCCCACCGGGGCGCGCGACGCGGTGCAGGCCCTGGAGGGCCGGGTGGTCCTCACGGCGCTGCAGCGCGGTGAGCCGATCACCGAGGCCCGTCTGGCGCCGCAGGGCGCGCGCGCCGGCTTGTCGGCCGTGGTGCCCGAGGGCAAGCGTGCGATGACGGTGCGCGTCAACGACGTGGTCGGCGTGGCCGGCTTCGCGCTGCCTGGCACCTATGTGGATGTGCTGGTCAACACGGTCGAGGACGGCGGCACCGGCGGTGCTGGCCGCGCCGCGCGCGAGCGCTCGGTGTCGAAGATCGTGCTGGAGCGCATCCTGGTGCTGGCCGCGGCGCAGGAGGCCGACCGCGACAGCACCCGGCCCAAGGTCGTCAACGCCGTGACCCTGGAGCTCACCCCTGCACAGGCCGAGACGCTGGACCTCGCGCGCAGCGTCGGCACGCTGTCGCTGGTGCTGCGCAACCACGCCGACACCGAGGCGGCGACCACGCGCGGCGCCACCAAGGCCGCCCTGCTGGCCTCGGTGGCCGATGTCCAACCTGCCGCTCCCCCCCCGAGACCCAGGGTGTCGCCGAAGGCGCCCGCCAAGCGCCCGGTGGCGCACACGCCCACCGCGACGCCCAGGCCCTCGATCCCGACCGTAGTGGTCGAGCCCGTGCGCGCCTGTGTCGAGGTCGTGGCCGGCCCGGTGCGGCGGACCGAGTGTTTCTGATCGATCCCGCGTCCGTCCCCGTCACATCCGGCAGCGCCTCGTTCGCCGGGCGGTCCGCGCCTTTGCCTCGAAATCCTCATCGCATGAAGCCATCGACCCTCCTGTTGTCGACCTGTGCCTGCCTGGTGGCGGGCGCCTCCTCCCTGCATGCCCAGAGCGTCGACGTGCCGCCCTGCCGCACCGTGCAGGCGGCCGAGCCGGTGCGCCTGAGCGTGGGCAAGTCCATCGTCTGGAAACCGGCGGCGCCGGTGCGCCGTGTCGTCCTGGGCAACCCGGACCGCGCGCCCGCCGCGCTCAGCGGGCCGGCGCAGTCGCCCGGCGACCGAGACGCGGAGGGCGCCGGCCTCGGACGCCCCGCGTCCGCGGGAACGGCCGCGCGCCGGCCCGGCGTGGCCGATGTCGACCTGTTGCTGTTGTCGCCGGGAGAGATCGTGCTGCAGGCGCGCACGCTGGGCTCGACCAACTTCGTGCTGGTCGACGGCCAGGGCCGCTGCACCGCGCTGGACGTGATCGTCGACCTCGACACCGGCGCGTTGCAGGCCCTGGTCGAGCGTCTGCTGCCGGCCGAGCGCGAGATCCGCATCACGCCGGCCTTCGACGCCGTGGTGCTGACCGGCTCGGTCAGCGACAGCGAGGCGCTGGCGCGCGTGACCGAGTTGAGCCAGGCCTTCCTGCGCAGCCACGACGGCGGCGGCTCTGGCGACCGGCGTCTGGTGAACCTGCTGGAGGTCGGCTCGGCCCAGCAGGTGATGCTGGAGGTCAAGGTGGCCGAGGTGTCCAAGGCGCTGATCGACAAGCTCGGCGTCGAGGTCGGTGGCACTCGCAACCGGGGGCAGTGGACCTACTCGCTGCTGGCCGACTTCCTCAGCGGCGGCGCGGGCGCGGTCAGCCTGGGACGGTTGAGCGGCAGCCTGGGCCTGACCGTCGACGGGCAGAAGGACGACGCCCTGGTCAAGGTGCTGGCCGAGCCGACGGTGATGGCCCTCAGCGGGCAGACCGGCAGCTTCCTGGCCGGCGGCAAGATCTTCATCCCGGTGGCGCAGGACACCGGCAACGGGGGGCGGTCCGTCACGCTGGAGGAGAAGGAATTCGGCGTCTCGCTGCGCTTCACACCGACGGTGCTGGGCAACGGGCGCATCCACCTGAAGGTGCGGCCCGAGGTCTCTGAGATCAACCGAGAGGGCATCGGCATCGTCGCCTCTGGCGTGTCGGGCACGTCGGTGCTGCCGTCCTTCACCTCGCGCAAGGCCGAGACCACGGTGCAGTTGCTGGACGGCCAAAGCTTTGCCATTGGCGGGCTGATCCGCCACAACGACAGCGCCAGCGTCAAGGCCTTCCCCTTCCTGGGGGAACTGCCGGTGACCGGCGCGCTGTTCCGCAGCACCGAGTTCCAGAGCGACCGATCGGAGTTGGTCTTCGTGATCACGCCGCAGCTGGTCAAGCCGCTGCCGGCGAACCACCGGCTGCCCACCGACGGCTACGTGCCGCCCACGCGCAGCCAGTTGATGGGCCACGGCCAGCTCGAAGGCGCGGTGCGCAGCGACGACGCCGTGCGCTGGCTGAACCGGGCGCAGCGCCAGGACCCGCAGGCGTCGGAACGCCGCGGGCAGACGGTCGCGCCGGTGGACGCGCGCGCGCTGCCCGCACGCCCCGGGGCCCACGTGCCAGGCACCGCGGCGCCATCGGGCCCGCCGAGCGATCGTCCGCCGCTGCTGATCCAGCCCTGACCGGCATGCCGGTCACGAAGAGAGGACACGCCGATGAGCCTGATCGTCGCCCTGTCGCTGGCTGTCGTGCTGGGCTTCGTCGGCCTGGCGATCGATGGGGGTCATCTGTACCTGACGCGCACCGAGTTGCAGAACGCGGCCGACGCCTGCGCGCTGGCGGCCAGTCGTGAGCTCACCGGGGCAGGTACCCTGAGCGCCGAGCAGCGCCGACGTGCCGAGACCCTCGGGCGCGACATCGCACGGCGCAACCGCCAGGCCTTCCAGTCGGCGGCCGTGGAGGATGCCCAAGTCGCGGTGCGTTTCGGTACGACGCTGGACGTCGGCAGCGCCTGGGCCGATGCCGACAGCGCGCCCGCCGACGCGCGCCATGTGCGTTGCACGCTCGAGCGCGCCGGCATCACGCCCTGGTTCATGCAGGTGATGGGCTTCGGTGCGCAGACCGTGCGCGCGGCGGCCACGGCGACGCTGGTGCCGGCGCAGCGGCATTGCGCGATCCCGATGGCGGTCTGTGCGCGGTCTGCGGCGGGCCCGGATTTCGGCCTCGTGCCGGGCCAGTGGATCTCGGGCCGCTTCAATGCCGGCGGCGGGGTGACCGGCAGCTTCAACTGGATCGACTACACGCCTCCGGCCGGCGGCGCGAGCGAGTTGGGCGCCTTGCTGCGGGGGCGGGGCCAGTGCAGCCTCGACGCCTCGGTTCAGGTCGGGCAGCCCGGCAACCTGGGGCAAGCGGCGGCGCGGGCGTGGAACACCCGGTTCGGCCTGTACCAGACCGGGCAGGACGGGCCGGAGGTGGCGGCGCCGGATTTCACCGGCTACGCCTACACGCCGGTGAACTGGCCGGCGCAGGCGGGTGCCCTGGCGGACTTCCTCAACCGCCGGCGCAACCACGAGCCCTACGGCAGCACCGTGGCTGATGGCAATGCGCGGACCGGCCTGAAGCTGAGCAACGCGTACAACCCGGTGAGTTCCGCGCAGGCGCATCGCGACTGGGGGGCTGATCGGCGGCTGGTCATCGCGCCGGTGGTCGGCTGCGGCGACTGGGCCGGCAGCCAGACGGCTGCGGTGCAGGGCTGGGTCTGCCTGCTGATGCTGCATCCCATCGGCGGACCGGGTGACGACGTCCGGCTGGAGATCATCGGCCCTGCGGGTGCGGTTGACAGCCCCTGCGGCAGTCAGGGCGTGTCGGGCGAGGCCGGCGGGATCGGCGCGCGCGTGCCGGCGTTGGTGCAGTGAGCGATGACCCGGCGATCTTTTCGGGCATCGGCCTCGTGCGCCGGTCGGACCGGCGTCTGCGAGCGGCCCAGGCCTGCCACCCGATCAGGACAGAGCGCCATGCGCGGCGTGGCCGCGGTCGAGATGGCGGTGCTGCTGGTGCCGCTGGTGCTGATGACTTTCGGCGCCGTGGAGTTCGGTCGCGCGATCCAGACCTTCAACACCCTGGCCAAGGCCACGCGCGACGCGGCGCGGCACCTGTCGCAGCAGCCGCCGGGCGAGGCCACCGTGCAGGCGCAGGCACGCTGTCTGGCGGTGCACGGCGACGCGGACTGTGCTGGCGCGCCACTGTCGCCGGGCCTGACGGTGGCGCAGGTGGACGTCTGCGATGCCGTGACCTGTGTCGCCACCCATGCGCGGCAGCCGACCGCGGCAGGGGCCGTGGACCTGGTGAGCGTGACGATCCGGGGCTACACCTGGGGCTCGGTGCTCGACCTGGTCGTGCCCGACCTGGGCCTGCGGCCGATCTCGGTGACGATGCGAGCCGGGCGGTGAGCAGGCCTTCCCCCGCCGCGTGGCACCTCACGCGGCCGTGGGTCGCGGGGCCGGACGGCCCCGGCCCCTGCGGCGCCCAGCGTGGCGCGGCCGCCGTGGAGTTCGCCCTGGTCTGCGGCCTGATGTGCGTGCTGCTGATCGGCGCGGTGGAGCTCGGTCGCATGGCCTGGGTGTGGAACGCGGCGGTCGAGGCCACGCGCCATGGCGCGCGCCTGGCGGTCGTCTGCGACATCGGCGACCCCCGGATCGCGCAGCGCATGGCCGAGCGCCTGCCCGGGCTGACGCCGCAGGGCGTGCGCGTCGACTACCTCGCCACCGGCATGCCGCCCAATGCCTGCGGCCCGGCGGACTGTGAGGCGGTCCGCGTGGCCATCGTCGGCGTCGAGCACCGCACCTTCGTGCCGCTGCTGGCCCGGTCCATCGGCCTGCCGCCGATGGCGACCACGCTGCGCCGCGAGGCCCTGGACAGCACCGCCAACGCCGCCTGCCAGTGAGGTCCGTGAGGCCGAGGAGAGGGATCCGACGATGAAGACACTGCTGATCTCCACCGAGCCACGCGCCGTGCGGGCCTGGGCCGACGTCCTGCGGCTCGAGCCGGCGCTGGAAGTCGACGTGCTGGCCGGCACGCAGGACGCTGCCGAAGCGGCGCTCGACGCCCAGGCGCCGGAGCTCGCCATGGTCGAGCTCTCGCAGGCGCTGCCGCTGGCCGCCGTCGAGGCCTGGGCGGCGCGCCATCCGCACACCGATTTCCTCGCCGCAAGCCCCGAGACCGGCCCCGAGGTGCTGCTGCGCGCGATGCAGGCCGGCGTGCGCGAGGTGCTGCCCGCGCCCGCGCCACCGGAGGCCGTGCTGGTTGCCCTGCGCCGCCAGATGCGGCGACGCGAGCCGGCGCGCGAGGCGCCGCGCCGCACGGCCGGCCAGATGATCGCCGTGGTGTCGTGCAAGGGCGGGGCCGGCGCCACCTTCGTCGCCGCCAACCTGGCCCACGCGCTGTCGGCCGATGGGGCGCGGCGCGCGCTGCTGATCGACCTGAACCTGCAGTTCGGCGATGCCGCGCTGTTCCTGACCAGCCGCGCGCCGGCGCACCACGTGGCCGGCCTCGCCCGCGACATCGGCCGGCTCGATGCCGAACTGCTGCGTGCCAGCCTGACCGAGGTGCGTCAGGGCCTGACGGTGCTGGCTGCCCCCGACGACCCGGCCCTGGCCGCCGACGTGGCGCCGGCGCACGTGCGGCGCATCGTGCAACTGGCGCGGGCGCAGCACGACCACGTCGTCGTCGACCTCGGGCGGGTGCTGACCCCGGTGACGCTGCAGGCGCTGGACCTGGCCGACCAGGTGGTGGCGGTGCTGCAGCTCACGCTGCCCTTCGAGCGCGACGCGCAGCGGCTGCGGCGGATGTTCGACTCGCTCGAGTACCCGCCGGACAAGGTGCGCTGGGTCGTCAACCGCTACCAGAAGGACACCGAGATCACGCTCGACGACCTGCGCCGCGCTCTCGGCACCGATCACCTGGTGACCCTGCCGAACCAGTACGCGGTGGTGGCCTCCGCCGTCAACCAGGGCCTGCCCGTGGCCGACGTCGCGCCGCGCAGCGCCATCGCCCGGGCCCTGGCCGGACTGGCCGCGCAGTGGCTGCCGCCGCCGCAGGCGCCGGCCCCACGTGCGCGCTGGGGGCAGTGGTTCAGGGTCGAGCCTGCGCTCTGAAACGGGGATCAGGAGGGGGATGCCGATGGAGATGCGCACCAAGCTGGGCCTGGCGCCGGCGGCCGACACCGAGGCGGCGGCCTCGCGGTCGGCGCTGGATTGGGTGGCGCTGCGTGCCGACGTGCACCGCGGCCTGCTGCAGCGGCTGGACCTGGAGACCTTGTCGCGGCTCGGGCCTGCGGCGGTGCGCACGGCGCTGCGCGAATCGGTCGAGCGGCTGGTCGACGAGGACCGCCTGGCGTTGAACGCCGCCGAGCGGCTGCGTCTGGTCGGCGAGATGCAGGACGAGATCCTCGGCCTGGGCCCCTTGCAGCCGCTGGTGGCCGACCCCGGCGTCAGCGACATCCTGGTCAACACGCACCGGCAGGTCTATGTCGAGCGCCAGGGGCGGCTGGCGCTGACCGAGGTGCGCTTCAACGACGAGGCGCACCTGATGAAGGTGATCGACCGCATCGTCTCGCGCATGGGCCGCAGGATCGACGAGTCCAGCCCCATGGTCGACGCGCGACTGCCCGACGGCTCGCGCGTCAACGCCATCATCCCGCCGCTGGCCATCGACGGGCCCATCCTGTCGATCCGCCGCTTCGGCGCCGACCCGCTGAAGATGCCCGACCTGCTGCAGATGCAGTCGCTGTCGGCGCCGATGGCCGACTTCCTGGGTGCGCTGGTGCGGGCGCGTGTGAACCTGCTGATCTCCGGCGGCACCGGCTCGGGCAAGACCACGCTGCTGAACATCCTGAGCGGCTCGATCCCGGCGACCGAACGCGTGCTGACGATCGAGGACGCGGCCGAGCTGCAGTTGCAGCAGCCCCATGTGGTGCGCCTGGAGACCCGGCCGGCCAACGTCGAGGGCCGGGGCGAGGTCACGCAGCGCGCGCTGGTGCGCAACGCACTGCGCATGCGCCCGGACCGCATCGTGCTGGGCGAGGTGCGTGGCGCCGAGGCCCTGGACATGCTGCAGGCGATGAACACCGGACACGACGGCTCATTGACGACGATCCACGCCAACACGCCGCGCGACGCGCTGGCGCGGCTGGAGAGCATGGTGGCCATGTCGGGCGTGGACCTGCCGGCCCGCGCGGCGCGCGCCCAGGTGGCGTCGGCCATCGGCGTGGTCGTGCAGGTCAGCCGCCTGTCGGACGGCACGCGCAAGGTCGTCAGCGTGCAGGAGCTCACCGGGGCCGAGGGCGAAGTGGTGTCCATGCAGGAGATCTTCGCCTTTCACCAGACGGGGATCGGGGCCGACGGCCGGGTTCGCGGGCACTTCAGCGCCAGCGGCATCCGCCCGCGTCACTGGGAGCGCCTGGTCAGCCGTGGGATCGCGCTGCCGGTGCAGACCTTCACGCCGGTGGCGCAGACGGTGCTGTGACGCACTGGACGACAGGCGCAGCGTGGACGACGCGGAAGGCAGGGCAGGGCGATGCAGGGGATGGACGGGCTGGTGGTGGCGGTCTCGGTGGGCCTGGCGGTGGTGCTCGCCGTCGAGGGCCTGTGGCTGTGGTGGCAGTCGCGCCACGGGCCGCGGGCGCGGCGCCTGGCGCAGCGCCTGGCCTTGGTGTCGACGCCGTCCGCCCCGTCCGGGTGGCCACCGGCCGAAGGACTGGCGCGCCTCGACCGCGCGGCCCGCGCCACGTCTGCGGCCTGGCTGCCGCCGCTGCAATCGGCCATCGAGGGGTGGCACGCCGGGCGGCGACTGCAGCACTGGGTCGAGACCGCCGGCACGCGTCGCGCCGCTTCCGATCTGGCCCTGATAGGGGTCGCCGTCGGTGGCGTGGCCGCCGTGACGCCGTGGCTGCTGGGCTTCGGTGCCGTGCCGGCGCTGGCGGGCGCCGCCGCCGGTCTGGCCGCGCCGTGGCTCGTGACGGCGCAGCGGCGCCGCGTGCGGCTGCTGCGCATCGAGCGTCAGTTCCCGCAGGCGCTGGACCTGCTGGGCCGTGCACTGCGCGCCGGGCACGCCTTCTCGTCGGCGGTGCGCATGGCCGCCGAGGAACTGCCGGACCCGCTGGTGCGCGAGTTCCGGCTGCTGTTCGAGGAGATGAACTACGGCGTGGCCGTGCCCGAGGCGCTGTCCAGGTTCGCCGCGCGGGTGCCGATGGCTGATGCGGGCTACTTCGCGGTGGCGGTGACCATACAGCGCGAGGCCGGCGGCAACCTGGCCGAGGTGCTGGACAAGATCGCCTGGCTGGTGCGTGAACGCCTGCGCCTGCGTGGCGAGGTGCGCACGCTGTCGGCCGAAGGGCGGCTGTCGGCGGTGATCCTCACGGCGCTGCCCTTCGCAGTGGCCGGCGTCGTGCAGGCCGTCAACCCCGGCTTCCTCGCCGTGCTGTGGACCGACCCGGCCGGCCTGCGCATCGTCGGCGTGGCCTTGGCCGGCATCGTGGTGGGTGTGGTCTGGATGCGATCGATCATCCGCATCAGGATCTGACCGGCCGACGCCGACCCGGCAGGCGTGTGGCGCGGGGCCACACGCTCGAGTCCCCTGGGCGCGTGGCATCGCGCAGATTGGAGTTTGCACATGGACATCGGCACGACCTGGATCCCCTGGGCCGCCGGCGCGCTGGCCTTTGCGGCCGCGGTGCTGGCGGTGCTGGGTCTGGCCGCGCTGCGCCGGCCGCAGGCCGTGCGCGAGCGTCTGGACGCGGTGGCCGGTGCCGTGCCGGGCCATGTTGGCGTGTCGACGCCGGCCGATGGTGCGCAAGGCAGGGCCTGGGCGCAGGTGGCGCGCTGGACCGCGCCGCTGCGTGCGCTGGCCGCCCCGCGCGCGGCCGTGGCCGATGGCGGAACGCAGGCGGCCGCGCTGACCCGGGTGCTGGACGACCGGGGTCTCGACGGCGCCGATGCCGGTGCGGTGGCCGAACTTCGGCGGCGCCTGGCCCACGCCGGCATCCGGCACCGGCAGGCGCCGGCGGCCTTCTTCGGGCTGAAGGCGGGGCTGGCCCTGGCGCTGCCCCTGGCGGGCTTCGTCGCCCTGGCCGCCGGCGGCGTGCCGGCGCGCGGCCTGTGGTGGCCGGCCACGGTGCTCGGCCTGTCGGCCCTGGGTTACTGGGCCCCCACCGTGTGGCTCGCGTGGCGCGCCCGCCGGCGACAGCGCGCCGTGGTCGAGGCCTTTGCCGACGCGCTGGACCTGATGACGGTGTGCGTGGAGGCCGGGCTGGGCACCGAGGCGGCGTTGGTGCGGGTGGCGCGCGACCTCGAGCTCTCCAGCCCGGCCCTGGCCGAGGAACTGCAGTTGGTCAACCTGGAGTTGCGTGCCGGTGCGCCGCGCGACCGCGCGCTGCGCGCGCTGGCGGGGCGCACCGGGGTGGAGGAGGTCGAGGGCTTCGTCACCATGGTGCTGCAGGCCGAACGCTTCGGCACGGCGCTGGCGCAGTCGCTGCGCGTGCATGCCCAGGCGCTGCGCACGGCCAGGCGCCAGCGCGCCGAGGAAGCCGCCGCGAAGATCGCGCTGAAGCTGCTGTTCCCGCTGATCTTCTGCATCTTCCCGGCCCTGCTGGTGGTGTTGCTCGGCCCGGCGATGATCCAGATCCACCGTGTGCTGCTGCCCACCATGGGCGGGGGCTAGGCGCGTCCTGGCGCTGGTCCGCCCCGGGCCTCGCCGGCAAGTGCTGGCAACCCTGGACGACCGACGGCTTCACGGGCCTGCGGGCGGGTGGTGTTTCTGCCGATTCCCACACGGATGCGCTGCCGATACATTGCGTGGGCTTGTGTTTCCACCGTCGAGCCTCAGGAGGTTTTCCATGCAAGTCGCAGCAGTCCGTTCGATCGCCCTGGCCGGTGCCCTGGCCCTGACCACCGTCGCCGTCCAGGCCCAGCAGATCCGCCTGATGACCGGTCCGCAGGGCGGCGCCTGGTATCCCCTGGGCGGCGCGATCGCCAACATTGCGGGCAAGACCGGCGCCAAGGTGCAGGTGCTGCCGGGTGCGGGCATCGCCAACGTCAAGGCGGTCGAGGCGGGCAAGGCCGACATGGGTTTCGGCAACTCGATCTCCACCGTCGACGGCGTGGCCGGGCGTGCGCCCTTCGACACGCCGACGAAGAACGTCTGCAACATCGCCTCGCTGTACCCGCAGTACCTGCAGATCATCGCCAACGCCGATGCGGGCATCAACTCGCTGGGCGACCTGAAGGGCCGCAGCCTGGCGGTGCAGCCGCGCGGCAACACGGCCGAGTTCATCAGCGCGCAGGCGCTGCAGGTCTATGGCCTGAAGTATCAGGACATGTCGCGCGTGAGCTATGTCTCCTACACCGATGCCGTGTCGCTGATGAAGGACAACAACGCCCAGGTGTTCACGCTGGGCACCACGCTGCCGGCGTCCTCGGTGATGGACCTGGCTGCCGCGCGTGACATCCGTGTCGTCGGGATCCCGGACGACAAGTTCCAGGCCATGCGCAAGCTCAACCCGGGCTACACCAAGCTGGTGATCCCGGCGGGCAGCTACCCCAAGCAGGCGCAGGACGTCCAGACGGTGGGCTACGCCACGCACCTGATCGCACGCTGCGACCTGGACGAGAAGGTCGTGTACTCGGTGCTCAAGGGCATCCACGAGCAGCGTGCCGACCTGATCGCGATCACCAAGGCCATGGAGGGCGCCACGCCCAAGGTGATGGCCGAGGACATCGGCGTGCCGCTGCACAAGGGCGCGCAGCGCTTCTACAAGGAGATCGGCGCGCTCTGATCGGCGCCGCTCGCGTCACCCGACCACACCGCGGGCGCTTCGGCGCCCGCGCCCGTGCTGTCTGCCCACCCTGGAGTGCCGATGTCTCCGCTGCCCGCCTCACTGGTGCGCGTCACGACGACGGTCGTGGCCACGGCCATGTCGGCCTTCCACCTCTACGTCGCCTTCGCCGGGCCGCCCAACGCCTACGTGATGCGGGGCGTGCACCTGGCCTTCGCACTGGTGCTGGCCTACCTGATCCTGCCCGGCCTGCGGCAGCGGCGCGAGACCTTCGGCTGGTCGGATCTGATGTTCGTGGTCGCGGCGGCGGCTGTGGCCCTGTACCCGAGCTTCAGCCTGCCCTACATCGAGGGGCGCATCTACTACGTCGACGACCCGCGGCTGGCCGACTACGTCTTCGGCGGCGGGCTGATCCTGCTGCTGCTGGAGGCCACCCGGCGCGCGACCGGCTGGGCGCTGCCGGCCACGGCGATCGCCTTCCTGGCCTACGGCCTGACCCTGGGCGGGCAGTCGGTGGCGATGATGCTCGACCAGCTCTACCTCACCACCGAGGGCATCTTCGGCATCCCGCTGTACGTGTCGGCGACCTACGTGATGCTGTTCATCCTGTTCGGCGCCTTCGTCGAGCGCAGCGGGGCAGGCAAGCTCTTCATGGACTTCGCCCTCGCGCTGGCCGGCCACACCTCGGGCGGCCCGGCCAAGGTGGCCGTCATCACCAGCAGCCTGTTCGGCACCGTCTCGGGCAGCGCGGTGGCCAACGTCATGACCACCGGCACCTTCACGATCCCGCTGATGATGCGCACCGGCTACCGCCCGGCCTTCGCCGGCGCGGTCGAGGCCGTGGCCTCCACCGGCGGTCAGCTGATGCCGCCCATCATGGGGGCGGCGGCCTTCGTGATGGCCGAGTTCCTCGGCGTGTCCTACCTGAAGGTGGCGCTGTTCGCGCTGCTCCCGGCGATCCTCTACTACGTCGCGGTCTTCATGGCCGTGCACTTCGAAGCCCGCCGCATCGGCCTGAAGGGCCTGCCCAAGCCCGATCTGCCGCGGCTGAAGGAGGTGCTCAGCGAGCGTGGCCACCTGTTCCTGCCGCTGTTCATCATCGTCGGCGTGCTGCTGACCGGCCGCAGTGCGGCCTTCGCGGCGCTGTGCGGCATCGCCTCGGTGGTGCCGACGACCTGGCTGCGCAAGAGCACCCGCGGCACCTTCACCTGGCAGGCCATCGTCGAGGCGCTGGAATCGGGCGCGCGCAACACCCTGGTCGTCGCGCTGGCCTGTGCCTGCGCCGGCATCGTGATCGGCACCATCACGCTCACCGGGCTGGGCCTGAGCTTCACCGGCGTGGTGTTGGCGCTGTCGCAGAACTCGCTGCCGCTGGCGCTGGTGCTGACCATGCTGGCCGGCATCCTGCTGGGCATGGGGCTGCCGACGACTCCGGCCTACATCGTGCAGGTGGCGCTGCTGGTGCCGGCCCTGGTCAAGCTCGGCGTGCAGGTGGAGGCGGCGCACCTGTTCGTGCTGTACTTCGCCGTGCTGTCGGCCATCACGCCGCCGGTGGCGATGGCGGTCTATGCCGCCAACGGCATCTCGCGCGCCACCCTCGTCGACACCAGCTGGGCGGCGGTCAAGATGGGGCTGACGGGCTACATCATCCCCTTCATGTTCGTGTTCTCGCCGGCCTTGCTGCTCATCGGTGACCTGTCCACAGTGACACTGGCGGCGCTCACGGCCACGGTGGGCGTGGTGTGCCTGGCCGGCGGCCTGCACCGCTACTTCTTCCTCGGCCCGGCGCGCTGGTGGGAGCAGTTGATGCTGGTGGCCGCGGCGATCGTGCTGATCAAGCCGGGTCTGGTGACCGATGCCGTCGGCCTGGGCTTGATCGCGCTGACGCTGGCCAGCCAGCGCTGGATCGGGCGCCCGGCGCCGTCGACGGCGCTGAAACAGGGCTGATGCGGGGCTGATGCGATGATCGAGCTCTACGCCTTCGACACACCCAACGCGCGCAAGATCACGGTGGCGCTGGAGGAGATGGGGCTGCCTTACGCGGTCCACATCGTCGACATCGGCCGCGGCGAGCAGTTCGCGCCGGATTTCCTGGCGATCAGCCCGAACAACAAGATTCCCGCCATCGTCGACCGCGAGGGCCCGGACGGGGCGCCGCTGAGCGTCTTCGAGAGCGGCGCCATCCTGCTGCACCTGGCGCAGCGCAGCGGGCGCTTCCTGCCTGCCGATCCCCGGTGCCGCGTCGCGGCGCTGGAGTGGCTGATGTTCCAGGTCGGCGGCTTCGGCCCCATCCCGGGGCAGGTGCATCACTTCGTCGCCCTGCAGGACGAGGCCGCCCGCGCCTACGCGCTCGAGCGCTTCCAGACCGAGACGCGACGCCTGTACGGGGTGATGGATCGCCGGTTGGCAGGCCGTGAGTTCTTCGCCGACGAACTCAGCATCGCCGACTTCGCGATCCTGGGGTGGGCCTGGCGCCACGGTCGCCACCGCATCGACCTGGCCGACTACCCGCAGGTGCAGCGCTGGTATGGCCAGATGATGGCGCGGCCGGCGGTGCAGCGGGGTTTTGCGGTGCCGTTGCGGCGCCCGGGCTGACCCTCAGCGGCGCGCGCGGCTGCGGGCCTGGGGGCGGCTGCGCCGGGGCTTGTCCCCGGCCTGCGGCGCCGGCGTCCAGGCCTGGAGGGTGCGCTGCCACTCGGCCACAGCCGGTGCAGGCGCTGCGTTTGCGGCAGTCTCGGCCAGTCGGGCCAGTGCGTCCTGGAGGGCGGGGTCGAGCGTTTCGGCGAAGGTCGGCGTCACCGTCAGCAGCAGGTCGGCCCTCGGGCTGCCGGGGCGCGGCGGTGCGCCATGTCCGCGCAGCCGGTAGGTGCGTGCGGCGCGCCGCAGCCGGATCTGCTGCAGGCCGTCGGGCGTGGGCACGTCCATCCAGTCCTCTGCCAGCCAGCGGAAGCCGTCCACGGGGATCTCGCAGCGCAGCGTGCCGTCGGCCTCGCATCGGAAGAAGGGGTGGGGCTCGACCTCCACGACCAGGTTCAGAGTCAGCGCGACGTCGCCGTGCCGCCCCGCGTCGGCGTTCAGCGTGTCGCCGTCCCGCAGGCCGGCGGGCAATCGCACCTGCTGACGGTAGTCGATCTTGCGGCTGCCAGCGCCCTGGCAGTCTGCACACGGGCTGCGCAGCCGGCCGGTGCCCTGGCATTCGGCGCAGCGGATGTCACGGGACAGCCAGGCGAACAGCGGCTTGACGCGCTGGGTCCCGATGCCGTCGCAGGCGGCGCAGTCCTGTCCCATGTCGATCCAGCCCTGGGTCAGGCAGCGGCGGCAGGTCGCGGTGATGCGCCCGCGCAACTCGCGCACGCAGCCGCGGATCGCGTCTTCCAGACTGAGCCGGACCTTGCGCGGAATCTGGCGGGGTGTCGGGCCGAAGCCTTGCCCCGCGGTGCGGGCCCACGCCTCCTCTTGGGTGCCGAACCCGCGATCGGACCCGCGCGCGTTCTTGCCGCGTCGAGGCGCGCGCCCGTCTTCGGCCGTGCCGGCGTCGTCCGGGGAACTGCTGCCCCGACGGGCCTGCACGATCTGCTCGTAGGCGACGTTGAAGCGCTTGACGCGATCGGCCGCCTCGGCGCTGGGATTGCGGTCGGGGTGCCATTGCGACACCAGACGTCGCCAGGCGGCCTTGACCGCTTCGTCCGCGGCGCCGGGCCGCAGGCCCAGCTCGGCGTAGGGGTCATCGACCTGCATCAGGGCGCGGCCGCCGGTGAACCGGCGGGGGTGAACACCTCGAGCGCGCGGTCGAGCCCGCCCTCGAAGATCGACACCATCGCCACCTGCGCCACGGCCGGCTTGGGGTGGTAGGCGATCGACAGCCCGGCGGCCTGCATCATCGGCAGGTCGTTGGCGCCGTCACCGACGGCGATGGCCTGCGCGGTGGAGATGCCCATCAGTTCGCACACCTCCAGAAGCACACGCTTCTTCTCGGCGCCGTCGACCATGTCGCCCCAGGGGCGGTCGAGCAGCGTGCCCGTCAACTTCCCGTGGAACACCCCGAGCGTGTTCGCCCGTGCGAAATCCAGCCGCAGTCGCTGGCGGATCCGCTCACTGAAGTGGGTGAAGCCCCCCGAGATCAGCAGCGTCTTCAGGCCCGCCTGCTGGCAGGCCGCGACGAAGGCTTCCACCCCCGGGTTCAAGCGCAGCCGCTCCTCGTAGACCTGATCGAGCACGCTTTCCGGCACCCCGGCCAGCAGCGCCACGCGTCGCCGCAGGCTGTCCTTGTAGTCGGCGATCTCGCCGCGCATCGCCGCCTCGGTGATCTCGGCCACCTCGGCCTTGCGCCCGGCGAAGTCGGCGATCTCGTCGATGCACTCGATGTTGATCAGCGTCGAATCCATGTCGAACGCGACCAGGCGGAAGTCCGACAGCCGCAGGCCGGGTGGGACACCGCGGACGACGAGGCCGGTGGAAGCGGGGGCGGCGGTCAAGAGGCGGGATGCGGGTTCCAGGGCACCGGATTATCGGCGCCCGGACGTGGTGCTTCTCCGGCGCTGCCTTGGCGCTTGCCCTGCTCAGCGCGGGCACTGCCCGGGGAAGAGCTGGCCGCGCTCGAGTTCCCGGTCGCGTTCCATGAAGGCGGGGGCGGCGGGCAGCAACTGCGGCGGCACGGTGGGCACGAGGGGCGCGAAGCCGCCCTGGCCGGCGGCGATCAGGATGCTGGCGGAGGGGTTGGCCAGTTCGATCAGGCCGGTGAAGACGGCGGTGTAGACACCCTCGACGGCGGCCTGCGCCGCACTCGAAGGGCGCGCCTGATCGACGGGCAGGTCCATCGGATCGAAGAGCGCGCCGGTGCGCGGGCCGGGTGCCGCCAGGCCGGGGCTGGGCGGCGAGAGTTGCGCCAGGCGTGGCGCATCGCCCGGCCAGCCCCAGGCTTCGGCACGCGCGCGTTGCTGCGCCTGCCAGCGCGCCAGCGTGCGCAGCGAGCGCATCGGATGCGCGCCAGGCGCCCAGGTGTCCCACTCGGTGACGCGGGCTTGGGGGGGCGGGGAAGGCGGGTTGGCGGACGGGGTGGGGGGCACGGTCTGCCGCTCGCCTGCAGGTGCGGACGGGGCGAGGGGTTCCGGCACCGGCCCGGGCGCCGGAGCGGGCTCAGTCGCCGGCGTCGGCGCAGGTGTCGAGACGGGGGCAGGTGCGGTTGCAGGCGCAGGCGTGGGTGCCGGTGCGGGTTCGGCTGCGGGTGTCATGCCCGGCGTCGCTGGCGGCGCCGGCGGATGGAAGGGCGCCGGGGTCGGCGCTGGGGGCGTCCCGGGCTCGGCCAGCCGCTCGGGCACGCCGGGGCGCAGCGAGCGCAGGCCGGTGTCGGTCAGCACCTCCGCCCGGCCACGGCGAAGGTCTGCCACGGCCGAGGCGCAGGAGAAGGCGCCCGGCTCTGCCGCCTGCTCGCAGCGCAGGTCCAGCGCCGAGTCCTGACGCACGCCCAGCAGTTGACCGGCGTTGATCAGCAGACCGTACAGACGCGCGCCGGGCTGGGGCGGCGTGGCCACGCGCACCGTGCCCTGTAGCACGTCCAGTCGCAGCGCGCGGCGTCCGCGCTCGTCCTCCTCGGCGCGCAGCGCCAGACGCGTGGCCGGGCCCATCACGACGCGCGTGCCGTCGTCCAGGCCGACCAGCGCCTCGCGGTCGGTGGTGGCGATCACGTCGCCCAACAGCAGGGCGTCGCCTGCGGCCAGGGTTTCGGGGGTGACGCCATCACGCAGGCGCTGCACCGGCGCGTCGGCCGCCAGCAATCGCCCGAGCCGGCCCGATTGCGGCAGCACGCCCTCGGTGTCCACAGGCGGCGCGGCGGCGCATGCCGCGTCGCAGTAGCGCACCGCGAAATCGGTGCCGCGGATGCCGATGGTGCTGTCGACCACGCGCATCTCGAAGGCGTTGCGGTTGCCGCGCTTGCCGATCTGCCCCGAGACGTTGCGCAGCCAGCCCTTGAGCAACTGCACCGACATCTGGTCGGCGGACGGGTCCTCGGGCTTGAAGCTGAAGCCCTTGATCGCGATCGCCGACTCCGGGCGCAGCGCCACGCGCGAGCCGTCGTTGAACACCACCAGCGCGAAGGCGCCCTTGTTCGTGCCCACGGTATCGCCGACTACCAGTCGGGTACCGGCGGGCACGATGCGCGGCTGACCGCCTGTGGACTGCACGAAGACGACGCCGGTGACGCTGCGCAGTTCGGCGGCTTGCGCCGCTTGGGCGGCGGTCGGCGTGCCGCCGGGTGTCGCGGCTTGCGGTGGCGAGGTGGGGGTGGGCGACGCCGCCGATGGCGTTGCAGCGGTCGCCGGGGCCGGAAGTCCCGTTGCTGCCCCTGAGCCCGGCGCCCCACGCTGCACCGGCACCGCCGGCGCGTTGCCCTGGGCGTGCACCGTCCCGGCCAGCAGCAGCGCGGTCAGGCCTGTCCACACCCGCAGTCGCAGGGTCTGGCGCCACCGGGGCGCCATGACGGCATCGGTCATCGGGTGCATGTCAGTCAGAGGAGCAATGGCTGCGGCTCGGGCGCCTGGTCTCATGGCCTCTCAGCACTCGGGGTTGCCCGCCGCCGGCTTCGGCGGGGCATGGCTGACCTCGGGCGTGGCCGGGTTCGACACCGGCTGAGGTGGGGGCTCGGGCTCGAGTTCGAGCGTGCGCACGACCCCGCGGCGGGTCACGGGCTGGACCGGGGCGGGCTCGGGCGGTGCGGCCTCGGCGGGGGCGGTGGGTGCCTGCGTGGCTGCGGTATCCGCTTCCTTGTCCTTCGTGTCGGCGGCTGGCGCGGCCGCCGTGTCGGACTGGGGTTCTTCGGCTGCCTTCTGCTGCTGCTCGTCCTGCTTCTGATCCTCCTGCTTCTGGCTGTCGTCGGCGGCGGGGCTTGTCGCATCGGCGGCCGGTGGCGGGTTGCCGTCGGAGGAGGAGGAGGAGGGCTCGCTGGTGGCGGCGGGGGTGCTGGCAGGGCTGTCGGCCGGTGTCTCGGCTGTCGTCGATCCCGACGTCGTCGTCGCCGGGCTGGCTGTCGCCGGGGTCATGCCGGTCTCGGTGGCAGGGGTTGGTCGAGCGGGCGCTGCGGGCTCGGCGTAGGCGGGGGGCGTCAGGTCGGCGCTCTCGACCTGGGGCAGCGCGGGGGTGTTCGAGAGTTCGTTGAGCGCGGGGGACACCGTCTGGTCGGGTGGCGCCAGGTTCGCCATCGGCAGTGGCAGCAGGCTGCCGCCCGAGTCGATCGGGAACATGGCGGCCTGCGAGGGGGTCACGGCCTGCCCGTCGAGGACGACCTGACCGAAGCTGCCCGTGACGCTGCCGCTGCTGATCATCGTGTAGCGCTCGCTCGTCGACGGCTGGAACCCGCCGAGCGTCGACACCGCCAGGGTGCCGTCGAGGCGTGCGGTGCCCGCGACCGCCAGCGTGTCGAATCCACCCGCCGACGGAGCGGCGATCTCGAGCGCCAGCGTGCTGGCCGGCGACATCGACAGGTTGCCGGTCACACCGATCGAGCCGGGAGAGAAACCGGGCGCCACGCGGGCCGCGTCCACCGCGAGGCTGCCAGCCAGGACGCCGGTGCCAACCAACGTGCCCCCCTGCAGTAGGGCCACGGCGCCCGCCGGCAGGGCCAAGGTGCCCGAACCTGCTGCGGCACTGCCCAACACCAGGGTGCCCGCGGATTGGGTATAGGTGCCGCGACCGAGCGACGTCGTGCCGTCGAGGACCTCGAAGCGGCCGCTGTTGTCCACCGGTCCGGTGCGGTTCTGCGCACGGGCCTGCACCGTGCCGGTGTTGACCAGGGCGTTGTCGGTGGTCGTGCCCGCCAGCAGCAGCCTGCCTTCGTTGCGCAGGGTGCCGGTGCCGTCCACCGTCTGCCCACCCAGATCCAGTGCCTGAGAGCTTGTCAGGCGCAGTTCGCCGTCGTTGCGCAGGCTGCGGACGCTCAAACCGGCCTGCTCGATCGCCAGCGTGTTGCCAGCGGCCAGGGACAGGGCATCCAAGGTCGCAGAGGACGACGCGCCGTCGAAGGTGACCACCCGCTGCGAGCCGCCGCCACCGGTGCCCGGGATCGAGACCGCCAGCACGTTGTCGCCATCCGGTATTGCATCCCAATTCGCAGGGTCGCTCCACAGGCCGCTGCCGCCGGTCCAGGTGGACAGCGGGCGGCGGGCGATGTCGAGCACGCCATCCAGCGTCGTGATGCTGTAGTTCGTCTGGGCCGGCGCCGTGACGACGTTGGCGTAGGTCCCGGCGTTGCGCCCGCTCGCGCCGGCGGCCGACACGCCCGACAGCACCTGCACGGTGTCGTCCCCGACCAAGCCCGAGACGCTGAAACCTGCCACCGACTGGGTCTGCCCGTTGTAGGCGGTGTCGAGGCTTTGGCCGGTGACCGTCAGCGGCGCCTTGGCGATGTTCAGCGCGCCGTCGACGAAGGTGAGCGTGTAGTTCACATCCGAGCCGCTGGCGGTGTGGGCATAGCTGCCGGCGTTCGTGCCGCTGCCGCCCGAGGTGG
>Ga0172376_10003188_pt1 | contig 19596 bp, 12 predicted proteins | sample Lak35m_FD_121114 | JGI IMG/M metagenome (GOLD analysis project Ga0172376, IMG submission 121114) | Freshwater microbial communities from Kabuno Bay, South-Kivu, Congo - kab_092012_35m | ecosystem: Environmental > Aquatic > Freshwater > Lake | place: Democratic Republic of the Congo: South-Kivu... | reverse complement strand
CACGATGTTGTGCTCGAGCACCGCGCGCTGGTCTTTCCTGCGCTTGATGGCCCATGCCGCCAGCACCGCGATCGGCACCGAGGCCGAGGTCGTCAACCCGACGCGCAGCGCGAGGTAGGTCGAGGCCGCCCCGAACACGATCCCGAGGATCGAGCCCAGCAGGAGCGAGCGGAACGTGAGCTCCGGCTGCTCTTCGTGGGCGGCGACCGCGGGCTGGAAGGCCTTCGGCTCGGCGGCGGAGGACAGGGCCCTACGCCTCCAGCTTGCGCAGCGAGCGGCGCACGAGGATCGTGCTCAGCACGGCAAAGGCGACGACGCCGCTCCAGGGAGCGTGTTCGCCGATCAAGCCCGCGATGTTCCAGTCCTTCGCGAAGCCGAACTTGGCGAGCAGGCCGGAGGTGGCCGACATCGTCGTGAGCAGTGTCAGCAGGAGGCCTGCGATCGCGCCGCCCGCCACGAGACCGGTCGAGAACAGCATGCCCGAGGAGATTTCGCTCTCCTCCTTCTCGCCGCGGATCTTGTCCGACAGCCAGCGCAGGCAGCCGCCGATGAAGATCGGCATCGTGGTCGAGATCGGCAGGTAGGCACCGACGGCCCAGGCGAGGCCCGAGACGCCGCACAGCTGCACCATCACGGCCAGGGCCGCGCCGACGAAGATGAAGCCCCAGGGCAGGTCCTGTGCCAGGACGCCCTTGATGATCGTCGCCATGAGCGTGCCCTGCGGAGCGGGCAGGTCCTCGCCGCCGATCGGGCCCATGTCGCTCTTGTGCATGAAAAGGATCGTCGCGCCGATCGCGGTGACCGAGACGACCACCCCGATCACGAGGCCGATCTGTTGGCGGATCGGCGTCGCGCCGACCAGGAAGCCCGTCTTGAGGTCCTGCGAGGTGGCGCCGGCGTTGGCCGCGGCGATGCACACGATCGAGCCGACGCACAGGGCCGCGCCCTGGTAGGCGTCGCCGCCCATGCCCACGAACAGGAACACCATGCAGGTGCCAAGCAGCGTGGCGATCGTCATGCCCGAGATCGGGTTCGAGGAGCTCCCGATGATGCCGACGATGCGCGAGGATACGGCCACGAAGATGAAGCCGAAGACGAGGATCAGGAGCGCCGTCAGCAGGCTCTTCGGGAAGCCGCCGGAGGGGATGTTCGGCAGCACGGCGATGATCAGCACCAGCGCGACCGAGCCGAGGGCCGCCCACAGGATCGGGAAGTCGCGGTCCGTGCGCTTGACGCTCTGCATGCCGCCCGCGCCGCCGCGCAGCGTCTTCATCGACTCCTTCACCGAGGCGAAGATCGTCGGCATCGTGCGGATCAGCGTCATGATCCCCGCCATGGCAACGGCTCCGGCGCCGATGTAGCGGATGTAGGCCTCGTAGATGGCCTTGGGTGGGTTCGAGAGGATCATGTTCGGATCCTTGCCGAGGCGCACGAGCTGCTCGCGCACCGACTCCTCGGGCACGAGCATCGAGAGCAGCGGGATCAGTGCCAGCCAGGACAGCACCGAGCCCGAGACCATGATCCCGCCGATGCGCGGACCGACGATGTAACCGACACCGAGGTACTCGGTCGTGACGTCGGTCGCGACCGTGGCGTTCTTGTAGGCGCCGGTCGAGCCGGTGACGTAGCGCACCGTCTCGCCCCACAGGCCCACGATCTTCATCAGGAAGGTGTAGGCCATCGCGACCCAGAAGCCGGCGAAGACGGTCTTCGCCATCTCGCCGCCCTTCTCGCCGGCGATGAGCACCTCGGCGCACGCGGCGCCCTCGGGGTACTGCAGGTTGCCGTGCTCCTTCACGATCAGCGCGCGGCGCATCGGCACCATCATCAGGACGCCCAGGATCCCGCCCACGGCGGCGAGCGTCATGATCTGGAGGTAGTTGAAGTACTCCGCGCCCGTGGTGAGGAACAGGAAGGCGGGCGTCGTGAACACCACTCCGGCAGCGACCGACTCGCCGGCCGAGCCGATCGTCTGGACGATGTTGTTCTCGAGGATCGTCGAGCTTCCGAGCTTCTTGAAGACGGCGATCGACAGCACCGCGATCGGGATCGAGGCCGAGACCGTCAGGCCTGCGCGCAGGGCGAGGTACACGGTGACGGCCCCGAACACGAGTCCGAAGAAGGACCCCAGCAGGACCGCCTTGGCGGTGAACTCGGGGATGTTCTGCTCGGCCGGGATGAAGGGCTTGAACTCGCCGGCCGGTCTGGCGGACGCGGCGGGCTTCGGAGGCTCGTGACCCAAGCTGGAATTCTCCTGGCGACCGGGCAGGGGCCCGGGACGCACGGGGTTGTCGAGGGAACACGGGCGCGAGACGCTCGGCCCGCAGGGGGGACGCGGGCGATTGTAGGGACCCCCGAGCGAGCCTGACAAGCGAGGGGCCGGGCCCCGGAGCGTTCACGCTCCGTCCGGCGCCGCGCGGGCGCCGGAGCGGAGCGCTGTTTCGAGCGGTTTCTCGCTCAGAAGTCGAGCTTCAGCTCGAGCCGTTGCGGATCGAGCGCGCGGCCGAATCCGAGGGTGTCCAGCCACGAATCCAGCGCGAGCGCGCCGCCGTTCGCGGGCGCGTCCGCGCCGAAGAGCGGCTCGGGCTCGTACACGAACGGCAACGGAGGCAGGTTGCAGCTCGGATAGAGCGCCAAGGCCGCGGGCGAGGCGACGAGATCGAGCGGAGTGCTCGCGAAGGCGACCGGGAAGGGCATCACGAGGTCGCTGCGCGACGCGAGCACGTCCGGCGCGCGCAGCGGCTCGCGCACGTGCAGCTGGATGACTCCGGGACCGCCCGCTCCACCGTTGGAAAGCTGGGCGACCTGGGGCGTGACGAAGGCCGTCGAGCCGACCACGCGCGGCCCACCGAGCGCGCGGATCCAGTCGCGACCCGCCGCAGCGCGGTTCACACCGCCGTCCGTGAAGTCGATCTTCCCGGCCGCCTCGAGCACGACGTGTCCGCCCGAGCCCGAACCGCCGGAGCCTCCCACGTGATCGAGGAAGTTCGTGTTCTCGCCCACGGCTCCGCGCCCACCATTGGCGAGGATCTCGCCCAGCGCGCCGAAGACGATGTCACCGAGCGCCTGCACGTGCACGATGCCGCCGCCGCCACCACCCGCGCCGCCCTTCTCGTCGCTGCCGAAGTGCCAGCTCGGCGTGGGGAAGACGGCCGCCGGATCCGCGTTGCCGCCGCCACCGCCGCCGAAGCCGCCCATGAGCCCGTCGAGCTCGCCGCGCAGGCGCCCGTAGTGGTGCTGGCCCGGCGGGCCGAGGAGCGGCGCCTCGCCGAAGAAGTCGTTGCGGCGCGTGGCGTCGGCGAAGGGGCCGGAGCGCACCTCGCCGCCGCGCGCGACGGGTTCACCTGAAACGGCCCCGCTCGAGAGCGGGCTGCCGTCGGCGCCCGGCTGCGCAACCTCGCTCGCACTGCCGTCGGGCGCGAAGCGCCCACCGCCGCCGCCGCCCGGACGACGCGCGTCCTTGCCGAGCGCGGACGGCGCGTAGCCCGTCTCGCCACCTTGTCCACCCTGGTTGACGCGCGTGCCAGGCCCCTGCCCGTCGCCGCCGCGCGGTGACGACGAGGTCGTCACCACGTTGGCGTGGCCGCCGCGACCGCCGCCCGGGCCGCCTGCGGCGCCCGGCTCCATGATGTTGCCGGTGTTGAGCGTGGCCACGTCGCGCGCGCTGAAGCCGCTGGCGTCCAGCCGCCCGCGCACGATCACGTTGCGGCTGGCCTGGATGCGCACGGGGTTCGGCCCCTGCGCGCGGATCGTGCCGCCTTCCTCGATCACGAGGTCGCGCACGTTGACGACCCCGTTCACCACGTTCTGGACCGTCGAGGGCACGCCGCCCGGGCCGCCGAGAATCGTGGTCAGCGTCGTGTCGAGGAGGATCACCTCTCCGGCATGCACGTATCAGTCGAAATCGCCGCTCGGTCCGCCGTCCCCATCGAAGCAGGTCGTCGGGCGCGGCACGTCCTCGGCACGCGTCTTCTGGGCCGCGGCGAGCGAGGGCAGGGCGAGCAGGGAAACGAGCACGCAGTGCGAGCGGGTCAGCATCATCGACTCCTTGAAAAAGAAGACCTCCGACGCCGGGCTAGCCCGCTGCGGGCTCGCGGGTCACAGCCCGCGCGTTTTCCTGCCGCACCTATTGCACGCGGAGGCGCATCACGTCGGCCATCAGCGCGCCGGTCGAGGTCGCGTTGCTGGCCGTCACACGCAGGTAGTAGGTACCCAGGTAATCGCGGAACTGCGCGGGGTTTGCCGGCAGGGCCACGCTCAGCGTCTGGTACGTCGACGGCGCGGCCGTCGACGAGAGCGTGATCCACGAGCCGTAGGGATAGCTCTGGGTGGTCCAGTCGTAGAGCTCGACGGTCTCGATCGCACCGCCGCTCAGGCCGTCGTAGTCGCGCCGGAACTCGAGCGTGGCGCCGGTGAAGTCGTCGGTGTTCACCTTGCGGATCGAGAACTCGGCCACGATCGCGCCGCCGCCATTGTCGAGGCACTGGAAGAAGGCGCCGTCCTGGCGGTGGAGCTGCGTCCAGTTGCCGCCGCTCGCGAAGGAGGTCGTCGAGTCGGCCGCGCAGGCGTCGGTCGCGGCGTAGAGCAGGCCGGGGCCCGCGTCCCAGTGGAAGCTCGCGAAGCCGAGGCCGTTGCGCTCGGCATAGTAGAACCAGCCCGGCTCGCCCTGCGTGCGCGCCTCGATCGTGTAGCGGTCGCGCGCGAGCACGCGCAGGGAGTGCAGGTCGTTGAACACGTCGATCGTGCTCGGCGCCTCGAAGCCGACGCCGGCGAGCTGCAGCGGCACGAGCGCCAGGTTCTGGTTCTGCCCGAGCGCGGCCGTCACCGGGCGCTTCGCCTGCTCGCCGCCGCAGGGGGCCGCGAAGTCGAAGCGTGCCGCGACCGGACCGCTGGTGAGCCCGAGGATGCGGTCGAGCGCAGCGTCGGCGCTCACGAAGCCGTAGCTCGTCCAGCGCCCGTAGGGCGGCTGGTCGAGCGGGATGCAGGCGTCCTCGATCGCCGCGCGCACCTCACCCGGCGTCGCGCCCGGCGCGGCCGAGAAGAGCAGCGCGGCGATGCCCGCGACCTGCGGGCAGGCGCCGGACGTCCCGGCGAAACCGCTCGTGTAGCCGGCGCCCATCGTGGTGGTGTAGAGCCCGACTCCGGGCGAGGCGACGCGCACCCACGTGCCGAAGTTCGAGAACCACACGCGGTTGTTCAGCGTGTCGCCGGTCGCGCCGACCGAGAGCACCTCGGGGTAGGAGCCCGGAAAGAGCGGCAGCACGCTGTCCTCGTTGCCCGCGGCCACCACCGGCAGCGTTCCGTTCGCGAAGCAGTAGGCCACGGCGTCGCGCTCGGCGGCGACGTCGAAGTCCGAGTAGAAGCTGCAGGACACGACCTGGATGCCGTTGTCGGCCGCGTAGACGAAGCCCGGGATGGTGGCCGAGGGGAAGAAGTAGCCGCTGGCCGCGCCCACCTTGATGGCCGCCACGCGGCAACCCGGCGCGACGCCGCTCACGCCGATCGCGTTGTCCTGCACGGCCGCGACGAGTCCCGCGCAGGCCGTGCCGTGGCCGTGGTCGTCGCTCGGGTTCGCGTCGAGGTTGACGAAGTCGTAGCCGTTCACGTCGTCGATGTAGCCGTTGCCGTCGTCGTCGATCCCGTTGCCGGCGAGCTCGCCCGGGTTTTGCCAGAGGTTCGCGACGAGGTCGGGGTGCGTGAGCTCGATGCCCGTGTCCATGATCCCGACCGTGACCGAGGCGTCGCCCTTCTCGACGTCCCAGGCCTGGTTGGCGCCGATCTGGGGCAGGTGCCAGGAGGACGGATAGAGCGGGTCGTTCGGCGTGTAGGCCGCGCGCCGCGCGAGGTCGCGCTCGACGGCTTCGACGCGCGGGTCACGCGCGAGCTCGGTGCGCACGCGCTCGAGCTCGCCGGCCGGGACCTCGATCGCGCGCCAGCCGATCTGCGGCAGGTTCCACAGCTCGACGAGGCCGAGGTCGGCGCGCAGGGTCGAGAGCGGCGTCGCGTCGAGCGCGCGCTCGACCTTCACCAGCAGGCGGCGCGGGTGGACGCGCGGGGCCTCGGAGGTGCGTGCGTGACCCTGGAGCGGAACGGAGACGGTCAGGGCGAGGAGCAGCAGCATGGGGCGATCTGCAGGGGGGGAGGAGGAGACCCGTCGACCCGTGCAAGTATAGCCCCCGCGCGCGGAGGCGCCGGAAACGGTGCGGCCCGCGCGAAGCGAGCCCGGAGGCTCGTGCGCGGGCCGTCGCGGCGGCGGGCTTCCGTGCCGGGAAGCCCGCAGCGCCGTATCAAGAGCGGGGCGTCGGCGCGGGCTCGACCGGCGCCGCCGGCGGCGGGCCCTCGAAGTTCGCCAGGAAGGCCGCCACCTCGGCGCGCACCTTCTCGAACTCGCCCTGCAGCGCGCGGAACTCGGCGTCGAAGTCCTTGTAGGTGTCCTCGAGGGTCGCGATCGCGCGCGGGCTCAAGTTGTGGTGGAAGAAGAGCGCGTAGTCCTCGAGCTTCCTCACCACCGGCTCCATGCGCGCCTGCAGGCGCTCGAGCGCCGTCGTGACGGCCTGCGTGCTGCGCTGGGTCTCCTGCAGCATGGCCGCGCTCTTCGCGCGCAGGACCTCGAGCGAGAAGCGCCCGAGTTCGTCGTTCCAGTCGCGGAAGAGCGCGCCGGACTCCTCGTCCACGCGCGCGCGGCGCTCGGCGAGTTCCTCGAGGCGCTCGCGGCACTCCTCGACGGCCTCCTCGAAGTCCTCGGCCAGGTCGTCGAGCTCGACCGCCTGCGGCGTCGTGACACGCCGGTAGAGCGCCAGCGCGGCCTCGAAGTCCGCGCGCGCGTCGTGGGCCTCTTCCTCGGCCGAGCGCACGCTCTCGACCAGATCCTCCTGGGGCGCATCGGCGCCGCCGTAGACGATCAGCGTGGTCTTGCTGCCGTTCGCCTGGCAGGCGAGCAGCGTGAAGCCGGACAGACACAGCGCGAGCGCGCGCAGGCACGACGACGGACGCATCGATGGACCTCCTCCCGAGGGTTTCCCTGGACGGTATGCGCTTCGACCGGCGTCGGCCCCCGACTTGAAAGGGCGCAGCGAAAGGAGTTCCGCTTGCGTAGCTCGGACGCTTCAGCGCCCGCCGCGCGACAGGGCGCGCAGGAAGGCCACCAGGTTGCGCGCGTCCTCGGCGCTCATCTCGAGCGGCTTCAGGGCCGGGTCGAGGTTGTCGCTCGCGCGTCCGCCCAGGCGGTAGAACTCGACCACCTCCTCGAGCGTGGCGAGCGAGCCGTCGTGCATGTAGGGCGCGGTGCGTGCGAGCCCGCGCAGGCTGGGGGTCTTCCACTTGCCGCGGTCCGCGGCCTCGCCGCTGGCGGCCGCACGCCCTTCCTCCGGCACGCCGTCGCGCGCGCCCACGCCCGTGGCATGGAAGTCCTCGTCGCTGAAGTTCGGCCCCGCGTGGCAGCGCCAGCAGCCGCCGCGGCTCTCGTAGAACCACAGCCCGGCGCGCTCGGCGTCGCTCAGGGCCTCGATCTCTCCGGCGCGGAAGCGGTCGACCGCGCTGTCGCCGAGCACGAGGCGCCGCAGGTAGGAGGAGAGGGCGCGCGCGAGGTTCGCGCGCGTGGGCGTGTCCCGGAAGGCGCGCCGGAAGTGCGCGGCGAGTTCCTCGTCGGCGGCCAGCCGGCGCAGCGCCTCGTCGAGGGCGAGGTCCATCTCGCGCGGGTTCTCGATCGGCAGGAGCACCTGCTCCTCGAGCGACGCCGCGCGTCCGTCCCACATCAGGCGCGGGCTCCAGGCGCGATTCAGCACCGAGGGCGTGTTGCGCTCGGTCTCCGCGCCGCCCACGCCTGCGCTGCGCGCGCGGTCGTCGGCGAAGCCGAGCTCGGGCCGGTGGCAGCTCGCGCACGAGAGCGTGCGGTCGCGCGAGAGCTCCTTCGAGAAGAAGAGCCGGCGTCCGAGCTCGGCCGCGTCGTCCGGCGAGAGCTCCTCGGGCGGCAGCTCGGGCAGGCCGAGCGCTTGCACGCGCGCCGGCAGCGGCGGAGGCTCGTCCGCGCGCGCGCCGGGACGCACGAGCGGAACCGCGAGCAGTGCGAGCCACCAGCGCATGGCCAGAGAATAGCGCGGGGCGGGCGCCGTTGCCGACGCCCGCCCCGCGACTTGCAAGGCCGGAACCTACGGTTGCTCGAAGTCCGGCGAGCAGGCGACGTCGCCGAACTCGTCGGTCTCGCCCACCACGGGGTTGGCCCCGAAGTGGTTCGCGTTCAGGAACGGCAGCAGGGCCTGGGCGGCCGCGCGACCGTTCCGGCCCACGGCCGGGAGCTCGATGAAGGCATCCGAACCATCCGGGAAGCTGCCGTTCGGGACCCGCAACGACGGGTGGTCGAAGGGCGCCTGCTCACGCTGCACGCGCGTGTCGGTCAGTGCGATCAGGAACGAGACGAGGCGCGCGCGCTCGGTCTCCGACAGGCCGATGGCCTGGATGTCGGGATCGAGATCGCGCTTGTTCAGGTCGCAGAAGTTCCCGCCGCGGTCGTAGAAGTCCACGACCTCCATCAAGGTCGCCACCGAGCCGTTGTGGAAGTACGGCCCGGTCAGGGAGATGTTGCGCAGGCTCGGCGTCTTGAAGGCGCCGTCCACGGCCACGCGCTGCAGGAGGAGGTCGTCCTCCGTGCCGCACAGGCCGTCACCGTCGAGGTCCTCGCACACCGGATGGAACTCGCCCGTGGCCTCGTCCACGAAGCCGAGCAGGTTGCCGCCACCGCTGACGAGGTGCCGGACCGGAGCTCCGATGATGTCGAAGGGGATCTCCTGGATGCCGAGGGCCTCGAACAGGAACTGGCGCGTGGAGGCGAGCGGCTGGCCGAACGGGTTGTTGCCGCCGCGACCGAGGTCGTCCTTCGTCGGCGTGACGCCGATGTTGTAGAAGCCGTTGTCGTAGAAGGCCGCGCGGTGGTCGCCCATCAGCATCGGCTCGACCACGTTCTGGCCGGATTGCGCGTTGCGGACCGAGGCGTTCGTCAGCTCGGGTCCGCCGTGGCAGTTCACGCACTTGCCCTTGCCGACGTACACGTTCAGGCCGTCGAGCTCGGGTTGCCCGAAGCGGAACACGAACGAGCCGTTGCCCTCCATCCAGCGGTCGAAGGGCGTCGCGTCGGCCACGAGCGTGCGCTCGTAGAGCATCACGGCGACCCCGAAGAAGAGCGGGAAGTTTGCCTCCATCAGCGTGTAGGTGTTCGCCGGATCGGTGACCTGCGACGGCTCCAGCACGACCGGCTCTCCGCCGCCCGGCGGGAAGTAGAGCAGCCTGCTGGAGCTCCAGTACTTCGGCTGGAACACGGCGCGCACGAACTCGGCGTAGGTGCGCGTCAGGCCGTAGCCGCTCGGATGGCGCAGGCCGGCGAGCTGGCTGTCGTCGAGCGCGACCTGCTGCTGCGCGAGCGCGAGCCGCGGCAGGAGCTTGCGCCCGAGCTCGCGGAAGGTGCGCCCGTTGTCGGCGCCGTTGCCGAAGGACATCTCGAAGTGCGAGAGGGGCGGACCGACGGCCTGCGAGGCGAGGCTCGCGTGGTCCATCAGCAGCCGCTCGCGGCCGATCGTGCTGCCCGCGACCACGAAAACCTTGGCCTCGGTGTCCTGGATCCCGAACGGGTTGACCCCGTTGAAGTAGGGGTTCGCGCGCCCGTCCCAGAAGTTGAAGAAGTTGAAGACCGCGTTGATCGTGGTGGGCGTGTTGCGCGGCTCGACGCGGCGCACGGTGTGCCCGGCGTCGTTGAAGACCTCGTCGAAGCGCGGGATGCCCTCGTCGACGGCTGCGCCGGGCGTCACGCCCACGAAGTCCGTCAGGTGGATGCCCTGCGACGACGCCACGTCGTTGGAGTTGCCCGGCGCGGGCTCCTCGACGCCATCGACCTCGACGACGTTGGCTCCGTCGCCGATGTCGCGCACGAAGGGGAAGTCGGCGCGCGTGTAGGCGCGGTTCGGATCACGCACCTCGAAGTCCGTGTCGGGCGCGCCGGTCGCGTGGGTGAAGCCGACCACGTCGCCCTCGCGCTCGCCCTGCGAGCGCAGGAGGCCGGGACTCGCCTGGTTGACGAAGCGGCTGTCCGCGCCGGCGTGGAAGTGGCAGCTGGCGCACGAGAGGATGCCGTCGGAGCCGACGGTCTCCTCCCAGAAGAGCGCCTTGCCGAGGCGCACGCCGAGGTCGCGGTTCTTCACGACCGTACCGAGGTTGGACGGCGTCGGGACGCCTTCGGCGCGCACCTTGAGGCGCAGGGAGTCGAGCCCGTGCAGGCGGGCATCGTCCGGGGTGACGATCGGCGCGTGGACGTCCTGGGCGGACGCGGACGCACCGAACACGAGCAGCAACGAGGCTGCTCCGATGGAACGGTTCATGTGACCCTCGCGGGTAGGGGACCTCGCCCGACCGGAGGACCCGTGCGCCGCGGCTCGGCGAGCCGCGTTGACCCCGCGCGGGTCCGGTCGAGCGGGCCGCATAGTAAGTCGCAATGAAGGATGTGGCTTCCACCTCTGTGCGAATTCGAAGCAGAACTTGTCCGGACAGCGGCGGGGAAAGGACTTGGAGCTCCGTTACAGGCTGGTGAGGGGGCTGGACAGTAGCCCGGTCGACCCCCTCCGCCGGCGCGCCCGGGGGTTCGAACTCCGTTTTCCGGGCCCCTTCCGCGTGGACGCCGGGCGCGCCTCCGGGGATGATCTTGCCTCGTCCCCGAGCCGGGGCGCGCGCGGGGTGCGCGTGCCCTCGCGCTCCCTCCACGAAGGTCCGACCATGCTGATCCCTCCCCGCGGGTTCCTCCTCGCCGCTCTGGCCCTGCCGGTCACCGCCCAGGAACCGCCCAAGCCCGAGTTCCCCTCCTTCGAAGAGGTCGCGAAGGACTTCGAGAAGGTCGTCTCGACCACCGAGGGCACGAGCTTCTACGGCCTGTGGCAGCGCAAGAAGGACGGCCAGATGCTGGCCGAGCTGCCGGGCGGCTTCGCCAGCCAGAAGCAGTTCTTCGCGCTCACCACGCCGACCGGTGAGGAGTTCGCGGGCCTGCAGCTCGGCGAGAAGTACGTCTACTGGAAGCGCTTCGACAAGCGCATCGCCCTGATCGAGCCGAACCTCGAGGTGCGCTCGACGGGCGACCAGGCCTCGAAGGACTCGATCGAGAACCACTTCACCGACCGCGTGCTGGTCGACGTGCCGATCGTGTGCATGGGCCCCTCCGGCCAGCCGGTGATCGACCTCGACGAGCTCCTGCTCGGCAACCTGGGCGCCTTCTACGGCGAGGGCAACGTCAAGCGCAACCTGGCCACGATCGCCAAGGCCAAGGCCTTCCCGAAGAACGTCGAGGTCGCCTTCGAGGTGCCCGCCGCGAGCGGCGCGCTGAAGACCTTCCACTTCTCGATCAGCGAGGTGCCGGCGAACACCGGCTACCAGCCGCGCAAGGCCGACGGGCGCGTGGGTTACTTCACGGTCGCCTACCGCGACCTCGGCAAGTTTCGTGACGACCAGGTCTGGCAGCGTCTGATCACGCGCTGGCACCTCGAGAAGGCCGACGCCTCGCTCAAGCTCTCGCCGCCGAAGGAGCCGATCGTGTTCTACCTCGAGCACACGGTCCCGGTGCGCTACCGGCGCTTCGTGAAGGACGGCGTCCTGGCCTGGAACAAGGCCTTCGAGAAGATCGGCATCGCCGACGCGGTCGAGGTGCGCTACCAGGACAAGGCCACCGGGGCGCACATGGAGAAGGACCCCGAGGACGTGCGCTACAACTTCATCCGCTGGCTGTCGAACGACATCGGCACCGCGGTCGGTCCGTCGCGCGCGCACCCGGAGACGGGCCAGATCCTCGACGCCGACGTGGTCCTGACCGACGGCTGGATCCGCCACTTCTGGCACCAGTCGAACGAGTTCCTTCCGCAGACGGCGATGGAGGGCATGAGCCCCGAGACGCTGCGCTGGCTCGACCAGAATCCCGACTGGGATCCGCGCGTGCGCCTGGCGGCGCCCGAGGAGCGTGACCGGCTCGTGGCCGAGGCCCAGCGCCGCGCGCTGCTCGGCGAGGTCGGCTACCAGGCGGCCTTCTCGGACGGCGCGATCCTCGGTCAGCCCGAGGTGCTCGCGCTCGCGCGCGCCCTGCCCGAGCGCGCGACCCTGTGCATGGCCTCGCACGCCAAGGCCCAGAGCATGGCCTTCGCGGGCTTCATGCTCGACCTGTTCGGTCTGCTCGAGGCGCGCCCCGAGGGTGCGAGCGGCGAGACGATCGACGGCATCCCCGAGTGGTTCCTCGGGCCCGTGCTGACCGAGCTCGTCAGCCACGAGGTCGGCCACACGCTCGGCCTGCGCCACAACTTCCGCGCCTCGTCGATCTACACGCTGGAGGAGATCAACAGCCCCGAGGTGCGCGGCAAGAAGCCCTTCGCCGGCTCGGTGATGGACTACCTGCCGATCAACGTGGTGTTCGACGACAAGGGCGAGCTGCAGGGCGACATCGACATGATCGGGATCGGGGCCTACGACCTGTGGGCCATCGAGTACGGCTACACCTTCGACGACCCGACCCAGATCCTCGGACGCGTCAGCGAGCCCGAGCTCACCTACGGCACGGACGAGGACACGGGCGGTCCCGACCCGCTCGCGCGCCGCTACGACTTCGCCAAGGAGCCGCTGGCCTTCGCCGAGAGCCGCATGGAGCTCATCGCCAAGAGCCGGGCGCAGATCCTCGACACCTTCGTGAAGCCGGGTGACTCCTGGGCGCGCGCGCGCCACGGCTACGAGATCACGCTGCAGACGCAGCTCGGCATGGTCAACATGATGGCCGGCTGGCTGGGCGGCTCGTTCGTGTACCGCGACCAGAAGGGCGACCCGGGCGACCGCAAGCCCCTCGAGCCGGTCGCGGCCGACGCGCAGCGCAAGGCGCTCGCCTTCGTGCTCGAGAACACCTTCGACGAGAAGGCCTTCGGGCTGACGCCCGAGCTCCTGGCGCGCATGTCGGTCGAGCGCTGGTGGGAGGACGGCTCGGCCCGTCAGGAGCCGACCTACGCGGTGCACGACCGCGTGGCCGGCATCCAGGCCTCGGCCATGACGCTGCTGCTCAATCCGACGACGCTGCGGCGCGTGTACGACAGCGAGCTCGCGCAGGCGGCCGAGGTCGACACCCTGACCCTGCCCGAGCTGCTCGACACGGTCTCGCAGTCGGCCTGGGCCGAGCTCGGCTTCGCCGGCAACGGCGGCAAGGCGCGCGAGGCCTCCTTCGGCAAGGGCAAGTCGGCCGCGGCCTTCACGGTGCGCACGCCGGCGATCTCGAGCCTGCGCCGCAACCTGCAGCGCGAGCACCTGCAGCGCATGATCGACCTCGCGCTGCAGCGCGGCACCTCGGCCTCGACGCGCTCGATCGCGCTGCTGGCGCGCATGACGCTCGAGAACCTGGGCGAGGCGCTCGACGGCGTGCTCGAGGATTCGGCCCTGGACGCCTACACCAAGGCGCACCTCTCCGACGCCTCGGCGCGCATCGAGAAGGCCCTCGAGGCAACCTACAGCTACGCCGAGCCGGCCGCTGGTACGACCGTGATCAACATGCGCGGTCAGGACGAGAAGTAACTTCCCGTCGCGCCTCGCGCGGGCCCGTTCCGGAGCACTCCGGAGCGGGCCCGCGCCGTTTCCGGCCCGGTCGGCGCCCGGGAGGCCCGCGGCGGGCGGCGATCCTCCGGTAAGCTCTGGAGAGGAGTTCCCCATGCTGCGCCGCCTCGTTCTCGCGTTCCTGCTCACCTGCACGCTCGTCGCGCCCGCCTCGGCCACCTGGTCGATCGTGGTGGTCAACCGCCGCACCGGCGAGGTCGCGGTCGGCAGCGCGACCTGCATCGCGCGCATCAACCTGCTCACCGGCCTGCCGAGCGTTGTCCCCGGCTACGGCGCGGGCGTGATCCAGGCCTCGGGCAGCTCGAGCGACAACGTCGCCCTGAGCGCCGGGCTGCGTGCGGGCCTCTCGGCCCAGGAGATCCTCGACCTCGTGCTGGCGGTCGAGCCCTCGCCGCGGCTCCTGCAGACCGGCATCGTCACGCTCTACCCCGGCGCGCCGGTGACCTACACCGGGCGCGGCGTCGGGCGCGCGAAGTTCGGCGTGGTGGGCGAGGTGGGCGAGCTCGCCTACGCGATCCAGGGCAACGTGCTGGCCGGCAACGAGGTCGTGACCGCGGCCGAGCTGGCCCTGCTGAACACCGTCGGCGACACCGGGCAGAAGCTGATGGCCGCGATGGTGGCCGCGCGCGAGTTCGGCGGCGACGGACGCTGCTCGTGCGACTTCTCCGACGCGGACAGCTGCGGCGCGCCGCCGCCCTCCTTCGAGAAGTCGGCCCACGTCGGCTTCGTGGTCGTGGCGCGCATGGGCGACGCGGTCCCGCCCTGCGCCGCGGGCAACGACTGCGCCGAGGGCGCCTTCCACCTGCGCCTCAACATCCGCGGCGCCGACGCGAGCGAGGACGATCCCGATCCCGTCGACCAGCTCGTCGCGCGCTACGCCGACTGGCGCCTCGCGCGGCGCGGACGTCCCGACGGGATCCTCTCGCGCGTCGACGCGGTCGAGGCCCTGCCGGCCGACGGGCTGACGAAGCGCAGCGTGACCGTGCAGCTCGTCGACCTCGAGGGCGTGCCCCTGACGAGCGGCGGCGCGCAAGTCTCGGTCGCGCCGGCCGACGGCGCGCGCGCGCATGCCCTGATCGGTCCGGTGACCGACCTCGGCGACGGGCGCTACCGCTTCACGCTCACCGCCACCCGCTCGGTCGGCACCGACCGGCTCGTGATCCGCGCCGAGGACGACCTCGTGCGCGCCACGCTGTGGCCGTACCTCGAGGTGCGTTCCGAGGCGCCCACGCTGCTGCACGCCGGGCGCGCGACGCTGCCGGCCGCGCGCGGGGGCGAGCTCCCGTTCGTGCTCTCGGCGCCGGACTTCGCCGGCGCGGGCTACCTCGTGCTCGCCAGCGCCGGCGGGACGACGCCGCCGACGCCCTTCGGACGCGCGGGGCTCCTGCCGCTGGTCAAGGACGAGTGGTTCCTGCTCTCGGCGCAGCTCGCCGGCGATCCGCGCTTCCTGCCGGGCACGCGTGGTCAGCTCGACGCGAGCGGGCGCGCCGAGGCCGCCTTCCTCGCGCCGCCCGGCGCGCTGGTCCCGCTGATCGGTCGCTCGCTCGCCTTCGCGGCGGTGCTGGCCGACGCGCAGCACGCCACGACGACGCCCGCGGTGTCGCTCGTCGTCACGCCGTAGCCCGCAGCGCGGGAGACCGGGCGGGCTTCAGTGGCTCGCCGCGCCGCGCCCCGCGGGCGCGAGCCGCTCGGAGAGCTGCTGGATGCGCGCCGCGAGCACGGCCGGAGTCGGTCCGCCCTGCTCGAGGCCGCGGTACAGCTCGAGCAGCGCCGCATCGTCCTCGGGCAAGAGCAGGCGCTCGGCCATCGGCAGGAGCTCGCGCGTCTCGTCGGCGAGGTGCTGGCGGTGCAGGTGCACGAAGGTCGCGCTCTCGGCCAGGAAGCGCGCGAGGTCGCCACCGCGCCCGTAGATCGCGCCGAGCAAGCTGCTCGAGAGCGAGCGCAGCGCGCGCCGCTCCTCCTCGTGCTCGCCGCACAGCTTGCCGAGCGCGAGGCGCTCGTCGACCGTGCGCGCGCGCGCGAAGAGCCGCGTGAAGAGGCAGCTCTCCTCGCGCTCCTGGTGCAGCCCGTCGGCGAAGTGCACGAAGAGCGCCAGGAGCTCGGCCGCCGGTTCCGCCGCGAGGCGCCCGTCGCGCCGCCCCTGGACCGCCAGACGCTCGAACAGGTCGAGCAGGCGGGCGATCTGGCGGTGCTCCTCGCGCAGCACCTCGAGCGCAACGAAGGCCATGCCCGAAGGCTACGCGCACCGGCCGCGCCGCGCTGTACGCCGCAGGGCGCAGCTCGCGCGAGCGCGAGGTGGGGAAGGGGGGACTCGAACCCCCACGCCCTTGCGGGCTTCGGATTTTAAGTCCGATGCGTCTGCCGGTTTCGCCACTTCCCCGCGTGCGGCCGCCATCGTGACGGGACGCGGGCGCGCTTGTCCATCTTCCTGCGTCCAAGGTACCGTCGGGCTACGACCCAGGTCGTAGCGCGGTGCGCGGGGACCTCGCGGAAGATGGCGACATGAAGCGCAAGTTCTGGGGCGACAAGGGTGCGCCGGGTCCCGAGCGGGAGTCGGTCGTGGTGCGGATCGAGGAGCTGATGACGAAGCAGGTCATCACGGTGACCCGTCACCAGACGGTGGGGCACGCGCGCGGCCTGTTTGCCGAGCACAGCATCCACTCGGTGCCGGTGGTCGAGCCGGACGGCTCTCCGGCCGGCATCCTGACCACCTCGGACCTCGTCGCCAGCGTCTCGGACGAGACGCGCATCGGCGAGGTGATGACGCGCGAGCTCGAGACGATCACGCCCTACGCGGATCCCTCGCTCGCCGCGCGCCTCATGCTGAAGCACGGCATCCACCACCTGGTCGTGACGCACGAGCACAAGGTGGTCGGGATCCTGTCCTCCTACGACCTCCTGCGGCTGATCGAGGACCGGCGCTTCGTGGCCAAGAACGCGCCCACGCCGCCGCGCAAGGCGGAATGGGAAAAGCACCAGGACCCCGGCCTGCCGCGCTCGGTCGAGCCGCTTTCCTGAGGGCCGCGCCGCGCGAGCGGGGTCCGGGCGGATAGCCTGGGGGCCATGCTGCCGCTCCTCCTGCTGTCTTTCCTCCAGGACTGGCCCCAGTGGCGTGGACCGAGCTGGAACGGCTCGAGCGCCGTTACCGGGCTGCCCGCAGCGCTGACCGAGGCGCACGTGCGCTGGGAGGCCGAGCTGCCCGGCAACGGCGCGGGCACGCCGATCGTCGTGGGGGAGAAGGTGCTCGTCACCGCGGCGGTCGAGGAGGCGGGCGTCCTGCTCGCGCTGTGCTTCGATCGGCGCGACGGGTCGCTCCTGTGGGAGCTCGAGGTCGCGCGCGGCGCCACGCGGCGCGACGAGCGCAGCGACTTCGCCTCGCCCTCGGCCGTCAGCGACGGCACGCACGCCTGGTTCCTGTTCGGCAACGGCCTCTGCGTGGCCACCGATCTCGCCGGCAAGGTCCTGTGGCAACGCGCGCTGCAGGAGGAGACCGGGCCCTGGGCCTACCAGTGGACCTACGGCGCGAGCCCGACACTCGCGCACGGCAAGCTCTACCTGCCCGTGCTGCAGCGCGACCAGCCGACCGACGGCTCGAAGAGCGAGAAGAAGCTCCCGTCGTTCCTGCTGGCGCTCGACGCCGGGAGCGGCAAGACGCTGTTCCAGGTCGAGCGTCCCGCGCCGGCCAAGATGGAATCGCTCGAGTCCTACGCGACGGTCGTTCCGCACGAGCACGGCGGGCGGCGCGAGCTGCTCGTGGTGGGCGGCGACGTGCTCACCGGCCACGATCCCGAGAGCGGCGCCGAGCTGTGGCGCTGGGGCACCTGGAACGAGGGCCACCGCGAGCCCTGGTGGCGGCTCGTGCCGACGCCGGTTCCGGGCGCGGGGCGCGTGCTCGTGTGTGCGCCGAAGCGCGCGCCGGTGTACTGCCTCGCGCTCGGCGGCAAGGGCACGCTCGACGACCAGGCCCTGCTGTGGAAGAGCGCGGGCCGCCCGAACCGCGTGTCGAGCGACGTGCCGACGCCGCTCTACTACCAGGACGAGTTCTTCGTGCTCTCGGACGTCGAGCGTGCGCTCTCGCGCGTCGATCCCGCCAGCGGAACCGTGCGCTGGAGCGTCGAACTGCCCGAGCGCGGCTCCTGGGAGGCCTCGCCGACCGGCGCGGACGGGCGCGTGTGGTGCCTCTCGCACGAGGGCCTCCTGGTGGGCCTCTCGGCCGCGGACGGGGCGCGCACGACGACCCTCGAGCTCGGGCGCGAGGACGAGGGCCCCGCGCGCGCCACGGTCGCCGCGGCCCACGGGCGGCTCTTCGTGCGCACGGCTGCGCGCCTGCTCGCCCTGGGCGCGCCCTGACCGGCGCCCGGGAGCGGGCTCAGGGAATCCCGGGGGATGGCCGATCCGGGGGCATGCGTCCGGAAGCCTCGTGCGTCGGTGACCCCCCGGGCCAGGCCCGCTAGGGATCGGGATGCGCCCGCTGTGCCTCTTGCCCTGGCTCGTGGCCTGCGCGGCCGAGCACGACGGAGCGGCGCCGGCCACCGCTCTCGAGAGCACGAACCTCGGCCTGGCCGTGCACGCGCTGTGCGGCGCGGGCGAGCGCTGGCTCGTGGCCGTGCGCGAGGCCGAGCAGGGCGGCACGGACCTGAACGGCGACGGCGACGCGCGCGACTGGGTCGTGCACCTCTTCGAGCCGGCGCGCGCGCGGCTCGTCTCGACCGGGCTCGCCCTGGCGGACGACGACGATCCGCGCCTCCTGTGGGCCTGCGACGGCGCGGCGGCGGCCTTCGCGCTCGACGAGCGCGCCCAGGGCGGCCTCGATCGCAACGGCGATGGCGATGCCCTCGACCGCGTGCTCGTGATCCTGGAGGGCGACGTGCCGCGCGTGCATCCCCACGCCGTGGCCGCGCTCGTGAGCGGCGGCACGCTGGTGGCCTGCGCCGTCGACGAGGCCGCGCAGGGCGGGCGCGACCTCGACTTCGATGGCGATGCCAGCGGCACCGCGCTGCGCATCCACGACCTTGCCGACGGCTTCGAGCTCGCCTTCGGTCTGCGCGATGCCTGGCCGCTCGCGATCGCCGACGGCCACGTGGCGCTGCGCCTCGCCGAGCGCGTGGGCCTCGACCTGAACGGCGACGGCGACGATCAGGACACGCGCGTGTTCGAGCTGTTCGACGGCACGACGCGCCTGCTGCAGAACACGACGCTCGTGCTGGCGGGCGACGCGGTGGCGAGCGCGGGTGGCGCCTTCGGCGTGAGCGTGTCCGAGGCCGGCCAGGGCCTCGGCGACCTGAGCGGCGACCAGGACACGGACGACGCGGTCTACTACGTCTATTCACCCGTGCGCGGCTACTCGGTCAACCTGCGGCTCGCGGTGCCGCTGCACCCGCCGCCGACGGTCGACGACGAGCGCTTCCTGCTGCTCGCCAGCGAGGCGCCGTCCGGGCTCGACCGCAACGGCGACGGCGATCTCGACGACTGGATCGTGCACGTCTTCGAGGCGGAACCGGGGCTCCTGCTCGACACGGGACTCGCCTCGCAGGGCTCGGCCGCGCTGCTCGGCGGCTGGGTCGGCGTGAGCGTCTCGGAGGCCATGCAAGGCTCGAGCGACCTCGACGGCGACGGCGATGCGGACGGCAACGTCGTGCACGCGCTCGAGCTCGAGAGCGGAGCGCTGCTCTCGCTGGGCGTCGATGCCTTCCAGCTCGCCGCGAGCGGCGAGCGGCTCTACCTGATGCCTTCCGAGCAGCAGGCCGCGATCGACTGGAACGGCGACGGCGACACCGCCGATCGCGTGCTGTTCGACTGGAACGCGGCGCGGGCAGGGATCAGGCGGGCCGAGGCACCGGTCGGCGAGCTGCTCGGCGTGCAGGGCAGCCTCGCGCTGGTGCGGGTCGACGAGCGCGAGCTCGGACTCGACTCCACGGGCGACGGCGACCGCGCGGACGCGGTGCTCGAGCTGTTCGAGGTCGAGCAGGGCGCGCGCGTCACGCTCGGTCT
>Ga0172376_10003187_pt1 | contig 19598 bp, 8 predicted proteins | sample Lak35m_FD_121114 | JGI IMG/M metagenome (GOLD analysis project Ga0172376, IMG submission 121114) | Freshwater microbial communities from Kabuno Bay, South-Kivu, Congo - kab_092012_35m | ecosystem: Environmental > Aquatic > Freshwater > Lake | place: Democratic Republic of the Congo: South-Kivu... | reverse complement strand
GCGGTCGGCTGGTCGAAGATCGGGCAGTGGCGTTCGTAATCGGCCTTGAGGGTCTTATGGGCGTCCCAGTTGAGAAGCCCGTCCACGCCCGAGGCTCGCGAGGCACAATAAAGCGAAACGTAGCGCACGCCTCTTTCGAGAAACCGCCGCGCCATCAGGCAATTGCGGGCATAGGCGGCTTTCAGGGGGTTCGGGTCATCGACGCCGTAAGAGGTCTTGATATGATTCGGCTCACGCTCGATCCCCGCGGCTTCCGGGGCGGCCAGTTGCATCCGGGCGGCAAGTTCGTAGCTGGCCACGCGCGCGGCCATTTCGGAATTGTCGGCGTGCGTTTCGGCATAACGCCGGTTGACGCGGTCCAGATAAGCCCGCGCCGCGAGTTCGGCGGAATCCCCGGTTCCGTGTGGCGGGTCGATATTGCGGATCGACTGTTGCGCGCTCATCGGCACGGCCTGATAGGCCGCGGGCAGAAAGCCGGCCGACCAGTTCGCCTTGCCGTTGGGTGGTTCGCCGCGGACGTCGGGCATCGCCACGAATCGGGGCAGGTTGTCGTTCAGACTTCCCAGGGCATAACCGACCCACGCGCCCGCCGAGGGGAAACCTTCGCGGACGAAGCCCGTGTTCATGAAAATGCAGCCCGGGCCATGTGTGTTGGTGCGAGAGACCATGCCGTGCAGGAAGGCGATATCGTCCACATGCCGGGCCATGTTCGGCAGGATGGACGTCACCGGCTTGCCCGACTCGCCCGCCCTCACAAAAGGCCACGGGCTTTTCATCAGGTTGCCGTTTTTGCCCTGAAAGCTGAAGAACGCCTCGGCCCCGGGCAGTGGCGTGCCGTGATATTGTGCCAGGGCCGGCTTGTAGTCCCAGAGATCGATGTGGCTGGCCGCGCCGGGGCAGAAAATGTGCAGAACCTGCCTGGCCTTCGGTTCGAACTGCGGGCGGCCGGGCCGCCATTCGCTGGCGTTTTGCGTGTCAGCCGCCTTAATGGTGCCCCGTTCCAGATCCATCAGGGCCACGCCGATGATTCCGGCCGCGACGTCGCCGAAAAAGCCCCGTCGATCGAGCCACTGGCGTGTCCGGTTCGGATTCTTCGCCAGATGGGCTTCGAATCGCGGTGGTTGCATTTCAATCGACATAGAGAAACTCGCTGCTGTTGAGCAGTACGCGGGCGAGGTTGGTCCAGCCGGCGGCTTTGGCCAGCGCTGCGCCTTCGGAACGTTCGATCTCGGTGGAGTGTCTTTGAAAGACGAGCCTGTAGAGTTCGTCGACGCGATCGACCGGGTTTTCGATCCTGGCGGTTCGCTCGGCCAGTTTCCCGGCCATTCGAAGTGTAAATCGGTGGTTCCACTGGGTCATCGACTGCAGGGGCGTCACGGTGACGGTTCTCGAAGGGGCGCTGACGGCATTGTCCGGGCAGTCGAAATCGGCCAGATAGTCGACCCGCGTGGCGCGTGGCGAATGATGATAGACCGTCCGCCGCCAGGTTTCCGGGCCGGGGTCGTCCAGCGAAACATATGTCGCCACGTTGTCCTGCAGATATTGAAACAGTTTGAAACCTGGCCCGCCGCGAGTTTCGTCAAGAACGCCGGCCACGGCCAGCATCGAATCGCGAATCTGTTCGCCGTCGAGCCTGCGGGCCGGATAGCGCCACAAGAGCCGCGTTCCGGCATCTTTCGAAATGGCCTCGGGTCTTGCGGCGGAGCTTTGCCGGTATGTCATGCTGGAGACGATCGCCCGGTGCAGCGGCTTCCAGCGGCCCTCATTGGCGATAAGCGTCGAGGCGAGCCAGTCCAGAAGTTCCGGATGGCTTGGCCTGCCCCCCATGTAGCCGAAATCTCCGGGTGTGTCGACGATCCCCGCCCCGAAGTGCAGATACCAGATCCGGTTGGCCAGCACCCGCCAGGTCAGGGCATTGCCTGGATCGGCGATCCAGTCCGCCAATGCCTTGCGGCGTTCGGCCTCGGGGGCTTTGGGGTCGAGCGAGAATCCCGGGATGATCCGTTCAAGGTACGACAACGACCCCGGTGCGATCGGCTCGCCCTTTTTCTGCGGGTCGCCGCCGAGTTGTAAGTATGTCGGTTCGGCAGGTTGCGAAAACTGGCCGATCCATGCGGTCGGATAGTTGGGGACAGCGGCGATGGCCCTGTCGATTTGCGCGATTTCGGCCTTCAGGCGGTCCCGCGCGGCGGCTTCTTCCAGGTCGTATCCAACACGGCTGCGACGGACAAGCCGGTGGCCTTCGGAAACTGGAGGACGTTGACTCGTCGAATCGGCGACAGTTTTCCAGGTCTGTCCGTCCGGCGAGATTTCCAGCAGGTAGTCGCCGACGAAGGTGTTATATGGGCTTCGTCCCGTAATCAGCCCTTGCCTGTCACTGGAAAAGAACGCTTCGGCCAGGCGCGCCGGTTGCGGCAAAGTCAGTGTGACGACCGCCGGCGACGCGGGCGAAACCCAGCAGGCGCCGAGTTGACCGTCGATCATCAGCTCCGGGGCATAGGCATCGCCGAAATCGCCGGGCTTGCGGGCCGGAGCCTGAATTTTCGTGCCTATCGATGCCAGGGCCAGATTGCGGGGCGGATTCTCGCGCGATCGAAGTTCGAATTCCTCGATCCGTGTGCCGCCGGCCGAATTCGGGTCGCGGTCGCTATTGCGGATCGTCAGCCGGACGGCCCGGATCGGCTCGTCCGGCAGCGGCTCGCTCACGCCTTTCGGCTCCGGAACGGGCCGTGTCCACCGTTTCGGATCTTCGGGCGCCAAGCGGGCGACACGGTCCTGAAATCGCTTCTCAAGTTCGGTAAGTTGCGTTTCGACGGCCTTGCGGCGCGATTGCAGCGGTTGCAGCAGCCTGTTCCTTAAATCCAGCGCGGCGGGCGTCGCCACCGGCTGCGCGCCCTGGCGAGCACCGGCAAAAGCCGATTGCAATCGGAAATAATCGGTTTGGGGGATCGGGTCGAATTTGTGGTCGTGGCAGCGGGCGCAGCCGATCGTGAGGCCGAGAAACGCCGAACTGGTCGCCACGATCATGTCGTCGACCGTATTGGCCCGGATCTGAGCCGCCTGTACGGGGTCTTGATTGCCGACGTCGTCGAAAGGCCCGATCGTCAGAAAGGCCAGGCCCAGTTTGTCCAGCGGAACGTCCGGCGCAACGACGTCGCCCGCCAGATGCTCGCGAATCATGCGTGCAAAAGGCTTGTCCTGGTTCAACGAGCGGATCACGTAGTCCCGAAACGGCCAGGCGTTATTGATGATTTCGTTGCGCTCGAACCCGTTCGATTCGCCGAATCGGACCACGTCCAGCCAGTAACGGCCCCACCGCTCGCCGTAACGGGGCGAAGCCAGCAGGCGATTGACGAGCCGTTCGTAGGCATCGGGGCGATCATCCGCGAGGAACTTCGCCGTCTCTTCGATCGTCGGCGGCAAGCCGGTGAGGTCGAACGTCAAACGCCGAATCAATGTGCGCCGGTCAGCTTCTGGGTTCGGGCCCAGTCCTTCGCCGGCCAGTTTCGCGCCGATGAAACGGTCGATCGGATTCTGGTTCCACGTTGCGGGGAATCCGCCGGGAAGTTCGGGTGGCCTGCTCCTGGCCAGTGGTTGAAGCGACCACCAGGTCGCCGTGTCGGCCTTCGATGTTTCCTTGAGAACGATCGAATCGGGCCAGGCGGCTCCGGAGTCGATCCAGCGCGTGATCAGGTCGATCTCGGGTTTCGTCAGCGCATCACCCTGCCTCGGCATGTCGGCTTTGCCGCCTGGCAATTCGGGCGTGATGCGGGCGATCAGTTCGCTCTCCGCGGCTTTGCCCGGCTCATACGCGGGGCCTGATTCGCCGCCGGCGAGGACGGCTTTCGCGGAGGTCAGATCGAGCCCGCCTTTGGTCTTGCCAGGCTGGTGGCAACCGACGCAACGGGCCGAAAGGATCGGGGCCACCTGCTTTTCGAAATCGATTTCACCCGCTTTCGCCACTTTTGCGATGGACAGCAATACGAGGGAAGTCGCCAGAAGGCGAATCTGCGAAATTCCGCGACTTCGACCGGGATTGTCCGAACTCATGGCCGACCTGGTTCTGGATCACGGGGGTTGCAGGTGGGTGGAACTTCCATGATCATCTATGTCGTTGCCTGACGCAACCCCGCGTGATCGGGCCCATCCGGGAGAATGCACACTCCCCATCGTTCCCGCCAGGACGGATGACTCCGCCATGTCCATCGATCCGACATCCGCAGATCCGAATGACGGCCTGACCGAATCGCCCGCCCTGCCGGAGAGCCCCGAGGCCGCCGTCGCCGAACGGCCCGCACCACCGCCCCGTGTCGGATCGATCGATACCTATCGCGGTGTCGTCATGTTCCTTCTGATGGCGGAATCCCTGGAATTCCGCAAGATTTCGGAGAACTTTCCGGATGTTTCGCTCTGGAAATTCCTGGCCTTTCATCAGACGCACGTGGACTGGATCGGCTGCTCGCTGCACGACATGATCCAGCCTTCGTTCTCGTTTCTCGTCGGTGTTTCCCTGCCCTTTTCGATGGCGGCGCGGCGGTCCAAAGGGCAAAGCACCACCAGCATGACACTGCACGCCCTCTGGCGGGCCTTCCTGCTTGTCGCTTTGGGTGTTTTTCTGAGGTCCGTCGGCCGGAAACAGACGAATTTCACCTTCGAAGACACCCTGTCCCAGATCGGCCTGGGCTACATGGCCCTGTTCGCCCTGGCCTTTTACTCGCGGAAAATTCAGTGGATCGCATGTGCCGCGATTCTCGTCGGCTATTGGGCCCTGTTCGCGGTCTGGCCCCTGCCCGCGCCCGATTTCAAGTACGCCGACGTCGGCGTCTCTTCACCCGATGCGCCCCAGCTTCTGCCTGGCTTTCAGGCCCACTGGAACATGAATTCGAACCCCGCGTGGGCCTTCGATGTCTTGTTCCTCAATCTCTTCCCGCGCGAAAAGCCATTCACCCATAACGGCGGTGGTTATTCGACCATCAGCTTCATCCCTACCCTGGCCACCATGATCCTGGGCCTGATTGCCGGCGGGATGATGAAAGACGGCAAAAATCCCTGGAAATCGGGGCTTCAGTTCGTTTTGCTCGGCGCGGCACTTTTCGCGGCCGGGTACGGGCTCGGCGAAGCCGGTATCTGCCCCGTGGTCAAAAAGATCTGGACCCCGTCCTGGGTGCTCTACTCAGGCGGCCTGTGCTTCGCGGCCCTCGGGGCCTTCGTCTGGATTTGTGACGCCGCCCGTTTGAGCCCCCTGTTCTGGCCTATCCGCATCATCGGGGCCAACTGCATTTTCGTCTATGTCGTGATCCACTGGTGGGACCGGTTCATCCAGTCGAATCTCAAAACTCACCTTGGTCAGGATATCTTCAAGAGCTTCGGCCCAGGCTACGAGCCGCTCGTCGCCGGTGCGGCGACGATGCTCGTTTACTGGCTCATCGTGGCCTGGATGGACAAGAACCGCGTCCGGATCCGGATTTGAGCGAAGACAGCGATTCGTCACGAATCGACACGGAAGATCAATTCGACCCATCAAGCGCACGGATCGGAAACATCTCCGATGGTGTGTGCTGGGCCTTCATCAGCGCCTCAAGCCGGGCGACGATCTCGGGGTTCGCGGCCGCGACATCGGTCGATTCGGTCGGATCATTCTGCAGGTCATACAGTTCGGTCCGGATCGGGCCGGGTGCGGCCTGTTTCTTCTTGGCGGCTGCTTTCGTCGTCCCGGCACCCCGGTTCAGGTTCTGGCGAACCGCTTTCCAGCGGCCGTTCCAGACCGCCTGCTGGCCGCCGTAACCCGGGAATTCCCGATAAAGAAACTCTCGCGGGGCTTGGGCTTTGCCTGACAGCGTGGGAGAAATGTCCCGGCCATCCAGCCCCTGCGGCGCTTTTTCGGCCAGTCCTGCCAGATTCAAAAGCGTCGGCAGCCAGTCTTCGAAACCGCTGATCAAGTCCGACTCGGTTCCCGATTCGATCCGGCCGGGGAATTTGACGATCGTGGGCACCCGCACGCCGCCTTCGTAAAGCGAACCCTTGCGGCCTCTTAAGTCACTCGCCGAGCGGAAATAGTCGGTGTCGGTTCCGCCCAGGCGGTCGTAAAGGGGCCCGTTGTCCGACGTGAACACCACGATCGTATCGCCCGTCAGGCCCAGTTCGTCGATCTTTTTGAGGATCCGGCCGACCGAGGCGTCCATCCGGCTGACCATCGCGGCATAGGTCGCCCGGGGCGTGAAGTTCGGCAGATATCCACGCGAACCGTCGTAGGGGCCGTCTTCCGGCAATTCGCGGTACGCTTCCAGCGAATCAGCCGGAACCTGAAGCGCCAGGTGCGGCACGATCGTCGGATAATAGAGAAAGAATGGCCTGGTCTTGTTCGTTTCGACGAAATCGACGGCCTTGTCCGTGATCAGGTCCATGGCGTAATGGACGCCAGCGTAGGGCCTGTAACTTGCCGGATCGGACTTGTCGGCCGTCATCGGCAGTTTCTGATGGGCCGCGAATGCCGGGTTGTCGATTTCGATCTGAGTGTCGTTGTCCCAAAGGAATTTCGGATAGTTGTTATGGGCCTTGGCCTGGCAGTTGTAGCCGAAGAAGCGGTCGAACCCCTGGGCGAGAGGCCGGCCGTCAGAACCGGGATAGCCCAGGCCCCATTTGCCGAAACCTCCTGTGGCGTAACCATTTTCCTGCAGGATTCGGGCCAGGGTCCGCGTTCCCGCCTGCAACGGATGCTGCCCTTCCGGTTTGTGCTCCCGATTGTCCCTGACCTGTGCGTGCCCGGGATGCAGACCGGTCATCAGCACGCACCGGCTGGGGGCGCAAACGGCGTTGCCGGAATAATGGCGCGTCAGCTTCATGCCGTCCGCGGCGATTTTGTCGATATTCGGGGTTCGGATGATTCTTTGCCCGAAAGCCCCGACGTCGCCATAACCCAGGTCGTCCGCGATCAGAAAGACGATGTTCGGCGGCCGCTTGCCGGCCTGATTCGTCGATGATTCCGCCGAATGAGGCGAGCCGGCGGCCAGAAGGATCGATGCAAGGACGGTTGCGAGACTTCGCAAGGTGGCCATGAAAACCTCGAGGGGATTTTGCTGGTCGGATTCCGAGAATGGCTCAGGCCTGGTTGCTGGAAAAGATAGCAGAATCGCTCGAGGTGATCCATTTTTCCGCAGGATTGGCGAACTCCTGCATCCGGAATTCGAATGCGAGCCGATGCGGACTTGCGTCGGACATTCGAACCCGATGTCGCATGAATCCGTGTTCGGGAATTTTTTTTGGGTAAGGAAGAGCTGAACGAACTTCTCACCGATCATTTTCGCGATGTCAACGCAATCGTATCGATCGAGCACGTCTCACCCAAATTCCGCATCGATCAGGCATCGCCTGATCGCTTAAGTTTCCGTGCTCAAAACAGATCCTTTGTTCATAGGATTTGTCACCGGTCGCGTGCTTGTCGCAGTCATCGTATCCCGACACGTCGTTTCAGGTTCGAGCCTGGATCCTCGAGCGGCGAACCAGGACACGACAGAATCGACTTAAGTACATTTATTATAACTATTTAAGATCGATTTACGAAACGGATCCGAACGATTGACGTCGATGATCGGTGGCGAGTGGCGCTCAGAACAGGAAACGATTCACCCGGTTGTCCAGGAAAAGCCGGGCTTGATACCAGGTGCGCGCGATCCAGACAAAAAATCGTGATCAAGTCTATGCCATAAAATGTTTTAGGATCGAATTACGAAACGGGGTTCGTGCTGTTCGTTGCGGGTTCGTCACCGTACTGGCTTACGGGATTGACATGAGCCAGCGTCTTGTCTTGCGATTCAGTTCATCCTGGACGGGAGGGTCCTCGATGCGTTTTTGCGACGACGGAAATCCGGCTTCGAATCGTTGAAAGACAACGAGTTGCGCGCGAATTGCGAAACGGAATCGAGGCGCTTCGTCGGTGCGAACGGCGAAGGGCGGTTCGACCCCATGCGGTTGGAAGAATCGTCCCCTCAAGTCCGATTCGAAGACCGCCCGGCGATCGATCGCCGCCGCTTCGAAACTGAGCCGGGAAAAACCATCGAAATGATTGATTATTTGATGTTTACGTTCGAATTCCCGAACGGAATCCAACCCGAAGTTCCTGCGATATTCGGGGCATTACGATTCGGATCGTGTCGGTTTTCGGATATTCCTTGAAGGCGGGTTGAGAACGACGGTCTTCGACCGATGCTTCGTCTGACGATCGGAAGTCGCAATCCGAGAAAGGGCGATGCATCGATCTCCGTGACGTTCGGGGCACGAATCTCTCGATATCAGTCATTCGCTTTCGAGTGAAGAGAGCGAGCCCGTCAAGAAAAGCCGGAATCGGGTCGTCCGGCAATCGATTGTGAGGACGTCGCCCGTCGGTCGGGATTCTGTTCGAACCATCCATGCCCTCGTATAATGAGCGTACCTGCCGAAGTTTTCTCTCTCGCAGACGTGCCGATCCGTCACGACGCGAACACCACGGTAAATCCGACAATGAAAAAGTCCATTCTGCCGTTCGCCGCCATCGGTTCGTTTCTGATCGCCGGTTTCGGCGTTCGAAGCGTACGCGCGGAAGCCGCCGCGTTCGACCGGGACAAAGTCCAGCAGGTTCGCACCATCCTTTCGAACAAGTGCTTTTCCTGTCACGGGCCCGACGAGTCGAACCGTAAGGCGAAGCTGCGGCTCGATTCGAAGTCGGCCGCGTTCGCCGAGCGCGAATCCGGCACTGCGATCGTTCCCGGAAAGCCTGAGGAAAGCCTGGTCGTCGAGCGGATTCTCTCGACGGAAGCCTCGGAAACGATGCCGCCGCCGAAGGCCAACAAACCGTTGACCGACGCGGAAAAATCGCTGATCCAGGAGTGGGTCGCCGCCGGCGCCCCCTGGGCTGAGCACTGGGCCTTCGTAACGCCGATCAAACCGATCGTTCCTCCGACGATAGTCCCTTTGGCACGTCGAAATCCTGTCGACGTGTTCGTTCAGGCTCGACTGGAACAGGAAGGTCTCGTACCCAACGGACCGGCCGATCGAACGACTCTCGCGCGCAGGCTGTATCTCGACCTGATCGGCCTGCCGCCGACACCCGAGGAAATCGACACATTCGTCGCGGACGACTCGCCCGATGCCGCAGGGAAGCTCGTCGACCGACTGCTCGACTCACCCCACTACGGCGAAAAGTGGGCCCAGATGTGGCTGGACGCGGCCCGATACGCCGATTCCGACGGTTACGAAAAGGATAAGGGCCGGCAGGTTTGGGCCTATCGCGACTGGGTCGTCGGCGCCTTCAACCGTGATCTGCCCTACGATCGATTCCTGATCGAACAGCTTGCCGGCGATCTGCTGCCGAACGCATCGAGCGACCAGAAAGTCGCCACCGGATTCCTGCGCAATTCGATGATCAACGAAGAGGGCGGCATCGATCCCGAACAGTTCCGGATGGAGGCCATGTTCGACCGGATGGACGCCGTAGGCAAGTCCATGCTCGGCTTGACGATCCAGTGCGCTCAGTGCCACACCCACAAATATGATCCGATCTCTCAGCTGGACTATTACCGGATCTTCGCGAGCCTGAACAATTGCCATGAGGCCAGCATCCCGGTCTACACGCCTGAGGAAGAAAACCGCCGGGCCGAAATCCTGATGCGGATTCGCGAGATCGAGGAACGCATCCGCGAACTCACGCCGGACTGGTCCGCACGCATGGCCGCCTGGGAAAAATCGGTGGCCGATCGGCCCGAGGCTCGCACTTCCTGGGAAACCATGCGGCCCGAACTCGACGCCAGCGGCGGTCAGAAGCATTATCTGCTCGAAGATGGCTCGATCCTGGCGTCGGGATACGCACCGACGAAGCACACGACCGAATTCGCCGCGACGACCGATGCCAAAACGATCTCGGCCATTCGGCTGGAACTTCTCAACGATCCGAACCTGCCGCTGGGCGGGCCCGGCCGATCGATCTATGGCCTGTTCGGCCTCTCGGAGTTCACGGTCAGCATCGCGCCGAAGGGCAAACCTGGCGAATCGAAACCGGTGCGTATCGTGCGGGCCATGGCCGATGCGAATCCGCCGACCCGGCCGCTCGATCCGGCATTCGACGACAAATCGGGCAAAACGCGCGTCACTGGCCCGATCGCCTATGCTATCGACGAAAAGCCCGAAACAGCCTGGACGACCGATCTCGGCCCCGGGCGATCGAACGTTCCCCGTCAGGCGGTCTTCGTGTTCGGAAAGCCGGTCGAGTTTCCGGAAGGGGCGATCGTCACGATCCGCCTGAACCAGAGCCACGGCGGCTGGAATTCGGACGACAATCAGAACAACAACCTGGGCCGATTCCGGTTTTCGATCACGCCCGATCCTCAGGCCGCCGTCGATCCTGTCCCGGCTCGGGTGCGTGAAGCACTCGCCGAGGAATCTTCGAAACGGACCGAGGCACAAACCGGCACGATTTTCAGCCATTTTCGAACGCTTCAGCCCGATTTCGCCGAACTCAATCGCTGGATCGAGCGGGAATGGGCCCGGCATCCGCAAGGTTCGTCGCAACTGGTGCTGGCCAATCGCGAAAAACCGCGGATGACGAAACGGCTGGAGCGGGGCGATTTCCTCAAACCGCAGGAGCCGGTCGCTCCCGGTCTGCCGGAATTCCTGAACCGGCCCAGCGCGGGTGACGACGTCGATCCGCGACTGCGTTTCGCCCTCTGGATCGCGGACCGGGACGCCCCGACGACCGCTCGATCGTTCGTCAACCGCGTCTGGCAGGCCTATTTCGGCACGGGTCTGGTCGCGACGTCGGAAGACCTTGGCAGCCAAAGCGATCCGCCGAGCCATCCGGAACTGCTCGACTGGCTGGCCGTCGACTTCATGGACAACGGCTGGAGCTTCAAGCACCTGCACCGGACCATCACCGGCAGCGCGGCTTACAGTCGTCATTCAGCGCCGACGGCTGAGCAACTTCGGCGCGATCCCTATAACCGACTGCTCGCTCGCGGCCCACGCGTCCGGGTCGATGCCGAATCCGTTCGCGACATCGCTCTCGCTGCCTCCGGCCTGCTGAACCCGGCGATGGGCGGACCGAGCGTCTTCCCGCCCGCACCGGCCTTTTTGTACCAGCCTCCAGTCAGTTACGGGCCGAAAGTCTGGCGCGAGGATAAAGGCCCAAACCGTTACCGCCGATCGCTTTATACCTTCCGGTTCCGGTCCGTGCCGTATCCCGTGCTGCAGACGTTCGATGCCCCCAACGGCGATTTTTCGTGTGTTCGAAGGTCACGCTCGAACACGCCGATGCAGGCCCTGGTGACACTCAACGAAACGACGTTCGTCGAAGCCGCCAAGGCGCTGGGGCTGAAAACCGTCAAGGAAGGCGGTTCTGACGATTCAGCCCGAGCGACGTTCGCTTTCCGCCGGTGTCTGGCCCGCAAGCCGACCGCGGAAGAAGTCGCCGAACTGGTGCGGCTCAAGAACGAAACCGCGACAGCTTCGCGGGGCGACATCGCAAAGGCCTGGAAACTGGCTGCACTGGATCCCGCCAGACCGCCGCAGCTGCCTGCCGAAATGACGGCTGCCGATCTGGCAGGCTGGGTCGCGGTCAGCCGGGTGCTGTTGAACCTGGACGAGACGATCACGAAGGAATGAACGGCGAACGGCACGATTCGACCGGCACAAGACCTAACTTTCGAGCGAACTGATGAACGCGAACTCCACCGATATCGAACGACTGAGGACGGACTTGGCAACGTCGGTTTCCCGCCGCTGGTTCATGCGTGACTGCGGCGTGGGCCTGGGTGCGGTGGCTCTTCGCGGCTTGCTGGCCGACGGTTCGGCGCGTGCCGCGGCGATCGACCCGGCCGATCCGCTGGCTCCGCGCAAGCCGCACTTTCCGCCGAAGGCGAAAAACGTCATCTTCCTCTTCATGGCCGGTGCGCCGAGCCACCTGGAGTTGTTCGACAACAAGCCGCAACTGGCGAAGTACGACGGCCAGCTCCCGCCGCCGGACTTGCTCAAGGGCTATCGTGCGGCGTTCATCAACCCGAATTCGAAACTGCTGGGGCCGAAATTCAAGTTCGCACGGCATGGGCAGAGTGGTCAGGAAATCTCCGAACTGCTGCCCCATCTGGCCCGCATCGCGGACGATATCACGATTGTCCGGTCGATGTCGACCGACGCTTTCAATCACGCCCCAGGGCAGATCCTGATGAACACGGGCAGCCAGCAATTCGGCCGGCCCAGCCTGGGTTCGTGGGCCCTTTATGGCCTGGGGGCCGAGACGCGAGACTTGCCCGGATTCATCGTTTTCAGCTCCGGCAGGAAAGGGCCTTCAGGCGGTAATTCGAACTGGGGTTCGGGTTTTCTGCCCACGGTCTATAACGGCGTTCAGTTCCGGGGTGCGGGTGATCCGGTTCTGTATCTTTCGAATCCCGAGGGGATCGACTCGGCGGAGCAGTCCCGCGGCATCGCGGCCATCAACCGGCTCAACCGGATGCGGTACGAAACGGTCGGCGATCCGGAAATCAACGCCCGTATCAGCGCTTTCGAAATGGCGTTCCGCATGCAATCAAGCGCGCCGGAGCTGATGGATATCTCTCAGGAGCCGAAGCATATCCTGGAAATGTACGGCGCCGAGCCGAGCAAGCCTTCGTTCGCGGCCAACTGCCTGCTGGCCCGGCGCATGATCGAGCGGGGCGTGCGCTGCGTTCAGCTGTTTCACGAGGCTTGGGATCAGCACGGCAATCTCGTCAACGACCTGAAAGCCAACTGCCGCGATACGGACAAAGCCTGTGCGGCTCTGGTAAGCGACCTGAAACAGCGGGGCCTGCTGGACGAAACGCTGGTCATCTGGGGTGGCGAGTTCGGCCGTACGCCGATGGTTCAGGGCGGTTCGGACGGTCGCGACCATCACCCGAACGCGTTCACCATGTGGCTCGCCGGAGGCGGCGTGAAGCCGGGCATCGCGCTGGGAGCGTCGGACGAACTCGGTTTCAATGCGGTCGAGGACAAAGTGCATGTCCATGACCTTCACGCCACGATCCTGCACCTGCTCGGGTTCGATCACCTGAAACTGACCTATCGATTCCAGGGCCGGGATTTTCGGTTGACAGACGTGCATGGCAATGTCGTCAAGAAGCTGCTTGCATAAGTGCGGCAGGCATTTCGAAACCGGATCATTCGCTGGCTTTTTTGCCTAGTTGGTCGACCCGGTAGATTTCCTGCTGAATCGTGGCGTTGAGCGGATCCCGGGCCAAAAGCTGCCGGAGCCATGCCCTGGCGAGGTCATAACGCTTCAGTTCGATCGCCGTCTCGGCGATTTCCCTGAGGGTTTTCGCATCGTCCCGCCGCAGCGAGGCCCGAACCTTCTGGCCCAGGTCTTCCAGGCGGTCGATCGCGGTCAGCCGGCTCGAAATCTCGGTTGCTTCCTTCGCTCTGCCGTCCAGCCGAAGGGCCTGAACCAGAAGCTGATGAGCCTCGCGATCGTTCGGTTCGGCTGCCAGTGCCTTGCGAAGGGCCGATTCGGCCTCTGCGTACTTGCGTGACTGGATCGCGAACCGGCCCCGCAGACGGAAATAGAGACCAGCGTTTCGGGCATTGAGCGATTTGGGATCGATGCTCGTGAGTGATCGGGCGGCTTGATCGGTTTCACCCTGATCGGCCGCGATCTGGGCTTGGCGTAGTGAGATCGCCTGAGCTGCCACTGGATCCTTGCCCGCGTCGATCCGGACAAGTTCGGCTTTGGCTCCGGCGAAGTCGCCGCGACGGATTTTGTCTTCGCTCAGGGCGATGGCCGAATCGAGATCGGACCGGTCGGAAGCGGTTATAGCTTTGAGGACCGCGGCCTGCTCGTCGGTTTCGGCGTCGAGCTTGCGGTCGCATGTCCAATTGAGAAGGCGGTTCCGATCGAGCGCCGAGGCTTCGTCAAGCCGGGCGTAGCATCGATCGCGTTCGCTCCGTCGGTTTTGAACGTCGTAAAGATCCGCCAGGGGTAACCAGGCCAGATGAGACGCCGGGTCGAGACGGATGGCGGATTTCAGCGCGGTCTCAGCACGGCGAGCCAGCCTGGAGCGATAGAACGCGATTCGGCCTTCGCTGAGGCGGGCGGCTGCGGCGATCTTGGCATCCGGCAGATCGTCCGGAATCTGGGCCAGTCTTTCCAGTGCTCGCGCAGGATTGCCGACGGCGTCGAAAAAGGCTGCCAGGATGAGTCGGTCACGAGGCGTGCCCGCTTCGCCGATCGCATCATTGAGACGATTTGCTGCGGCTTGGGCGCTTCGTTCATCGCCTTTGGCGGGATCGGCGACGAAGCGTTCGATCGCGCGGCGATCGGCGTCCGGATCGGAAACCGAGCCGCAGCCTGCGAGCAGACCGATCGAAACGAGCCAGACCTGGCGATAGCGGAATCGAGGGCGCATCCGGATTTACCGCGGCGATTTCGGATGGAACTTCAGCGATGTCGGAACACTCGTATGATAATCGATTCTGCCGTACGAACATTGCGGATTTGACCAAAGGAGGCGTCGTTTCCGGGAATTCGATTTGCGTTTCCCGATTCCGGATTTATATTTCCAGAAGCATCCGAAGGATTTGCAATCGTCGCGGCATGGAATCGCTTATCCGTCGAATTTCGCACCTCTGGAATTCACGAAATGATTCGGAAACAACTGATCGTTGCCTTCGGGCTTCTCACCGCCTCGTTCGCCTTCGGAACTTCCGGCCAGGCGCAAATGATCTTCGGCGGCCATGTCGTCGGACACGGTACCGTCGCTCACACATTCTCCGGCGGGTATCCCGGATCCCCGGTCTACACCTATCAGGAACCGCTTGGCGGCGGCATCGGCGGCGGTTCGAAATTCACCGGTTATCTGAACGAACCGGTTCTCTCGGCCCGAACCGTCACATCCGCCGGTAGCTGGCCCGAAGGGGCCTACAACACCCCTGCCCCGATCAACTATGCGACGGTCGGCCCGAACCAGCCAGCTCTGTATGGCTGGAATTCGTTCTGGTTGTACGATCCCAGCCAGGGATCGCCGATCTGGAACCCGTACAACCGCGGCCGGTATTGATCCGGATCGCGTAAGGGTACTCTCAGCAATCAACCGAATGACCGTGCCTGTCCGAAGGATGGGTGCGGTCTTTCTGTTTCGTCCGGGTCGGTTTAAGCCAGGATTTTGCGGATGAGATGCCCATGAACGTCCGTCAAGCGGCGGTCGATACCATCGTGCCGTAATGTCAGCTTCTTGTGGTCGATGCCGAGAAGGTGCAGTATCGTGGCATGGATGTCATAGATGCGCGTCGGGTTATCCCGGTCCTGGGGCTTATAGCCGAAGTCGTCGCTTGGTCCGTACGTGACGCCGCCCCGGATGCCGCCGCCGGCCATCCACGTGGTGAAACAGTAGGGATTATGATCCCGGCCCAGGCCACCCTGGCTCGATGGCATGCGGCCGAACTCGGTGGACCACAGCACGATGGTGTCTTCAAGCAGGCCGCTTTGCTTGAGATCCTGAATCAGGGCCGAGGCGCCGCGGGCCATACCGCGTGCGAGGGGGCCGTGATCCCGGCGGATGTCTTCGTGACTGTCCCAGTTTCGGCGCGGGAAGCCGTTGTCGTTGCCGGACCAGATCTGAACGAACCGGACGCCCCGTTCGATCAGGCGGCGAGCCGTAAGGCACTTGCGGGCGAAGATGTGGGTTTCCTCGCGGGCGTTGATTTCGGTCGGGTAAGTGGCGCCTGTCTCGTCGTCCAGGCCATAAAGCTTGAGGATATGGGCCGGTTCGCCTGAGATGTCGAGTGCTTCAGGGGCCGCCAGTTGCATGCGCGCGGCCAGTTCGTAGCCACGGATCCGGGCTTCCAGCCGCGGATCGTCGGTTCGGTCGACCGCATGACTCTGATTGAGACTGGCCAGAAGCGCGAGAGCCTCGGACTCGGATTCGGCCGAAAACTCCGGGCGGTATCGTGGATCGGCTTGCAGGTTCGCGATCGGGTTCGGGGTTCCCGGATAAGCCACCGTGCCGGAAAACTGGCCTGGAAGGAAGGCTGCGTCCCAGTTTTTCGTGCCGTTCGAAGCAAGGCCGCGATGGTCGGGAAGCACGACGAACGTCGGCAGATTGTCGTTCAGGCTGCCCAGGGCGTAACTGATCCAGGAGCCGGCGGAAGGAAAACCCGGCAGCGAAAAGCCGGTCGTTTGCAGCAGTGTCGCCTGGCTGTGTACGCCGGTTTTGCCGACCATGTTGTGGACGAAGGCGATGTCGTCCACCACCGGGGCGAGATCGGCCACGACTTCCGAGAGCGGGTGCCCGCATTCGCCGTAATTCCGGAAGTCCCAGACCGGTTTGAGCCATGGTCCCAGGCCGTTCTGGAACGTTTCGACCTTTTCGCCGAAGTCCGATTCCTGCCCGTGCCGCTTGATCAGCTCAGGCTTGAAGTCGAACAGGTCGATGTGGCTCGCCGCGCCGGCCATGAACAGTTCGATCACCCGCTTCGCCCGGGGCGGATGATGCAGAACGCCCTTGAGCACGCCGGGGGTGACTGACGGAGCGGGCTTCGATTCGCCAGCCCTGCCATGATCCTCAGCCAGCATCGCGGCCAGGGCGATGCCGCCGAGGCCGGCGCCCGAACCTCGCAACCAGTCGCGACGGCTCGTCAGATTGCCGTTCGCAGACATTGCTTCGTTTCGATGCCAGGGGGATGGATGTTGGGCTGACATGGAAGATCGATCCTGCGGGGTTCTTTCCGATCGGTCGACGGATCGGGTTTCAATCGACGAATGCGAACTCGTTGAGGTTGAAAATCAGGCGGGCCAGCCGGGTCAGGCCGAATTTCTCGGCGTAAGCGGTCAGGGCATCGACTTCTCGCGTCTGCGGTGGACGTCTCAGGGCCGCTTCGAAGCCCCAGGCGACCTGATCCCGCAACGATCCCGGACGATCCGCCATCCGCTTGCCGAAGGCCTCGGACAGCGCTAAAACGGTGGAGTGATTCCATTGAGCCAGAGCCGCCGAGGCTGAAAGGGATTCGTTGCGGCGATCGACACGGATCGAAGGGTCGGCGCAGTCCATGGCGGTCAGAAACGGCTGAGGCTGGCTGCGCACGATGAAGCGGTAGATTGAGCGGCGGAAAGTCGCCGGATCGGTCGGGTCGGCCAGATCATAGCGATAATGGGGCGAATGCTCGGGATGCTCGATCACGAAATCCTGAAAAGATGGCCCGCCCATGCGCCGATCGAGTTTGCCGGAAACCGCCAGAAGGCTGTCTCGCAAGGCTTCGGCCTCGAGCTTGCGGCGGTTCTGCCGCCAGAGGTAGACATTGCCCGCGTCCTTGCCGGCGAATTCGGCGGGTCCTGTCGACACCTGGCGGTATGTCGCGCTGGTGACGATCAGCCTGTGCAGGGCCTTGAGCGACTCGCCGCCGCCTCGGAAATGAAGCGCCAGCCTGTCCAGTAGTTCCGGATGACTCGGCACGCCGCCCATCCGGCCGAAATCGCCCGGCGGATCGACGATCCCCCGCCCGAAATGGTATTGCCAGATCCGGTTTACGATCGATCGCCAGAACAGCGGATTTTCGCGATGCGTGACCCATCTCGCCAGGGCCACACGTCTTGCGGCTTCGTCCATCGGGTCGGCGAATTCGAAGAGATCCGGGCCGAATCCGAGAGACTCGATACCCGAGGGATTCACGGACTCCTGAGGATTCTTGACGTCACCACGGAGAAGAATGTGGATCGGGCGCGGTGTGCCGCCGCTCGATCCCGTGCCGGTGAACGCGCCTGAGCCGGTGTGCACGGTCGCGGCGAAGACCGAACCGGCCGGTTTCAGTGAGGCGATTGCCGCTTCACGATCGGCGAGACCGACCCTGGCGGACTTGAGTTCGCCCAAAAGCTCGGACGGAACGACCGTCGCCAGCCATCGATCGAGTTCCGCTTCGAGCGCTTCGGGCGTGGGGCTTTTTCCCGGATGTCCTTCGACTCGATAGGGCGCGAGACTGTCCGTCAGATTCTTCAGTCCCCAGCGGGGCGGCGCTTCGATGCTGTCAAAGGAACTCAGGCGGGCTTTGGATGCGATGTTTTTGCCGGTTTCGTCAAAAACGGCCACTTCGGCGAGAGCGAAGATGAAATCGTTCTGCCGCGGGGCGAGTTTCGTCGCGGCGATGGTCAGCGATTTCCGTGATTGCCCGGGCGGGATTTCGAACGGTATCGGATCGATGCCCGGGCGTTTCTGATCGCTGGCCGAACGATCCGCGAGGACGGTCGCTTCCGCCGGGTTCGACCCGGAAGCCTGGCCCATGATTCGATATCGGACCGGGAAGCCGAAGCCTGCGCCGATGCCGGCGAAATTGTCGAATGCGGGATAGAGGACGATCCGGCGGATCTCGACCGGCGAATCGAATTCGAGCCGAACCCACTTATCGGCCGAGTCTTTCGCTTCGATCGCGCTGTGATAGCCAAACTGTGGATGTTCGCCCGGCTTGGATGCGGCCTTGGCGGCCTCGATCGCGCCGCGCCGCCGAATCAGTTCAGGCCCAGCGATCGCGGCGATTTTCTCTTCCGTCGTCCGAATCTTCCGGATCAGAGCCAGCTTTTCCCGACTGTCGGACTCAAAACTCGCCTGCTCTTCAGGTCGGGCGAAGAATGGCCGGTCGGCTCGATCCACGGCGGCGACGCTTGCCTGGAGGGCGTAATAGTCCTTCTGGCTGAACGGGTCGAATTTATGGTCGTGGCATTGGGCACACTGGATCGTGACGCTCATCATGGCCCCGACGGCGTTGCCGACCATGTCGTCGCGGTCCGTGTGGCGGGCGATTTTTCCGTCGGTCTTGGTTTCAGGGACTTCGGCGTGACCGATAAAGTCCCAGGGGCCTGCCGACAAAAACCCGAGGGCTTTGACCGCTTGCGGATTGCCCGGGTCGAGGGCGTCTCCCGCGATTTGCTCTCGCACGAAATGGCCATAAGGTTTGTCGGCGTTCAGGGAATCGATCACATAATCACGATAGGGCCAGGCATTGGGCCGGGGTTTGTCCTTGTCGTAGCCATGCGTTTCCCCGTAGTGGACGATATCCAGCCAGTGGCGGGCCCAGCGTTCGCCGTAAGCGGGCGAATCCAGCAAGCGATCGACAAGCTTTTCGTAAGCCGCTGGATCGTCATCGCGAATGAATGTTCGGATTTCCTCGGGCGTTGGCGGCAAACCGGTCAAGTCGAAGGCCAGGCGCCGAATGAGCGTGCGGCGATCGGCTTCCGGCGCGGGTCGAAAGCCCAGTTCGGCATGCTTCGAGGCGACGAACCGATCGATCGGATTGCGGGCCCAGGCTTTCGCGAATGGCGTCGTTTCCGGCGGGGCCGTGTCGCGAAGCGGCAAAAATGCCCAGTGCGGAGCCTCTTTCCGGCGCGAATTGTCGACCAGTTTCAGATTGTCGGGCCATGCGGCGCCGGATTCGATCCAGGTTTTGATCGCGGCGGCGATTTCCGGCTTCAACGGTTCGCCGTCGGGCGGCATTTCAGGTTCTTCGCCTGTCAGAACTTCAAGTAGGCGGCTCTCTTCCGGTTTCCCGGCGACGACGACCGGGCCGTTTTCGCCGCCTTCGGACATGCCGGCAGCGTCGGCGAGCGATAGTCCGCCACGAGCTTT
>Ga0172376_10003186_pt1 | contig 19598 bp, 23 predicted proteins | sample Lak35m_FD_121114 | JGI IMG/M metagenome (GOLD analysis project Ga0172376, IMG submission 121114) | Freshwater microbial communities from Kabuno Bay, South-Kivu, Congo - kab_092012_35m | ecosystem: Environmental > Aquatic > Freshwater > Lake | place: Democratic Republic of the Congo: South-Kivu... | reverse complement strand
GCCCACATCGGGCATGCCAAATGGGTAATTGAGTTTGAGCGCCACATTCAACGCTTCAAAGGTATGCGATGGCGCCATCACGCCTCCCGCTGATAACTCCATGGCCAGATGGGAGCTGATTTTTTGTTGCAGGCCAAGGCCTGCATCCAGCAACAGGCCGCCGCCCACATCGGCACCGCCACCGCCAGCCGGGCCGGCCGCGGCATGCAATTTGATGCTGGTGCTGCGCGTGATGGGTAAGCGCAAGCCGCCACCCAAGAGAATCTGCATGTAGCCGTTGTTGTCGCCACCCATGGCGCCCTCGGATTCCACTTTGACAAACCAATTGTCGTTTAGGTAGCTCAGCCACTCCACGCCCACCAATTGCATGGTGCTGTTTTGCACGCCGCCGTCGTCGCGTCTGGCTTTAGAGGCCATTTCATAGTGACGCCCAACCAAGGCAAATTCGTTGTTGTTGGCCTGCACCGGGTCGATACGTAGGCTGCTGTCCTTAGGCGGCGGGGCTAGCCAACCCGAACCCAGCAAGCTGTTAAACGGGTATTCGTATTGCACATAAGGTTGGGTGCTGCTGATGTCGCCCGACGGGAAGCGCACGTGGCTAACGCCCAGCCCGATGTTGCCATAGCCCTTGCTTTCGTAAGTGATGCCTAAATCGCCACGCAGCATCAGGCCACCACCGGATAAAGCATTGCTGCCATGGCCGCCGCCCGCGCCAAGAAACAAACCGGCGTGGCTAACCCAGGCATCGCTGATGCGTTGCTGCAATTCGCCTTCTACGCCCAGCGTAATGAAACCACCGCGCTGGCCTTGCACTGCGCCGTATGAACCCACGCCGACGCGCAAGTTGTCGTGGACTTGGACCAGCACGTCGCCGCCCAACATGCCCATGGACTCGCCGCCAGGTAAATTTAGCGATTCAAAGGTTAAGCGCACGGCGCTTTGAGTGGGTTGTATAAGATGCTGGTTGGAGTAGGCTGCGTTGTAGGTGGGCGGGTTAGCCAGCTTGGCGCTCATCTTTAGTTTGGTTGGTGTGTGCTCGGGCCCCAAGGGAAAGGTGTAATCGTCATCGGCCATGGCCAATGCGGGCAGGCACAACAGTGCCAACAACCATATACGTAGGTCGGGATTCATCCCGATAAAATTGCTAGGTCGGGCTTTAGCCCGACATGTCGATAATAAAATCGATATAAAAAAGCCGTGGCTTTTTGTCATTAATCGCGGTTGACAAGCAATTTGCAGTAGATCAGCACAAAAAGCGCACACCCAACTAGGGTCATTGGCAATAAAATGGCCGTGGATTGATAGAATAGCGTGGCTAGTATGCTGACGATTACGGCTGGCAACCAAATAAACAAGGCCACGCGCGAATTGGCTTGAGCATGCCCTGCGGCATCGGCAAATTGTCGGTGACGCTTGATTTTAAAATACAGCAAATGGTGCATGTGCGCCGCATCAGGTTGCCCTGTTTTGGTTCTTGTGATGAACTTGCGTCTAGTCATGGAAACCACGGTTTCCGTTATGGGGTAGGCCAAAATGATTGCGGTGAACCAAGGAGACACAGCAGGATTGCGATAAACCAACAATATCGCCAATTCGGCTAGACTAAAGCCAACAAGGTAAGCGCCGCCATCGCCCATGAAAATTTTGCCGTGCGGCCAGTTCCAGTATAAAAAGCCAAGCAGCCCACCCAATAAACTCAAGCTTAAACCGAGAATTAAATGGTCGTTGAGCTGAAAGGCGACACAAGCGATAGCCGTCAGGGCGATGCTAGCGTAGCCAGCTGATAGGCCGTTATACCCATCGATGATGTTGAACGCATTGCATACGCCGGCGATACCAAGTACGGTAAAAGCAATGGCCAATGGCGTTATCGTTAATAGCCCATCTAGTGTGGCTATGTCAGTGCGATCTATCAGCCCACCCAAAAGCCATATTGCTAAAAGTGCGGACAAAATGGAGAACAATAAGCGCTGGGCTACCCCTACATTTTTTGTGGTGTCTTCTAGGATGCCGCCAATAAAAACCGGCAGGCAGGCCAGAATAAAATAAGCCATGCCCAAGCTGCTGGATAAAAAGGTCTTATGAATTATTAGCTCAAATCCTAAGCTGGCCAACAAGCAGGCAAGAAAAGCAATGCCGGCAATCCGCGGTGTCGGATTGGTGTGAAATTTTTGTACCCCTGCGGCCACATGGTCGTGGCTAAAATGCGCGTGCAAATTGTCGTAACGAAGAATTAAATAACAAATAACCCAGCTAATTAGGCTGCTGCCAACTAACAATAACAGCACTTCAACAATGCTTGCCCAAAAAATATGGCCATGCGTCGTATTAATGGGTCGTGGCATGTTGCTCAGCGTGCATTGTGTTTTCTGGTTGTAATTCACATCCAAGTCTTGTGCGTTTTGACAGGCTTGCAAGGCCGATTCCGGATTGTTTGATTGGAAGGCAATGACCCCATTACGGATGCGTTCGGTCGGAAAATCCACTGCATCACTGCCCAGCAATGTTGCTTGGGTGCTATCCAGTTTGGCTAAGCAGCGTCGCACGGTTATTTGGCAGTTAGGGCAATCTGCCAACGCCACTTCGTCTAACAGGTTTAGTTTATCTTGGCATAATTGAGCACTGACGTCCGCCTGCCATAGAAAATCAATCTTGACCTGATCTGGGTTGGTAAGGCTGATGTATGGGTAATGCATGCTTGCACGATCGTGCAATGCCAGCGCAGTTAATAACAATGCAAACATCAAGAGCACGTAGCGTGAAACTTTATTCTTAGTGCTTAACATTCAAATTAACCTTGAGAGTGAAAGACAATTTGATAAGGTTGGCTAAGGGTTTACCCTTATTTATTTAATGGTTAATTATTACATACTTAGTAATTAAAACGAGGGTGCAGGTAAATAAATTTTTTAATTTGACAAACATCGATCTGCAACGCATGTTTTGCAAATGCTTATGCTTAATCTAACCTGCCGTCTTTCTTGTTGCAGCAAGAGCAGAAAAAAACAATTTTCTGATAGAATGAAGCTCAATTAAAAATTGGCGTTCCAGTTGATATGAATAAAACAATAAGTAAAATCCACCTGCTAGCAGTGGCTTTGTGTTTTTCGTTAAGCGCAGTTGGCGCGGTTGCCGTACCCCCTAACGGCTTGACCATGTCGCCTGAATTATTCAGCGCGATTGCTAACGATAGCGACACCCTTACCTATCCCAATCAATTGGATAACTCAGGCGCCATCAACCTCGATGCCCAGGATAAACTCAACACTAAACGCGCACTGCCAAATGATCTAATGCCACAAGATCGTATTGCAGCACCCGATCCCAACCAATTTAAAAGTGAATTCCAAGATTTTGTCACGCAGTCCGTAGGCAAGGCATTGCCGCTGTATGGGTTTGAATTGTTTCGCAAGGCGCCGGACACCTTTTCACCAGTCAACAACATCCCGGTGACGCCAGACTACACCATAGGCCCAGGCGACGAATTGTTGGTGCACATTTGGGGGCAAGTGGAAGCCGATCAAAAAATGGTGGTGGATCGCAATGGCATGATCACCCTACCTAAAGTGGGTCAAATCAGTGTGGTGGGCGTGCGCTACCAAAACCTCAATGCCCATTTAAAAACGGCCATAAGCCGGATGTTCAAAAACTTTGAATTGGATGTGTCGCTTGGTAAATTGCGCTCCATACAGGTGTTTGTAGTGGGGCAAGCCGCCCGTCCTGGCAATTATACGGTGAGCTCATTGAGCACTTTGGTCAATGCCCTATTTGCCTCTGGCGGCCCATCCGCCAAGGGTTCCATGCGTCACATTCAATTAAAACGCAGCGGTAAAATCATCACCGAATTCGATATGTACGATTTGCTAATCAAAGGCGACAAATCCAAAGACGTGCAATTGCTATCCGGTGACGTCATCTACATCCCACCCGTGGGTGCCATGGCCGCCGTGTCCGGCAGCGTCAATGTGCCAGCCATTTTTGAGCTGAAAGACCAAGAAACGTTGGCCGGTTTGCTCAACTTAGCCGGCGGTTTAACCAATGTGGCGGCAGGGCAAAAAGTGACGGTGGAGCGCATCCACCAACGCAGTGTGCGTAAAATGGACGAGTTTTTGCTAGACAGCCTTGGCATGGCCAAACCCCTGCAAGACGGCGATTTGGTAACCGTGCGACCCATTTCCGCTGGCTTTGAAAATGCCGTCACCTTGCGCGGCAATGTGGCGGGATTGCATGCCGGTCGTCACCCATGGAAAGACGGCTTGCGCATCACCGACATCATTCCCAATCGCGCAGCTTTGCTAACCGACAGCTACTGGGTCAAACAAAACCAGTCCACACAAACCAATGACTTGAATTGGTTCAAGCAAAATGCAAGCAACGAAGCAAGCGGTAAGCCATGGTTTGGCCAAAACCAAAACCAAAACCAAAGCCAAAGCCAAAACCAAAACCAAAACCAAAACCAAAACCAAAGCCAAAGCCAAAGCCAAAACCAAATCATGCTGGCCAACCCTGCGGATGCCGACGCATCCGCTTTGCGTAGCCAAGTAAAAAGCAAGGTGGCAGAAATTAATTGGGATTACGCCGCGATTGAGCGCTTGGATAAAAAAGAGCTCACCACCAAGCTGATTCCGTTCAATCTAGGCAAAGCCATGGCCGGAGATGCCGAGCACAATCTAGCCTTGCAGCCCGGTGACGTGGTCACCATTTTCTCAAAAGACGACATCCAAGCCCCAATTGCCAAACGCAACAACTACGTCATTTTAGAAGGCGAATTGGCCAGTCCCGGCTTGTATCAGACCATGCCTGGTGAAACCCTGCGTCAATTGGTAGAGCGCGTTGGGGGGTTATCGCCACAAGCCTATTTAATCGGTAGTGAATTTACCCGTGAGGCCACGCGTAAAATTCAACAAAAACGCTTGGACGACATGCTGGTGCAAATGGAAGCCGAGGTACAACGCACGGCTGCCAGACGATCATCCGCAACCCTGTCAAAAGAAGCTGCTGACACCGCCATGGCAGAAGCCATGGCACAAGAAACCTTGATGAATAAAATGAAAAAAGTGAAGGCGAGCGGGCGCATCGTATTAGAAATTCCCGAGTACGCCGTGGAGCTTAAAAATCTACCGGATCTGGTGCTAGAAGACGGCGACAGACTGTACATCCCATCGGTGCCCTCAACGGTTAGCGTGATGGGCACGGTCTACAACCAAAATGCCTTCATTTATAAAAAAGGCCAAACGGTTAGCGATTACTTGAACCGTGCGGGCGGCCCAACCCGCGATGGCGACGACGGCGAAGTCTACCTCATTCGTGCCGATGGCGTGGTCTTTAGCAAACGCCAAGGCAGCTTTATTTTTGGCGAAGGCAGCCTAAGCAGTCGCAAAGCCATGCCGGGTGACACCATTGTTGTCCCAGAAAAATTAGAGCGCTATAACCTCACCAAAGATTTAAGGGATTGGACGCAAATCTTTTACCAATTTGCCATTGGTGTGGCCAGCATGAAAACCATAGGCGTGTTCTAAACTTAGGGCGTAGCATGCAAAATCAAGATAACCCAACATCCGCTAACCACGCGGCCCAAGACGACGATGAAATCAGCCTGATGGATTTGTTGCTGGTCTTGGCCAAGCATAACCGCTTTATCATCAAGCTCACCGGCGCTGCCGCTGCATTGGCCGTGGTCGTTGCCTTAATCATGCCTAACATTTACACCGCCAAAACCGTGATCTTGCCGCCACAGCAAGGTGCATCCACGGCCAGCATGCTACTAGGTCAATTGGGCGGCTTGGCCGGTTTAGCCGGCGGTGCGGCCGGCATCAAGAGCCCCAATGACCTTCACATTGGCATGCTTAAAAGCCGCACGGTGGCTGATGCCATGATTAAACGATTTAGTCTGCAGCAAAAATTCAAAACCAAAACCTCAGAAGCCACGCGCAAAGCCTTAGCCGGCGCGACGGTGATTGCCAGTGGTAAGGACGGCTTTATCACCATTGAATACTCGGACGAAGACCCAGCGTTTGCCGCCAGCGTGGCGAATGCCTACGTGGAAGAGTTGGATAAGCTCAATAACACCCTGGCCGTCACCGAAGCCTCACGCAAACGCTTGTTTTTTGAGACGCAGTTAAAAGGCGCCAGAGCCAATTTGGACGCCGCCGAAAACGCCTTGAAGCAAACGCAAGAACGCACCGGCTTAATGCAATTAGAAAAACAAGGCGGAGCCATGATAGAGGCCGTGGCCAATTTACGCGCACAAATCGCTGCTAAAGAAGTGGCCTTGTCCGCCATGGGCGCGTTTGCCACCCCACAAAACCCAGACTACCGACAAATTCAACAAGTGATTGCCGGCTTGCGTGCGCAGTTGGCTAAGCTAGAGGCCAATTCGGCTGGCCGTGACATCAAAGTGCCTACCGGTAAATTGCCAGAAACCGGCTTGGAATTCTTGCGCAAAACCCGTGACTTCAAATACCAAGAAACGCTGTATGAGCTCCTCAGTAAACAATTTGAAATTGCCAAAATCGATGAGGCCAAAGAAGCGGCCTTAATTCAGGTGGTGGACAAGGCCTTGGTGCCTGAGCAAAAATCTAAACCTAAACGTTCACTCATCGTCATCTTGGCCACTATGATGGCCTTCTTTATTGGCATATTATTAGCCTTCTTCAAGGAGGCCGCTGAGCGTGCCAGCCTAGATCCTGCAGCGGCAGAGCGCATGAACCTGCTGCGCCGCTACCTTCGTCGCGGTGCCTAAATGCCCATGGCCCAGACTATGGGCGCTGCGGCCCATCAACCAACGGCATGCAGTTCGCTGGCTTGGTATGCCATTCACACCAAACCCCGACAAGAGGCGCGCGCCCTAAGCAACTTGATGCAGCAGGGCTACCAATGCTTCCTGCCCATGATCACCCTAGAAAAGCTTGCTCGCGGCAAGCTCCATTTGGTGGAAGAACCGCTTTTCCCGCGCTACTTATTTATCTGCCTAGATCAAGGCCGCCATGGGCACAATTGGGCGCCGATACGATCCACCATGGGCGTGTCGGGCATGGTCAGCTTTGGTAGCAGCCCCGCTAAAATCAGCCCAGATTTAATAACAGCCTTAATGCAACAGCAAGAGGCCTTAGGGGCATCACCCGAACGCCTGTTCCAGTCTGGTGAACGATTGGTAATTGGCAGCGGCGCCTTTGCAGGATTGGAAGCGGTGTACCAAATGCCCAGTGGCGAAAACCGCGCCATGGTCTTAATTGAGCTCATGGGGAAATTGGCGCCCATGCAAATTGCGCCGTCCAATTTGCGTAAGATAGGCTGATAAATTGTCTTGCCTGAGGCTTACTAGGACAGTCGCATCCTATTCAATCAGCATAATTTTAATTATTTAACAATAATAAAACTCGTTATGTCTAGATAAATAATACCCACTATGCTATTGTTGTTCAAAGTTGTACAGATTGAAACAAACCCCGTTTAAACGCACCCTTAGCCCCGCCGATGGCAACACGGTAGGGCGGTAGCGTGCCCAAAAGCCCTAACCCTTAAACCACATGACCCGCCAAAAACAATTGCAAGAAGACACCCGATTTCGGGTGCTGTGTTTGCTTGAAAGCCAGCCCGACATCAATCAGCGCGAGATGGCTAAAGCCCTGGGCGTGAGCTTAGGTGGAGTAAATTATTGCTTACGGGCATTGGTGGACAAGGGCCTGGTTAAGATGCGCAACTTTCAAGAAAACGAGAACAAACTGGGCTACGCTTACTTGTTGACCCCGCAAGGCATGACGGAGAAGTTGGCGCTAACGGCAAATTTTTTGCAGCGCAAACAGCAAGAATACAAGGCGTTGCGTGAAGAGATTGAGGCCTTGCAAAAGACCATGGATGGGCAGTTTGCTAAAGCCGTCGATAGCTAGTAATAGCAAGCTCACATTCTAATGAGGTGCCACTGATTGTTAATGATGTATATAACAAAGTTACTTAAGATCGGCTCCATTAATTGAGCGCAGTAATATTAAAATGACAACAATAAATTCCTGTTTACAGATTCTGTTTAACGGAATATTATAGGGTATGATTCATTCGTTTGCATGCCAAGAGACAGAAGCGCTGTTTAATAGTCACCAATCTCGTCGATTCAAGAATGTCGAGCGGGTGGCAAGGCGCAAGTTGTTGCAGTTACATGCGGCGACGGTGTTGCAAAGTTTGCGTGTTCCCCCGGGTAACCACTTAGAGTTACTCAAGGGTAACCGTGAAGGGCAGCACAGCATACGGATCAATGATCAGTGGCGGGTATGCTTTACCTGGAAGGAAGACGGCGCCCACCAAGTAGAAATTGTGGACTACCACTAGGAGTAATGAAAGATGACAACCCTATTAGATGAGATACACCCGGGCGAGATATTGCTCGAAGAGTTCATGAGGCCCATGGGCATCACCGGACGCCAACTTGCTGCGGACATTGATGTGAGTCCAAGTCGCGTCAGTGAGATAGTCAATGGCACCCGCCCAATCTCGGCCGATACGGCGCTGCGGTTAGGCCTATTCTTTTCGATGGAGCCACGTTTTTGGATGAACCTGCAGGCCGAGTATGACCTGCGGATGATGAAGCGGGAGAGGGAGGCGAAGATCGCTCCCAGGATTCGTGTCCATCAAATGGCTGCGGCCTAATGAATGGTGTGCATGGGAACGGGCATTAGCGGGCTTTATTTTTAAGTGAAATTTATTTGAATATTCTATTAACAGGTGGTGCAGGGTATATCGGAAGTCATGCTGCTGTGGTGTTTAGCCAGGCTGGTCATGAGGTTCTGATCTTGGATAATTTCTGCAATAGCGATCGAGGTGTATTGGCTCGCCTGGCTAAAATTCTTGGAAAGCCGGTCACGCTGATTGAAGGAGATGTCAGGGATGCAGGCCTTCTTCGTCAATTATTTCAAACCCATCAGATTGATGCTGTAGTTCATTTCGCTGGACTTAAGGCGGTAGGCGAATCGGTCACTAACCCGCTTAAATATTTTGATAACAATGTGTCTCCTATTCCTCGCTCATTATCTTGCCGGGCGAGAGCGAGGAAGACTTTAGGTTACTCGAGCAGCAGTTCATTCAGGATTTCTCACCCCAAGATATTGCACAATCTGCCATGGTGCGCTCCCTAGCTGTGATCACCTGGAAGAAGCTCCGCGCCGAAAAAATTGAGCACTCTGGCTTGCTCCTTGCGTTATCCACACCATTTGATTTGAGCGACTATCACAAACTGAATTTGCCATTTGGGAAGCATAACCCACAGATTGTGCTTGATTGGTTGAGGCGGTTAAGCGATGAGGATATCGCGGAGTGGGTTGATGCCGTTAGGATTGTGAGAAGATTCTTGGAGACTGATGCGACAGTTACCGAGTTGCAGGCCTTACAAAAACAATCCCCTTTGCTTTATCAATACTACGAGGATGAGGCTGATGGGATTGGCGCCACTGGCCGGGGCCCGACCTATTGGGCAACAGCCAAGGTCAAGACCTATGATGATGTAGTGCATGACTTTATCAAACGATACTCCGATATGTTCATCAAGTCCCATGAGGTTGAGGTCTGGGCAATTGATCACATCGACGAGTTTAAGCAGGGTGTCAAGGATATGAAGGAGGCACGGCTATTACGCTTTATCCAGCAGAAGAACATCCAGCGCGTGCATGATGATTTGGATCGTGCCTTCTATCGCACGCTTAATGAGCTGCGTAATCACCAAAGATGGCGTCGCGATGAGTCAGCGATCGAGGTGACTGATGCTGAAGCTTGACCCCATCATTTACAAAACGGACTAATTCTCATCTAGATATTTTTATTTTAATTTATAAGCTTAAATAATATAAATTTAAGTAATCTCTCACATAAATCGCATTTTTCTGGGGCATTTTGACTATCCATGGCAACCGTTTTATCTGATCTGATCGAGGCCTCCGGCGTGCAGTTTGGTACAAGTGGTGCGCGTGGACTGGTTACCCAGATGACGGACGAGATCTGCTGGGCCTATTGCGCGGCCTTTATTCAGGAAGTCGTGCCGGATGCGCAAAGGATCCTAGTAGGCCATGACCTCAGACCAAGTAGTCCAGGGATCTCACAGGCCTGCGTCGCCGCTCTTCAAAGCTACGGTAAAGAAGTCATCTTTGCGGGCGCCATCCCAACCCCAGCGCTAGCCTCCTATGCGCTTGATAAAAAGATGCCCGCCGTCATGGTGACGGGCAGCCATATCCCGTTCGACCGGAACGGCATCAAGTTCTATACCCACCTAGGCGAAATCTCTAAGTCTGATGAGCATGCCATCATCCATGCCACCCTCGAGATTGCGGCACCTTACTCCTGCGAGCTGCCTGCCAACACACTTGAGCCATTGGCACATTATGCCCAGCGTTACCTATCCTTTTTTCCGGCAAACTTTCTGGAGGGGAAGCGAGTTGGAGTCTACGAGCACGCTAGCGTGGCTAGGGACTTTATCAAGGAGCTCTTCACAGCACTTGGTGCGGAGGTAATCTCACTGGGCCGCAGTGATACCTTCGTGCCGGTCGATACCGAGGCGGTCAGTGCAGAGGATCAGGCGCTGGCCCATCAGTGGTCTTCCAAGTTTAGGCTGGATGCGATTGTCTCAACGGACGGGGATGCGGACCGCCCCCTCATTGGTGATGAAGCGGGGCAGTGGCTGCGAGGGGATGTGGTGGGCCTCCTCACAGCGCAGTACCTCAAGGCGACGGCGGTGGTGACACCGGTGAGTAGCACGACCGCGATTGAGCGCTCGGGTGCATTTAATCAAGTGCGTCGCACACGCATCGGCTCGCCCTATGTGATCGCCGGCATGGAGGATCTCATCAGGGGTGGTGAGCAGTTAGTTGTTGGGTTTGAGGCGAATGGCGGTTTCCTACTGGGTCAGGACATCGTGAGGGGTGATCAGGTATTACCTGCACTGCCCACGCGGGATGCTGTCCTGCCCATGCTCAGTCTGCTCGCCATGGCGCACGAAGCGGGCGTGACGCTCTCCAGTCTTGTCGCGCACCTACCGAAGCGCTACACCGCTAGCGACCGGATCAAAGACTTTTCAGGGGAGCGGAGCAGGGCGCTGATTAAGGCGCTATCATCAGACAAGGCAGTCGATGGCTTGCTGGGAACCCTCTGCGGGCAGCTCAACTCCAGGGATACGACCGATGGCCTGCGCATGACCTTTGCGAGTGGGGATATCGTCCACCTGCGACCCTCTGGCAATGCGCCAGAGCTACGCTGTTATGCCGAAGCGGGGATTGATGCGCGCGCCCAGGCGCTAGTTGCCCAGACGCTGGATCTCGTTCGCCGCCAGTATTAAACTGAAAGTCTCATCAAGCCCGCTAATACCTCATAACACACCATTAAAATGATTTGATATTTAATCATTTTGTGATCTATAATGAAACCATGCAGCCAAATTATAGACGACCTTTTGCTATCTTTGTTAAGAAGGCAAATAAGCCCCTGCAGTTAGCAATTGAAGATGCTGTCCTTCACATTCTCGATTTTCCAACTTCTGGCGAATTGAAGGCCGGGGATTTAAAGGACGTCTATGTATATAAGTTTCGTTTTAACAAACAAGAGTACTTGATCGCCTACAAGTTTCTGCATTCAGACGATTTGGTTACATTGGTATGGATCGACTTTTACCAGGTTGGCAGTCACGAGAATTTTTATGAGGAATTGAAACGGTACTTGAGGTCTTAGCCCCTAACCGTTTTATTGGAGGTAAGAATGATGGGTCAATTTATGCGTGCTGAAGAAATCTTTTCACAGGTGCAGCGTATGCCGGAGACTGAGCGTTTAAAGTTCTTCTCCTTGGTTGCGAAGAATGCTTTCCAGGCGGATGACTTTTCGCATAGCGATGTATTTGGCCACCTCAAGGCTGAGCGATTTTCCGCACAGGAAGCGGCCGAGTACCTGGAAGTTTCTATGCCAACATTCAGGCGATATGTCCAATCGGAGAAGGTCATCCCAGTTGAGGTTGTTGGAAGAAGCCAACTCTTTTCTAGCGATGACCTCCGAAAACTAAAGCAATCGCTTTAAATTAAGTCACAGTTCTAATTAAAGTGAAAGAGAATTTAGTTAACCAAATGAGATTGGTTCACCCTGGAGAGATTCTCAGGGAGGATTTTCTTAGGCCGCTCGGCATGAGTCCCCAATTTCTCTCATTAAAACTTTGCGTTCCCACTTCGCGTGTCAATGCACTGGTGCGCGAGCGTCGTCGGATTAGCACCGATACCGCGCTTAGGCATGCGCGCTTCTTCAATACCACCCCGCAGTTTTGGCTTAACCTTCAAACGAGCTTTGATCTCAAGCAGACCGAGAACGAGGTGGGGGAGAGAATCGAGCACGAGATTCATCCGATGCATGCTGCCGCTTAACTTTTTCTGATTAAGCGTAATTGAGCATGCTAATACTACTAACATCAAACCTAATCATCAAAAAATAATCACTTGCTTTGATTCGTGATGCGTTATACGATACACACAAATGATCAAAAGTTTCGCACACAAAGGGCTAGAGAGGTTCTTTATGACTGGCAACAAGGCTGGTATAAGAGCTGATCATGCTCGCAAGCTAGCTCGTCAGTTGGCGCTGTTGAATATGGCGACTGATCCCAAAGACATGGATGTACCGGGATGGAAACTTCATAAGTTGTCTACGGGGCATTGGTCAATCTGGGTGAATGGCAATTGGCGCATGACGTTCATCTTTGATAATGAAGATGCCCAGATTGTTGATTATCAAGACTATCACTAGGAGAGTTAAGTATGAATGAAATGTTTAATCCTCCCCACCCAGGGGAGACCCTAAAGGAAGATGTGCTCCCAGCCCTTGGGCTAACGGTTACCGAGGCTGCAGAGCAGTTGGGTGTTGCCCGCGTCACCCTGTCACGTATGATCAATGGGCATGCTGCCGTGAGTGCAGATATGGCCATTCGCCTTGCTCAGTGGCTTGGGGGTAGCGCAGAGAAATGGCTTCGCTTGCAGTTGCAGTACGATCTGTGGCAGGCCAAAAAAAATAGCAAAATATCCGTTAAGCCAGCTCAGCAGATTGCAGCTTAAAAGGTTAAAGACATTTTGCAATTTAGTATGTATGACTAAACACGAGATGAGACCCATTCACCCCAAGAAACTCTTCGCCAAGAGTACCATGTGCCGCGTGGGTGAGAAGATCGCGCACGAGATCCACCCGATGCACGCTGCTGCCTAGATTTTTAGGTTTAGGGCACGCTAATACCACATCTCATTATTCATTTTTTAGCATGACTTCAGGTGGTTCATTGCACTACTATTGAGCGATGAAATTTTCATGGGATGAGACAAAGAGTCAGCCCTGCTTTCGCGAGCGTGGTTTTGATTTTGAATATGCCATTGCAGCCTTCTTTGATCCTAATCGGTTGGTATGCAAGATCATCGTTGGGATTATGGTGAGGATAGGTTCCAACTGTATGGCATGATTGATGGCCGACTGTTTCTAGTGATTTATACGATCAGAAACGCGGTCACCAGAATTATCTCCGCACGAAAAGCGAATCAACGAGAGGTGAAAAAATATGAAAACAGTACAAATAGAGATCGATAAAAATGGCAAGCCAGTTTTGCCAAAAGGTCGCGTCAATCTCGCCCAGGTTAACGCTACTACCGACCAAGATATCGCGCAACATCAGAAAATAGATGATGCGGAGGCATTGGTAGATGCTGCAAAATTTGCACGTCATGTAAGCAGGCATGGGGGATGACACAATTTGAATTCTCGCAAAAGATAGATGTTTCCATTGAAACTATTCGAAATTGGGAGCAGGGGAAGCGAACCCCTACGGGGTGGGCTGCAAAGGCATTACTTAAAGTACTTGATCGCTCACCTGAACTTGCGCTCATTGCTTTAAATTAGTTTATTGCCATCGTTAATCCGATGGGTCATTAGTAGTTAAATAATGTTAATCATCTTTATGAGTCCCTAAGGGAAGATTCTTCCAAACATCTAAGAGGACTTAGGCCTGCTATAAACCCAACTTTGAGTGGATGTAATTAATGTATTCACTGTGATACAATTATCACAATTAATACAAAAAGGAGTGCCTATATGGCCGTATCAATAAGACTTGATCCTGAAATAGAACAAAGGTTAGATGCATTGGCATCTCAAACGGGACGCGCTAAATCTTACTATTTACGCGAGCTCATTGAAGGCGGTCTTGATGACCTGGAAGACTTTTATTTGGCCGATGCAACAATGGAGAGGATTCGTAAAGGTCAAGAAAGAATAGTAAGCAGTGCACAAGCGAGAAAAGAACTTGGCTTGGACCATTAACTACACTGACTCAGCTTTACGTCAACTTAAGAAGCTTGATAAGTCGATCGCACTTCGCATTTTCGATTATATGGATGAGCGCGTCGCTTCGATAGACGACCCAAGAACGTTAGGTAAAAGCTTAAGCGGTCCTAAGCTTGGGGTCTATTGGCGTTATCGTGTAGGTGATATGCGTATTATTTGTGATATTCAAGACGGTGAGATGCGTGTTTTGGTGATCGAGATCGGTAAGCGCCGAGAAGTCTATCGTTAACCATTTTGGATTTAAATTGGCTGCGCCCTTACATAAAAGCCTTTCATAACATGACCTATAGCAGAGCTGCACCCCCCTTCTTATAGACTTGCCGTATTAAATAAATCGTTGACTTTTTAGGCAATTAAACTAACATAAGTGATATATCACTTTTTTGATTTTAATTTTGGTCGACACGGCTACACAACCCTTATACCAAGCCCAAGAGCAGTTCCTTTTAAAGGTAGGCAATATCAAGCCATTGGGCTTTAAGCTGATCCTTTGTGGGGGCACTGCATTGGCTCGTGCCTATTTGCATCACCGGGTTTCTTACGATTTAGATTTCTTCGTTGATGGCCAATTTAACCCAGAGCAATTATCGGTGCAGTTGGGGAAAATGGGCATTATTCTGGATGACATTCAAATGGAAGCGAGTGGGCGTTTTGTTCATCAATTGGTTGGCTACGCGCAGTTCCCTGATGTTAGGCTAAAAGTATCCTTCATTGAGGACAGCTATGCGGGTATGTTCCCAAGCAGTTTAATGCCAATCGGAGAGGCCGCCTTTATGATTGAGTCAGTAGAAGGCCTATACCATCGTAAGCTTCGAACCGTGTCAGGCTCAGGCAATGCCAATACACCCACAGACGGCAGGCAGGCCGCCCGCGATTTGTTTGATCTTATGATGCTCGATCAAATGATAAAACCAATTCCGGTTTTTGTGAGTGAGATCAATCGGCACGGTGCAAACTTTCCTCAAAAAGCCTTTTTGGCAGGCTTAGTCTCCATGCCCTGGATCGCAATGATGGATGCGTTTGAACAAATGGACATTGATCAGACGAATCAATACATATCGCATATCAAGCCGGTCGATAGGATGTCGGTTGTCAGAAATCGGATGCAAGAAGTGTTTAAGGAAATGGTTCGGTATGGCTAGGGTATCAGCGCGCGAAATCTTGTGGAATAAACTCTCTAGAACCTGTTTCCAGGATAGGGTGATGCCTTACGCCTATTGGGTTGCTGCGATCATTGATCGCGCCCATCATGAGCACGTTCAGGTATTGAACCAGTCGGTCTCCATTATTGCTGGGGCAGACTTCGTTCGATTACTGGGGGAAGGCCAATTTATTCAGGCATGGCATACCATTCGTTTGGATGTGGACTGCGAGCACACCTCAAGTAGGCAAGGGAAAATTATCTTGGATGCCTTGTGGGCTATGATGATGACAGGCTTTGCCTTTAGTGAGCAAGCCTGCGTTATTGATAAACCGATGAGCAAACAACTAAAGGCCACCTACGTGGATATCTGCAGCCGTTCATCGAAGAATATCTACCAAGTGGCACGAGACATGAATCGACCTTACAGCAGGGTTTATGCGGACGTGAAGCGCCTTCAAGAAATCGGATTGGTGAATGCCCTATCATCGATTCAGGCTGGCAAAAAAGTGACCTTATTACGTGCCGCATAAGGCGATCTATGGCTGTATTTTTATGAATATGGCCCATAATGTGAATGGATTTATGTATTAAGCCATCCCATGAATAACACCGAACAAACTAACGAAGCAACAGCCAATCACACGCCCATGATGCGTCAGTACCTGGCGCTCAAAGCGCAGCATCCTGATAAGCTGGTGTTCTACCGCATGGGTGATTTTTACGAATTGTTTTTTGAGGATGCGGAAAAAGCGGCGCGCTTACTCGGCATCACCCTAACCCAACGTGGCAGCAGCAACGGCCAGCCGATTAAGATGGCAGGCGTGCCTTACCATGCCGCGGAAGGCTATTTGGCCAAGCTGACCAAGATGGGCGAGGCGGTGGCCATCTGCGAGCAAGTGGGGGACCCGGCCACGAGTAAAGGCCCGGTTGATAGGCAGGTGGCGCGCATCTTAACGCCCGGCACTTTGACCGACAGCGCCTTGCTAGATGAAACGCGTGACACGCCCTTGCTAAGCGTTTTTCAGAGTGACGGCTTAGTCGGTTTGGCCCGCATCAATTTGGCGGCGGGCACGTTTATTTTGAGTGAAATTGCCGTGGGTTTGCTAGCGCAGGAATTGGAGCGCATCGCCCCCAGTGAATTGTTATTGGCGGACGATTTTGCGCATGCCGCCTTGGCCCACACGAATGTTGCCAAGCAACGTTTAAGCCCTTGGCAGTTTGATTTTGATAGCGCGTTTGCCACCCTTACCAAACAATTCAACACTTACGATTTAAACGGCTTTGGTTGCGCAGGTTTGCATCCGGCCATCTGCGCCGCCGGCGCTTTGTTGGACTACGTTAAGCACACCCAGCGCGCCACCTTACCGCACATCAATGCCTTGTCGGTGGAGCAGAGCAGTGCCTACATTCAATTGGATGCGGCCACGCGGCGCAACCTAGAGATAGACCTCACTTTGCGTGGCGAAGCCAGCCCCACGCTCTATTCGCTGCTGAACACCACGCACACGGCCATGGGTGCCCGCTTGTTGCGCCATTGGTTGCATCACCCCTTGCGCGATAGGGCGCAGGTGAGTGCGCGCCACGATGCGGTGGCGGATTTGATAGCCAGCGACCGTTACCAAAATTTAAACCTGTCTTTAAAAGCGGTGGGTGACATAGAGCGCATTACCGCAAGGGTGGCCTTAAAAACCGCTAGGCCGCGGGATTTGTCGGGATTGACCTTGAGCTTGCAGGCTCTGCCGGCCTTGCAAGCTGGGCTGCAGGCCTTAGCCAGCCCTTTATTGCAAAGCCTGATGGCGAACATGCAGCCGCCTAGTGATGCGCTGAGCTTATTGCAGTTAGCCATTAAGCCTGAGCCCAGCGTGGTGTTGCGTGACGGTGGGGTGATTGCCGATGGCTTTGATGCTGAGTTGGATGAGCTGCGGCATTTGCAAAGTAACCACGGGGAATTTTTATTGCAATTTGAGGCCGCGGAAAAAGCCCGCACCGGCATTGCCAACCTCAAGGTGGAATACAACAGCGTGCACGGCTTTTACATAGAGATGAGCCGCAGCCAAGCAGAAACCGCACCGGCCGAATACCGTCGCCGGCAAACTCTAAAAAATGTCGAGCGCTTCATTACCCCTGAATTAAAAGCCTTCGAAGACAAAGTGCTTAGCGCCAATGATCGCGCCTTGGCGCGCGAGAAAATGCTCTATGAGCAAGTGTTGGAGAGCTTGCTGCCTAGCATAGCCAGCTTGCAAGCCAATGCGCTGGCAGTGGCGAGTTTGGATGTGTTGTGCTGCTTTGCCGAGCGCGCGCAGAGCCTGCATTACGTGGCGCCGGAATTTAGCCAAGAGCCGGGCTTGAGCATACAAGCTGGGCGCCATCCTGTGGTGGAGCAACTCACCCTTGCCAGTGCCGGCCAGCCTTTTATTGCCAACGACGTGGCGCTCAACCCCTATCGGCAATTGTTATTGATCACCGGCCCCAACATGGGTGGTAAGTCGACTTTTATGCGGCAGACCGCCTTGATAGTGCTGCTAGCACATTGCGGCAGCTACGTGCCGGCCAGCTCGGCAAAAATAGGCGAAATTGATCGCATCATGACGCGCATAGGCGCGTCCGACGATTTGGCTGGTGGCCGTTCTACCTTCATGGTGGAGATGACCGAGACAGCCAATATCTTGCATAACGCCACGGCTAACAGTTTGGTCTTGTTGGACGAAATAGGCCGCGGCACCTCAACTTTTGATGGCTTGAGTTTAGCCTGGGCGGTGGCCAAGCAATTGCTGGAAAAAAACCGCAGCTACACTTTGTTCGCCACGCATTATTTTGAATTAACCCGCCTGGTTGATGAATTCAAGCAAGCAGCGAACGTGCATTTGGACGCCATGGAACACGGCAGCGAGGCCAATAAAACCATCGTGTTTATGCACAAAGTGGAAGAGGGCGCGGCCAACCAAAGCTACGGCTTGCAGGTGGCGCAATTGGCCGGTATTCCTAAATCGGTGGTGGCCGCGGCGAAGCGCAAATTAGTGCAGTTGGAGCAGAGCCATGTGGGCAACGATGGCTCGCAATCCGAGTTGTTCAGTCCGGTGGCGCCTGCGGTTGACATGCCCCTCCACCCAGCGCTCAGCGCCTTGGAAGAGCTGCAGGCGGATGATTTAACGCCTAAGCAGGCCTTGGATGCGGTGTATCAACTTAAAGCGTTGTTGGATCAGTAGTGATTTTTATCCCGACATAAAAGATAACTTGCATTACATGTAATATGGGTATATGGTGTTACATGTAATAATTAGGGTGGAGGTTTAAATTATGCGTACTGACAATGCACAGCGTGTGCAAAAACACAGAGACGAGTTGCGCGCTAATGGATTGCGGCCGGTGCAAATCTGGGTGCCAGATACAAGGCAAGCTACATTTTCTGAAGAGTGCAAACGCCAATCCTTGCTTCTTCGATCTGACTACAACGAAGTTGAAACACTGACATGGTTAGAGCAAGCGGCTGACACAGAAGGCTGGAAATGAAACGTGGGGATTTAGTCACGATTGCCCTGCAAGGCGATTATGGCAAACCTCGACCTGCACTTGTTATTCAATCCGATCTTTTTTCTGAGCATCCATCAGTAGTGGTCTTGCCTGTAACCAGCGAGATAAGAGATACGCCTTTGTTTCGCGTAACGATAGCGCCAAATGAAATTAATGGTTTGTCTAGAGCATCGGATGTGATGGTGGACAAGGTGCAAACTGTCGCACGGGATAAAGTTGGATTGGTATTTGGTCGCTTATCGCAAGAAGAACTGCTGAGTGTTAATAGAATGCTGGCAGTTTTTATTGGGGTTGTTTAATACCATAATCTTAGGCTAGCTTGAATTTAACGGCCATAAAAAAGGCGCTCAATCTTGAGCGCCTTTTTTGTTTTCTTCCCTAACTAGTGGTGATGGCCGCCTGCGCCGTGCACGTGTTGGTGGCTGACTTCTTCTTTATTGGCCGCGCGCACGTCTTTAATGGTGGCGGTGAATACCACGCGTTCGCCGGCCCATGGGTGGTTGCCATCCACAATAACTTTGCCGTCGGCAATCTCGGTCACGGTGTATAAAATCACTTCGCCGGTTTCGTCTTCGCCTTCAAACTG
>Ga0172376_10003185_pt1 | contig 19599 bp, 15 predicted proteins | sample Lak35m_FD_121114 | JGI IMG/M metagenome (GOLD analysis project Ga0172376, IMG submission 121114) | Freshwater microbial communities from Kabuno Bay, South-Kivu, Congo - kab_092012_35m | ecosystem: Environmental > Aquatic > Freshwater > Lake | place: Democratic Republic of the Congo: South-Kivu... | reverse complement strand
TGTGGTGCGCCGTGATGGTGGAGCGTGGTTCAGTGTAAACATGCCTTCCGAGTTCTGGATTAGCACAGCAATTATTCTCCTCAGCAGTTTGACCCTGATCGGCGCACAATGGGCATACGGATCAGATAAAAAATCTATGGGCAACATGCTGATGATCAGCACTTTATCGCTTGGCGGATTGTTCGCATTGTTTCAGTGGCTGGGCTGGAAAGCCCTCATTGCCAACGGTATCTTCTTTTCACCTCCCGAAGGTCAGGGCGCATTGATTTCCGGTTCGTTTATTTACGCGTTGTCAGGCATTCACCTCCTTCACCTTTTTGGAGGTCTGATTTCGTTATTAATCACCACAATTAAGGGATTCAGGGGTAAATACCATTCCGGAAATGTTCACGGTGTGAAACTAACATCCATTTATTGGCATTTTCTCGATGGTTTATGGATATATTTGTTCCTGTTTTTAACCATTTTTAAGTAAACTTGCACCGCTGTTCCGCTATGCTTACGGAACGCAACGTAATTACGACAACCAATTAACATTCAATACGCTTATGGCAGGCTCTACTGCAGAACTCGACAAGCAAGCATCATGGGACGGACAGTCCTCACCAATGCGCGCCAGCTACGGTAAACTTTTCATGTGGTTTTTCCTTGTATCAGATGCCCTGACATTCTCAGGTTTCCTCTGTGCATACGGATTCTTCCGCCACAATTTCGCCGGTGAATGGCCTGATCCGCAAGCGGTATTCCATCACTTCCCATTCCTTCACGGAGTGCATTTGCCATTGATGTATGTCGGTTTGATGACGTTCATCCTCATTATGTCTTCGGTTACAATGGTGCTTGCTGTGGAAGCCGGTCATCGTAATTACAGAAAAGGCGTTCTCATCTGGATGTTCCTGACCATCATTGGTGGATTGATGTTCGTTGGGTCGCAGGCTTGGGAGTGGTACAACTTCATTAAAGGTTCAGATGAAGGAGCGATACTTTATAAACAGGAAATGTACCTCTACAAAGTTGATCACGCGACACACAAACCGATTATGGATATTCTTGTTCTTCACGGAACAGAACTTTCAAAAGAACAGTCTGCTGCGGTGATTGCGCAAGGTGAAAAATTCCAAGGTGCAAATCTCCAGCATAATGAGTACGGTCACATTGCATTCGCTGATTTCTTCTTCTTCATTACAGGGTTTCACGGATTCCACGTATTCTCGGGTGTGATTATCAATCTATGCATCTTCCTGATGGCACTCAACGGATATATGCAACGTGTGGGTCACTACGAAATGGTTGAGAAGGTTGGTTTGTACTGGCACTTCGTTGACTTGGTGTGGGTATTCGTATTTACATTCTTCTACCTTCTGTAATTTATCTAAGAAAATTAAAACACGCTTTATATGTCAGAATTTCACGATACATATCCGGATTACGAAAGAATGGCTCATCATGATGAAGCCGCAGGTAAAAAAATCCGTCGCACACTTTGGAATGTATTCTGGTTGCTTCTCGGAGTAACGATTTTCGAAGTTATCGTAGGTCTTTATGCATCTGGTTGGGGCTTGAGCAAAACCATTCTTAAGGTTACGTTCATTTCCCTGACAATCGTTAAGGCTGCGTACATCGTTATGGTGTTCATGCACCTTAAAGATGAGAGCAAGTGGACAAAGTGGGTGATTCTTACGCCGTACACGTTCTTCATTCTCTATTTGTTTTTTATGATGACAGTAGTAGAAGGAAATTATGCGCTTGAACATCGTTTGAATGGCCCGGGAAAAACGGAACACGTTGAAGCGACGCATAGTGCAGGAGAGCATCACTAAATGAAAAAAGCAGCACTGCTGTCGGCGTTATTATTTTTTCCGGGGCTCATTTATATATTTTTTGCTCTGGGAACTCCGAAGGTGATGCGAACACCGATTTACGGCCCACGCGAAATTATTCAACGCGAGGATAAAAAATCGGGTAACCTTGTTTCAGATACTTCTTATTACAGAATTCCGGCCTTCCGTTGTTTAACTACGGGAGGCTCTTCTTTTTCATCGGAAAGCAAACTGGATGGACGACTGTATATTGCCGTCTTTCTCCCTCCGGACAGTGTTCGAACGATGTTGTCAATTCTCGCAGAGGATATAAAACTGAATAGAAATTCATATAACTATTCACGCTTCGTGTTCTTTATGCAAACTGACACTGCAGGTAAAGTTCCTGCTAATGCGCCCGACATGGCAAAAGATATGCGGCTCGGAGTTGACACGGCTTACACCGTGTTTATGAATCCTCAGCAGTTTGATTCTTTGAAAACACAATGTTATTATGTTAACGATCCTACGCGTAAAAAAGATCCGTGGCAAACTACAACAGATGCAGTGCTGATTGATCGCTTGGGACGTATTCGCGGATATTATAACATTCGTTATGCTGCTGATGTGCGAAAGATGAAAGAAGATCTGAAGCACGTGTTAGTGCGCGATGAAGGAGTGCAGACATTAGAAGAATCTTCAGTAGAGCAGAAGCGATGAAAAGCCTTATCACCGTGCTTCTTGTTGGCGCGATTACAATTATGTCATCGTGCGGACCAACGGAAATTCCGAAAGAGGAATTCAGCATGCAGGGCATTCCGCGTCTTGCGAAATATTACGGCGAGCCCGATCAAAACGGAGATACTGTATTTCATAAAGTTCCTGCTGTTGAGTTAATCAACCAATACGGCGATACGATTTCCACTTAAATCGCTAACGGAAAAATTTCCGTTGTACAGTTGTTCTTCACCTCATGCGAGGGAATTTGTCCTGTTATTTCCGGAAACATGACTGCTGTGCAAAAAGCATTTGCCGGCAACGAAAGCGTCAAGCTGTTTTCACTGAGTGTTGATCCGGCGCGCGACAGTGTAAGTGCGCTGCTCGCGTATTCAAAACGCTTTAAATGTGATTCCCTGCAATGGAATCTGCTTACCGGTGATAAGAAATTGATTTACGATTACATCCGTTATCAGTTGCGTTTGCCTTCTGTGGAAGAAGGCGACGGAGGAGAAGAAGATTTCATTCACAGTGACAATATCACTTTGATTGACCGCGAAGGAATCATTCGCGGATATTACACCGGAACGGATACCGCTCAGGTGCGTTTGCTGATTGAGGACATTCACACACTCACTAAATAACACGCTACATGTTACAGCCGAGTATTACCAAAAACGATCGTAAAGCCGGATGGTTGATCGGAATTTTTTCATTTGTTGTTTTCGCAGTAGTTGTTGCCTTGGGCAAGATAAAACTGGAAATCAACGCAGGATTTGATGTACACATTTTCGCTGCAGTGAACGCAGTGATCAATTCACTCGTTGCCATTCTTCTTGTTGCCGCGCTTGTGTTGGTTAAGAAAAGAAAATACGAAGCGCACAAAAAGACAATGATGTATGCGATGGTATTGTCCATCCTTTTTCTCGTTTCATACATCACGCATCATTTGCTGAGCGGCGATACCGTGTACGGCGATTCGGATTTCAACGGTGTACTTGACGACGCTGAAAAAGCAGCAGTTGCAGGAACGCGCACGCTTTATCTGCTCATCCTGATTACACATATTTTCCTCGCAGCAATCATTCTGCCGTTCATTCTGTTCACCGCCTATCGCGGAATGACATCGGAGTTTCCGCGCCACAAAAAGCTCGGAAAAGTTACCTGGCCCATTTGGTTTTTTGTCAGCGTAACCGGCCCGATTGTGTATCTGATGATTTCGCCGTATTACGGGTAAAACTGTTAAAAGTCATGCGTTGCGAAATAAACCTTCGTAACTTTACACCCATGAAACTCAAGCACATCATTCTGTTGTCCATCGCGGTTCTGCTTTTCAGCAATAACGTTGATGCGCAGTGTGCAATGTGCAAAGCTGTAGCCGAAACTGGTTCCAGCGACGGAATTCCGGTTTCAGGAGGTATCAATCAGGCGATCCTTTATCTCATGGCGTTGCCTTACATCATTCTTTTCCTGCTCTTCAGAAAAAAGCTTGTGGGCTTTTACAGAGAGTGGAGGGCGATGTGGAAATAGGCTACAGACTTTAGACCTTAGACCTTAGACTTTAGACGTTAGAAGGCGCTCCTGACTTGAATGGGGAGTGTTCACGATTTCAATTCAGTTTTTTGCACACATCATTTGCCGTTAGAAGGCGCTCCTAACATGAATTGCGAGTGTTCACGATTTCAATTCAGTTTTTTGCGCGTATCATTTGCCGTTAGAAGGCGCTCCTAACATGAATTGCGAGTGTTCACGATTTCAATTCAGTTTTTTGCGCGTACCATTTGCCGTTAGAAGGCGCTCCTGACATGAATGGGGAGTGTTCACGATTTCAATTCAGTTTTTTGCACACATCATTCGCCGTTAGAATGCGCGCCTGACTTGAATACGGGGTGTTCACGACTTCAATTCAAATTTTCGCACGCATTATTCTCATTTAGACAAATCCTCTAAAGTCTAATGTCTAACGTCTTTCGAAAACACGTCCTGCTTGAAGCTAATTGTGGGCGATTTCAATTCAACTTTTTGCACGCATTATTCTCATTTAGACAAATCCTCTAAAGTCTATCCTTCATTCTTCCTTGTACGTTAGCAACACCGAATCGCAAAACTTAAAATCCGAACCTAAGACCACATCAGTTGTATCGCGACCGTCTTTGATTGTGAGAGCTGCAGTGTTAGGTGGAACACTTCCGAGATTTTCCGCGTAAAGAATCAATTGCCGCGGTGTGTGCTTGTCAACTTTAATCGTGAACGATTGCTTGCGTTTTCCCAATGAAACATGTTGTGCAACGAGGGAATCGCGGTAATAAAGCGCAATACTGTCGCCGTCAATTTCATTTTTGTCGTGTACCTGAATTACAATTTCTTCATGATGCACAATTACGTTTCTTCCTTTGCGCACTTTTCTCCCATTGATGGATTCTGTATATGCCGGCATTGTTTTGCGCACGTCAACAGTAATTTCAATTGCATCGCCGTCGCTGGAAACACGAAACGTTGTTTTCTTCGACAATGGAATTTTTAATGTGGCAGTTGTAGCCAGAATCACCTTCGGATTTCTGATGTCTACCCACGTGTAGGCTTTACCGCCCGTTGCAACAAGCGTTGCTGTAGCTCCGATATTCACTAAAGAGTCGCCGTTCACCGACAGTATTCCGCAACGCACCGAAACATCATCAACATAATATCTGCAGCGATATGATGTAGCAGGTAAGTTCGTGTCAACGTTTATGAATTTCTGATTGCCATTGAAGAAATTACCAAAAGTGATACTGGAATACACTTTATCAGCTGTGAATGTTCCTGATATTTTTGTCCAGCCTTTACTGTTGGTCACATAATTTCCCGGACACACCTGCGGCGTTTCTTTTCTGCAATTTCCCGGTGGTTTGATATAATCGGCAGTAGCGAAAAAGAAACCGAGGTTGTTACTTCCTTGCGTACATCCATCCACGAGTTTCACCCAGGCTTCGCAATAGTAGGATTTGCCGGGAACAGTTGGAGTTGTTAGATCTGCTGTGATAAACTCAACCCAATTTTCTCCCGGCCCGCTGATGATATGCGCCATTGCGTTTCCTGTTCGTGGAATCGGCGACAGGTACGAAGAACCGGTTGGCTTGTTCCTGGTTGTGTAAATATCAGCGGTGCTACCTGCGCCTTGTCTCCATCCTGAAATATTGGCGACGTTTATTTCTTCTGCGTGACGTTTCAAAGTGTTGTTTTCAAATCCCGGATTAGGAACGAGATTCTGTGCTTTCGCGGTTAGCTGTGTTAGCGTTAATGCAATAGCTAATCTCAGTGCTGTTTTCATGCGCTGTGGTGTTTGGTGAATAACGAAATGAAGCGCGGAGAGAAACAGGTCAGGAAGATTCCGCAAGAGATATAATCAACTGATCATGGAAAGTAACAGTTGATGAATGAAATTATTTTATGCCGGATTCTTGTGAATCACCAATGAAAACGCGGACTTTCCTGTTTTATTGCGTTTGCATTAAATGCTTATCTTTGACGCAGTTCTTTAACAGATGCTTATCCAGAAAGGCGGAGGGACTGTGCCCGATGATGCCTTGGCAACCCTTTTAGTTCGGAGCGGGGAGCGGGGAGAGAGGAGACGTACAATGCGCTAAGGCAAATTGTACCTCTCTTCCCTCCTCCCTCCAAACTCTTTTCTGAAAGAAGGTGCCAATTCCTGCCGGATTTTTTCCGGATCAGATAAGTCAGAAGATTTTCCAAAGCAATTACAATCCCTTCTGATTTATTCCGTGGGGATTTTCTTTTTTGCATCTGTTGGAACAACAACACTTATGGCAGACATCAGAAAAGAACTGGAGAAGCGCGTGCTCATCATTGACGGCGCAATGGGAACCATGATTCAGCGTTACAAGCTGGAAGAACAGGATTACCGAGGCGAGCGATTCAAAGACTGGAAGCACGATTTGAAAGGCAACAACGATTTGCTGGTACTCACTCAGCCGCAGATCATTTATGAAATTCATAAAGCATATCTCGATGCAGGCGCTGACATCATTGAAACCAACACGTTCAATGCGCAGAAAGTATCGCTTGCAGATTATCAAATGCAGTCGCTTGCGTATGAGATGAATCTCGAAGCCGCGAAGATTGCCAAGAAAGCTGCGGATGAATTCAACGCAAAGAATCCTGCTAAGCCACGTTATGTTGCAGGAGCTGTCGGACCTACAAACAGAACGGCTTCGTTGTCGCCGGATGTAAACGATCCCGGATTCCGTGGTGTTACGTTTGATGAACTCGTTGACGCATATCTCGAACAATGTAAAGGACTTGTTGACGGCGGTGTTGATCTGTTTCTCATCGAAACTATTTTCGATACACTCAACGCGAAGGCAGCATTGTTTGCAGTGCAAACATTGGAAGAACAAACAGGAAAGCGGTTGCCTGTTATGGTTTCAGGAACTATAACAGATGCGAGCGGCAGAACGTTATCAGGACAAACAACAGAAGCGTTTTTAAATTCTGTTTCGCATGTTGATTTGCTCAGTGTGGGATTGAATTGCGCTTTAGGTGCAGATCAGATGCGTCCGTTCCTCGAAGAATTAGCAACGAAAGCTCCGTTCTATGTAAGTTGTTATCCGAATGCCGGTTTACCGAATCAGTTCGGAGAATACGATGAAACGCCGGAGCAAATGGGAGAGAAGATCCGTGATTTCTTAAGCAGCGGATTTATCAATATTGTCGGCGGTTGTTGCGGAACAACTCCTGCGCACATCAAACGCATCGCTGAAATTGCGAATGGAAATAACCCGCGCCCGGTTCCGTATCGTGATCATGTAATGAAGTTGAGCGGACTGGAACCAGTTACACTGCGCCCGGATTCCAACTTCATGAACGTAGGTGAAAGAACCAACGTAACAGGATCACGCAAGTTCGCAAAACTCATCATCGATAAAAAATATGACGAAGCACTTGCCATTGCACGCGATCAGGTAGAAGGCGGAGCGCAGGTGATTGACATCAACATGGATGAAGGCATGTTGGATTCTGAAGCAGCGATGGTTCGTTTCCTGAATCTTGTGGCAGCAGAACCGGATATTGCACGTGTGCCGATCATGTTGGATTCTTCCAAGTTTCATGTGATCGAAGCCGGGTTGAAATGTGTGCAAGGGAAAGCCATCGTTAATTCCATTTCTCTGAAAGAAGGAGAAGATGCATTCATTCGTCAAGCGAAAACAGTTTTGAAATACGGAGCTGCTGTAATCGTGATGGCGTTTGATGAAAACGGTCAGGCGGACACTTATGAGCGGAGAATAGAAATCTGTAAGCGCGCTTACGATATTCTGGTGAACAACGTGAAGTTCCCGCCGGAAGACATCATCTTCGATCCGAACATATTTCCAGTAGCAACGGGAATGGAAGAGCACAGAAAGAATGCGCTTGACTTTTTCAATGCAACGAAATGGATCAAGGGAAATCTTCCTTACGCTAAAGTCAGCGGAGGAGTAAGTAACGTTTCGTTTTCATTCCGAGGAAATGATACGGTGCGCGAAGCGATTCACTCGGCATTTCTTTTTCACGCCATTCGTAATGGAATGGATATGGGAATTGTAAATCCGGGACAACTTCAGGTGTACGATGACATTCCGAAAGAACTGCTCGATCTGGTGGAAGACGTTTTGTTGGATCGCAGAGACGATGCAACGGAACGATTGATCACATACGCCGAGAAGATCAAAGGAGACGGAACAACGAAGAAAGCAGAGAAGGACGAAGAATGGAGAAAAGGAACTGTTCAGCAACGTTTGACTCATGCGTTGGTGAAGGGAATTACTGATTATATTGAAACGGACACAGAAGAAGCACGTCAACAGTTTCCGAAATCGCTGCATGTAATTGAAGGTCCTTTGATGGACGGCATGAATGTGGTGGGTGATTTGTTCGGTGCAGGCAAGATGTTTTTACCGCAAGTAGTGAAGAGCGCGCGTGTGATGAAAAAAGCCGTCGCGTATCTCACTCCGTTTCTTGAAGCAGAGAAAGTTGCCGGAGAAGGAAAGTCGGCAGGTAAAGTTGTGCTTGCCACAGTAAAAGGCGATGTACATGACATCGGAAAGAACATCGTTGGAGTTGTGTTGGCTTGCAATAATTTTGAGATTGTGGATTTAGGCGTGATGGTTCCCGCTGACAAAATTCTGGAAGCCGCGAAGAAAGAGAATGCTGACATTATAGGTTTGAGCGGATTGATTACACCTTCATTGGATGAAATGGTGCATGTTGCAAAAGAAATGGAACGCACAGGCATGAAAGTTCCGTTGCTTATTGGTGGTGCAACAACTTCCAAAGTACATACTGCAGTAAAGATTGCGCCGCATTACAACAATCCGGTTGTGCATGTGAACGATGCATCACGCAGTGTTCCTGTTGTGCAGAGTTTGATTTCGAAGGAAGGTCGCGCTGCGTTGATGAGTGAAATCACAAAGGACTACGATCGTGTGCGCGAACAGAATGCGCGTGCGCAGGGGCAGAATAAATTCATTTCACTCGCAGAGGCGCGTAAGAATAAATTCCCGATTGACTGGAATGCGGAGACGTTCACTGCGCCTGCATTCACCGGAACGAAGGTGTTTGAAAATTATCCGCTGGAAGAGATTGTGCCTTTCATTGATTGGACACCGTTCTTCCACAGTTGGGAAATGAAAGGAAGTTATCCGCGCATACTTGAAGATGCGGAGCGTGGCACTGAGGCGAAGAAACTTTTCGCTGATGCGCAGGCGATGCTCAAGAAAATCGTTGAAGAGAAGTGGTTGCAGGCGAAAGCGGTAATCGGATTCTGGCCGGCGAATACAGTGAATGACGATGAAATGGAATTGTACGCGGATGCAAACCGTAATTCAGTTATGGCAAAGTTGCAGGGCGTGCGTCAGCAGACGGAGAAGCCCAAAGGACATTACAACATTTCGATCTCAGATTTTCTTGCAACGAAAGGACACGCGGATCACATCGGTGCGTTTGCGGTTTGCACCGGTTACGGTGTTGATGAACGGGTTGCGCAATTTGAAAAAGATCATGACGATTACAGCGGCATTATGCTTAAAGCTTTGGCGGATCGTTTAGCGGAAGCATTTGCGGAATTGATGCACAAGCGTGTGCGTAAAGAATTCTGGGGCTATGCAAAAGATGAGAATCTTTCCAACGAGGAGTTGATACAGGAAACCTATCATGGGATTCGTCCTGCACCGGGTTATCCTGCGCAGCCGGATCATACAGAGAAGGACACATTGTTCCAACTTCTTGATGCGGAGAAACAAATCGGATTGCATCTTACTGAAAGTAAAGCCATGGTACCTACGGCTGCGGTAAGCGGATTGTATTTCGCGAACAGAAATGCACACTACTTCGGCACCGGTAAAATTTCGAAAGATCAAGTGGAAGATTACGCACGCCGCAAAGGGATGAGTTTCGTTGATGCGGAGAAGTGGTTAGGGCCAGTGTTGGGGTATTGAGGTGGTTGTACACATTAATTGAAAATTATGAACCGCTATCCAACTGTATTTGCAACTGTTGATGTTGTCATTCGAAAAGGAGATCAATTGCTCCTTGGGCGGAAAGCGCATCAAACGAAATTTCGTTTTGTCGGAGGATTTTCAGATCCTGCTTTGGACAATTCGTATGAAGATGCTGCAAAGCGTGAAGCGAATGAAGAAACGGGAATTGATGTACAATCGGTAAAGTATCTGGGCTCAACGCGCATTGATGATCCGCGTTACAGAAACACTCCCGATTGCATCATCACGCATTTGTTTGAAGCGACAGAGTGGAGTGGAGAAGCTGTTGCGTCGGATGACATTGCGGAGTTGAAATGGTTTAAGCGGAGTGAATTGAGTGCTGCGGACTTTGTGGACGAGCATCATGTTCTTTGGGACTTGTACTGCAAACAACAGTGACGGCGGAAATATTTCAACTACATTTGGGACGATGACATTAACGCGCAACTCAAATCTGACATTTGGATTAATGTTGGTGCTGATCATTGCTTTCTGGATTTGGATACGCCCCTGGAATTCTCCCTGGCAACCGTTCATTGCCGGCGATGGACTTGGGTACTATTCACACCTTCCTGCTGTTTTTATTTATGGTGATTCCGAACTTGATTACAAGTGGTTCAATGAAGCACACAATAAAAACTACGCTTACAGTGCATTTGAAAATCCGGAAGATAATTTGCTGGTACAATACGGTGATCGTAAGATCAACAAGTATTATCCGGGACTATCATTTGCATGGATGCCGTTTTTCTTCGGTGCACATGCTTACGCATCGGTAACGGATTATCCAGCCGACGGATATTCCGTACCGTATCAATGGGGAATCGGAATTGCCTCGCTTTTCTGGTTGATTACAGGATTAATTTATCTGCGAAAGCTCATTTTCGCATTAACCGGAAATGAGAAAATTGCAATTGCAATTCCGCTGCTTTTCTTTTTAGGGACCAATCTTTACCATTTCGGGATTTTCAATAACACGTTATCGCACGTGTATTCCTTTTCGGTGAATACGATGTTTCTGTATTTCGCGCACAGTTATCTCAGAAATGCGGAGAAGCGAACATTTTACTTTGTACTTGCTGCAAGTGCACTATTACTAACGATCTCTATTCGTCCGTTAAACGGATTGATTCTTCCGGCCGCAATTGCGTTCATCCCTTCCGGATTTTTGCGTACGCAGAAATGGTTTTCCGGTTTCGACAGGAAGATTATAGTCCCTATTGTATTTACAGTTTCACTTTTGATCTGGCACTTTTACATTGTGAGTGTTCAAACCGGTTCGCTGTTTGCGTACACATATACGAACGAAACATTTGATTTCGCGCACTCCAGATTCACGGATGCATTGTTCAGTTATCACAACGGATTGTTTGTGTACATGCCGTTGGTGCTCATCAGTTGTTTAGGAATATTCTTCGTGCGTAATACAAAACATTTTGCCGTGCCTGTTCTGTTCTTCGCGATTGTGTTTATTTATGCATCATGGTGGTACTGGCCGATTACCAGAAGAGCATTGATTGATTTCTACCCTTTACCTGCAATTGTGCTTGCGTTGATGCTTAACAAAGTGAACGTTTCAGGAATGAAATGGGTTGTTGGAGTGCTGTTGATTTTCAGTGCAGCGCATTATCAACTGAAAAATTATCAGATGAACAACGGAATTCTCAGCGAGTATTCCACCTACGGAGAATGGTTTTGGAGAAACTACTTCCGCATTGATCCTGCGAATATTTATCCGATACCGCCGTCAACAATTCTTGCAAGGGAAGAACACATGGAAAGTTTTGATGGTTACGCAGGTCCGTGCAGGTGGACAGACTCCATCGCAGTTTCATCGCAGCGCGCTGTGATGTTGGATCAACAATGGTCGAGTTGTATTGTAAGCCGTTGTAAGTATCCGCAACTGTTTGATGGCAGCGGATGGAGAAAAGTGCGTGTGTCGTTTCAGGCACTTGTTGAAGACAGTGTGAGTATAGTGAACATGTATCTGGAATTCCGCAAGAACGATTCAGTAATTGTGAATGTGCCTTTTTATCTTGTGAAGGATTTTATGAATCCCGGCAAATGGGATTACAAGGAATTCGGTTATGAGATAACAGACACAACGCTCATAAACAGCACAACTGTAGATGAAGTAACATTTGCGATCTGGAATCCCGCTGCGAAAGGAAGAGTTTTTGCGGATGATTTGAAGGTGGAGTTTCTTCTCACCGACAGAAGTTTCGAAACGATACGATAAAGGGAGCCGGAGATGTTTCCACCCCCGGCATCTTCAATTACATTGCGTTGATGATGGCTTTGCATTTCAACTGTTCAATCTGAAAACGCAGATTAGCTGAAACTGTTGGAATTAAAGGTGTGAATTCCAGTTTATTCCACTTCACATTGGAAGCGAGGGACGCGTTGAGTTGATTAACAGCTGCAGACACCTGGTTGTTGAACGCCAGAAGATCTTCGCCGGTGATCGGATCGTTTTTCGGAATTGCTCCGGGATCTTTCGTTGAAGCATAAGTTTCAACCGCTTTATCACACGCCGCTTTGAATTTTTCTATTGCAGCGGCAGACGTTCCTATAGTATCTGAAGATTTCAACTGTTCACTGAGCTGCAGCACGATTGCCGTGTTGTTGTTTTCAATTGTCGTCATGGAGTCCATTACGTTCTTACTTGAACTATTGAATGACAACAGCATCATGAATCCGCCGACACAGGCGAAAAGAAATCCGTTGCTGATAGAAGATAATCGTGTAGCAGGATTGCGTAATCCGTTCATCATATACAACGGAAGGAAAATGATGAAGAAGAAGCCGAATGCGACGATCATAAATGCTGCTCCGGGCCAGTGCATGATTTTGAAAAACGCGCCAATGCAAAGTAGGAATGCTGCAATGAGTCCGATGATGGAAACCACTCTGCCTTTCTTCTCTGTTTGTTCTTTGAATTGCGTGTAGAAGAAATAAGGAACGAAGAGGAATGTGAGAACGAGTGTGCCTGCGATGAGGAGTACATTCGCTCCGGGCCAATGTTGTATTTTAAACAACGAGCCCAATACAAGCGCCATGCTTGCAAATGTTCCGGTGATATATGCTATTTTTTTCATCTTGTTGAAATAAGGTTGGTTAATGAGAAAGAGCGTTTCATCCTGAATTTGTTGCAGACCGTCATGCCCAAAAGCTTCCATTGCCTTGAGGTAAACCTGCTCGAACGGCCGTTGATCATCCGTTTGTTCAATGAAACAGCAGATGTGATCGAGCAGATCATCCTCAAGACTTTTCAGAGAGATACCGCGGTTGCGGATATCTTCTGCAATGAAATCGACTTGTTCGTCCGTGAGACTACGCATGCTGTGGCCCCGGAGTACCTTCGAAGAGAATGCGCATCGTTCCCAGGAAATCGGCCATCTCGCTGAGTTTGCGTTTTGCATTTGCGCGACCTTCAGTGGTGAGTTTGTAGTACTTCCTCACACGTCGGCCGATGTGCATGGTTTCAGTAACTACAATTCCTTCCGCTTCCAGTGCGTGCAATGTAGGATAGAGTGCACCTTCGGTGATCTGAATTTTCCCGTCGGTCAATTCTTTCACACGTTGAGTGATTTCGTATCCGTACATTTTGCCTTCTTCTTTAAGCAGTTTCAGAACAATCGTTTTCAGAGTTCCGCGAACTAATTCATTTGAATACATGTGCAATTATACATAAGAATGTTATGTATGGTTACACCGATGCATAAGAAACTTAGGTAAAATTATGTAACTTATTGAAAAACAAATCGATAAATTGGGGATTGGGAACTGGGAATTGGGAATTGGGAATTGGGGAGCGTGTCAAACCGAGTAAGCGTTTTGTAAACACGGAGTGTCGTGTGAGTAGTTCTAGGCTGTACCGAGGGTTGATGTTGGGGATTGCGGATTACGGATTACGAAATCGGACGGTGAACACTGAACGCTTCAACTATGAACATTGAACGCTTCAACGGTGAACCAAAATAGTTGCTTTCAGAATCATGCATCCCGCGTGAGGGATTGAGGCGGCACCCCGCAGTTTGCGAGGAGTAGAGCCGAAAGCCCGACCCGACGCAGGAGGGACACGCCCGAAAAATCAAACACTGCATTGTTATGTTTCTGCTAACTCACACGCGAAATTTGCGAATGACGTGAATGCTTCCTTTCTTTGCATCACTACAACAATGACAACGTTAAGCACATACAACAGCTTTAACTGCAATCAGCCGATTCGATTTATTGGCTGGTATTGCCATGTCATGCGTCCGATGGTGATGAATTGCCGATAGGCAGTTGCACCGGTTTCCAGAAAAAATTTCTCAGAGTATTAACAGACACGGTAACGTGTTTTAAATTATTACGTCATGAACACATTGGCGGAAAAAGTACTGCAACAACTGGGCAGTATTGTAGTGATACTGGATGAAGAAGGCGATGCGCAATATGTAAGTCCTTCGGTGAAGAATGTTTTGGGATTTGAACCGCACTTTTTAATGGGAAGCGGATGGTTGACGCATACGCGCATGAATGAAGCGGAGCGTGTGATTGTTAAAAGTGATTTGAGAAAAATTGCGGAAGGAATTCAGAAGAATCATTCTTACGAACGCATGTTGCGCACATCTTCGGGCGGACAAAAATGGATACACTGGAATACGGTTTCTGCTGATGATGGAAAATTCATTGGCATAGGTTACGACATCACGCAGCAGAAGCAGCGCGAAGATTTGCTGACGCAACGCACGAAAGATTTGCAGGAGCGAAATCAGGAAATGGAAAGCGGATTGCGTTATGCGCAACGCATACAATCTGCGATATTGCCGCAGGAGAACGAACTGAAACGAAAATTCAGAGATGCGTTTGTGTATTACAAACCAAAAGATATTGTGAGCGGCGATTTCTGGTGGTTGCATGAAACGGATGATTCCGTTTACGTTGCAGTGATTGATTGCACCGGTCATGGAATTCCGGGCGCATTGATGTCGGTGTTGGCGCATTCCGTTTTCAGAGAAGTTTTTATCAATAGAAATCCGGGAAGCACGTCGCGCATTTTGGAATTGCTGGATGAAGAGTTGTTCATTGCGTTGAATAAAGAACATCCGCACAATCCGTATCCGGATGGAATGGATGTGGCGTTGTGCCGTTTTTTGAAACACAGCAACACGTTGGAATATTCCGGCGCTTATCGTCCCCTGGTACTTTTCCGTGATGGTGTGATGCAGGAGATTGCGGCTTCGCGTTATCCGATTGGTTATTACAATAACGTGCCGAAGAAGTTTGAAACAAAAACAGTGCAGTTGCGCAGTGATGATGTGCTGTTTATGTTCAGCGATGGTTACGCGGATCAGTTCGGAGGAGAACGTGAAAAGAAACTGAACAAACGCGGATTCCGTGAGTTGTTGCAAACGATACACACGATGAAAGGCGAGGAACAGTCTTCGTTTCTGGATTACGCATTGATGAACTGGAAGCAACAGTACGCGCAGACGGATGATATAACGGTGGTTGGGATTCGGTATTAGGGGATTGGGGATTCGGGATTGGGTATTGGGAATTCGGTATTGGGGATTGGGAAGCGTGTCAAACCGAGTAAGGGTTGTCACATTGAGTAGTGCGTGCGAGCAGAAGTGAGAAGATATTGCTGTGTTTATTTCAGCGCATACCTGAACTCCTCCAACTCAACACGCATTCCCATGGCGTGGTTGTAACCTGCGTCAAAGATGTCGTCCATTTTTTTGGTGTCAAACATTCCGAAGCGCGTCATGTTTTCGGGTTCGATGAACAGGTTGCAGTAATGTTCTTTTGATTTTACGGAACTGCTGAGTGCGAGGTGGAAGCTTCTATCGGCAAGACTGATCATGCCTATCTCAGGATACGAAGTGTTGATGGAGTTCACGTGCACACCAATGATGGAAGAGCAGCGCGACAACAAAGGTTCAACCGGAAAATTGTTGAGCACGCCTCCGTCTACAAATGAAGATCCGTTGATTTTCACCGGTTCGAAAACCAACGGCACACAAGAAGACGCCAAAAGAGTGTCGGCGAGATTTCCGCTGCTGAATGTTACGGATTCACCGTTGACAATATCTGTTGCTGTAACGAATAAAGGAAGCCGCAGTTGTTCGAAGGTGTTGTGTGGAAAATATTGCGCGTAAATTCTGCTGAAGGATTTCATGGAGAACAATCCCGGTTTACCGAATACAATATTTCCTGCGCCGAACAAATCGCTGTGTCGTGCAATGTCCATCACTTCCCAAGGTTCGTAACCTGCAGCAAGAAATGCACCTGTGATGGCTCCTGCACTTGTGCCGGAAATCATATCAGGTTTAATGCCCATTTCACTCAGAGCCTGCACAACGCCGAGATGCGCAAGGCCACGCACGCCGCCTCCGGAAAGCACCAGCCCAATTTTGTTCAATGACTGATCTGAATTTTCTGATGCCATAATGTGTTGTCAAAAGAAACGGTAAGCACATACATTCCTTCCGCCAATGCAGAAGTGTTGATACGCGTTTTGATTGTTTCCTGTAGTACGGTGCAACCTTTCATGTCGCGCAGTGTGATTACAGTTTCTGCTGCGTTCGGAATCCGCACGTCAATAAAATCTCCTGCAGGATTCGGGAAAGCAAAACCGGCCGGCTGCGCAATTTCTTCCACACTTGTTGGTGAGCGGTAACGCAAATAGAGCGCGTATGTACCGTTGGTTTTCTTGTGGTAATACATCAGTGACGCGGCGGAATCAAGCGTAGCGGCTTCCGGAAAATTCGGGAAGTCGGAATATAAAACCATTGGAGCACTGAACGGATCGTTGGTGGAGCTGCGTACAGAAACGCAAATCTCTGTATCGAAAGAACCGATGAGCAATCGCGTGAAATACAACTCAAGTCCGTTTGCAGATAACTGCGGAGCGTACACGAGGTAGTTGGTGTCGTTTACGTTCTGCAGAATGTATGCCGAGTTGGAATTTGTATTGAATGTGGAATCGTTCACGCGATCTGCGATTCCGAGTCGTGCTTCGCAAGGACCAACACACGTATCGAAGCGTGCGTTGCAATAATACAGCTGACTTCCGTTGTATGTGAGTGCTGCATCCATGATGAGCCATCCGGGTTGATAGATGTAGAAGTTGCCGTACACGCGTCCTGTTGAAGTGCATGTGCCGTTCGAATAATTTCCGCGTTGAAGATTTTCAGTAATCACCGGCCAGTTGCGCGTTGACACCCACAGAAATCGATTCGCGGTGTCCATAGAAGCCACGGCATTGAGTTGCGGATTGTTTGCTTCATTCACGCCGCTCACTTCTCCGATGTATGTGAATGTGCTGTCGTCGATTTTTGTCGCATAATGCACACGTGTGTTAATGCCGTCGTTGAGTGAATTGAAGAACATTGTGTTTCCGTCTGCAGAGAGAAACGGTTCCATGGCGTCGAATGAAAGTCCTTGAACAAATACTTTTATTTCAGGGCCGAATAAAGGCATTTGCGCATTAACGATTGACACGCCGGTGGAGGATAACAGAACTGTCAGGAGTAATAATTCATGAATTGATCAAATTTTAATCTGCGATTTCCGCGCCATCTGAGGCAGGTGTTTTACGCCACAGATTGCACAGATTACTCAGAATATTTGCAAGTAACTCATCTGCGATTTCTGCGCGATCTGAGGCAAACATCATTCGCCAGATAATACTCAGTGTAATGTGTTTGCGGCTGCTGATTTTTATTTACAGTGATGATCGCCCTCTAAATTTACTATATTTGATTTATATCTTAACGGCACACTTCATGAAACACCTCTACACCCTACTGGCTATGGCATTGCCCGCACTTTTCGGTGCAGGTATACAGGCACAATGCGGCTCACTTTTTTACGACGGATTTGAGACCGGAAGTTATTCACCTACTTGGACAGTGGGAACAGCTCCGATAACCTGGAATGTCAGCACTTCCAATCCCGCTTCAGGAACCTATTGTGTGGAAGGAACAGGTGGTAATTCATCACATCTTCTTGGATTGGTGACGTCGTTTACACCTGCAACACCTGCCTCTATCAGTTTTGATATTTATCCGAATAATCCAACCGGAGCTCACAACTATGTTGTGGGAGGAGACGCTACAATGGCAGCTTCAAACTGTGTGTTTTTCTGTTATGTAACATCCGGGCAGTTCCGATTTGTTTCATCTACTACTTATGTTTATTCTGCAACGACATTGAATCAATGGATGCATGTTGAATTGCGTAACATTAATTGGACGGCAAGAACATTTGATATTTATATCAACAATGTGCTTGGATATACTGCGTTTCCGTTCCGTACAACAACGCAGAACACAATTTCCAGATTACATCTATACAATTTTATATCCGGTACGCTTGGGCGTTGGGACAATATTACATTAGGTGGAGTTCCGATTACAAGCGCTGCAACGGTAACAAACACATTGTGTAACGGTTCTGCAGACGGCACAGCAAGTGTAACTGCAAGTGGAGGAACGGGAGTTTACACGTACGCATGGAGCAACAGTTCTACATCTCAAAGTGTTAGCGGATTGGCAGCCGGATCCTATTCAGTTGTTATTACCGACGGAATCGGTTGTATGGATACAGCATATGCAACAATTACTTCGCCTTCGGCAATTGCAATCACTGCTACACCATCCGATGTGCTTTGTAACGGAGGATTCAGCGGATCAATTAATGCAAGTGTTACAGGCGGAACAGGCGCGTATACGTACTTGTGGAGTAATGCTGCAATGACAGAAGATATCAGCGGAGTAGGAGCAGGAACGTATTCGCTTTATGTTGTTGATGCCAACAACTGTGTGGATTCCCTTACCGGAATAACAGTAAACCAACCATCAGCGCTTACGGCTTCATCGATGAACGTAAATCCGAGTTGTAATGGTGACTCAACCGGAAGCAGCACTGTAACTGCCGGCGGCGGAACACCTGGTTATACGTATTTGTGGACACCGGGCAACCAAACTACAGTAACACTAACCGGAATGACTTCGGGAACTTATTCCTGTACTGTAACTGATGCGAACGGATGTACAACAATGGAAACGATGACGATTGCAGATCCTGCGGCGATTTCAATTCTTGTCAATGCTCCTGATACAGTGTGTGCAGGTTCAGTTGCAACACTTATGGCAAACGGTTCGGGTGGAACGGGAACATTGAGTTACATGTGGCAGCCTGGTAATTTATCAGGTTCAACGGTAACGGTAACATTGACAGCAACTACGGTGCATTTGATTACTGTTACCGATTCGCTGGGATGTTCATTTACAGACAGCACTTTGATCATGGTTGAAACGCTTCCGGTTGTTGCATTGGGGCAAGACATTACACAATGCGGAGGAACAGTTGTGCTTGATGCGCAGAACGCGGGAATGAGTTATCTGTGGAATGACAATTCAACTGCACAGACGTTGAATGTAAGTGTTAGCGGAACTTATTTTGTTGATGTTACCAACGCATTCGGTTGCACGGCTTCAGATTCGATTGATGTTACTTTGAATGCAAATCCAAGTTTGTATCTCGGAGCTGATACCACGCAATGCGGAGGCGCA
>Ga0172376_10003181_pt1 | contig 19616 bp, 18 predicted proteins | sample Lak35m_FD_121114 | JGI IMG/M metagenome (GOLD analysis project Ga0172376, IMG submission 121114) | Freshwater microbial communities from Kabuno Bay, South-Kivu, Congo - kab_092012_35m | ecosystem: Environmental > Aquatic > Freshwater > Lake | place: Democratic Republic of the Congo: South-Kivu... | reverse complement strand
TCAAAAAAGCTTTGCTTATTTAAACTACCCCCCCTCAAAACAGCACCTTTTGGCTTATTTGAGCCATATTATACACAAATACTTGACAAATGTATACATAGTATGCTATAATGGATATTGGAAGTAAGTGATGGCTCTTTGGCATACAAATCACAGATATAGAAGAAGAGATACTTCGGGGTGAGTAAGATTTACTTGAGGTTAAACCTCAATAAAGAGCGTCTCACTAAGTGCGAAGCGTCCCCTCTCCTATATCTGTGAACAATACACACACAGAAACTAGGGCTGTCCATTGTGGGCAGTGTCGGAGGGAAACCTGTCGGAAACTCGGTCAACTCAACACGCTTATGAAAAATGCCTTCATTCTGCTCATGGACACCCTCGGTGGCGCCAAAGCTGCGACCCTCGGAAACCCCGCGGCTGTGCCGCCCGTCCTCCCCACCCCAGCGGTCGGGCGCGACAAGTGGCAGGCTCGATTCTGGTTCACCGTCGGATTCCTTCCGACGGTCACCCTCATCGGGTGGCTGGTGTTCCTGGGCATCGGTTCGCTCTGGAAAGACGCGGGCATCAGCCTCCCCTCGTGGGGGTCGAACACCCAGGCTCAGTCGCCGGTCGCCACCACGGTGACCAACACCATCCCTAAAAAGAAGATCCTCGTCGTCCCACCCATCCATGTCACAAACGGGGACACCTTGGTTGCACCGAATGGTAGTGCGAGTAATCACCAGGTGGTGAATATTTACACCGATGCCACCGAAGTAAAAAAGGAGGATCGTTCCAAGCTCAACCTCACGCCGGGCACTTCGGTCACCAAGGAGATCCCCTTGGGCAAACGGGCGAGCTGGTCAAAAAGCCCCGCCACGATCAAGTGGAAAGACCTGGACGGCCGGTGGAACCTTGACACAAAGGAGACACGGAACAGTCCAACCACAGCGATCGAGTTTACCGCTCCAGCCGATAAGTCGGTGGAGATCGAGTTCATCCTAACGGATGCCTAACTCCGCAGTGCAGTTTCAAAAGAAGCCGGGATAATCTCGAGATTCACTTCTCCAGACCCCGGCTTTTCCTTTTATTTGGAGTAGAATCTAGATTCAAGAAGTAAGATTTAAGAAAAATAAAACCCCGGCGCCATAGGCGCCGGGGTTTTATTTTGGTTTTAGTTTTAACTAGTACGATATTCCAAATGTCCCTAAAACGAGCCGTATGATCCCGTATACCGAGAACATGATAAAAAGCCCAATCAACCCCCACATCACATGCTGTCTACCATCTGCTCTACCCTCAGTATCGAGCGGGTTCAAAAAATACTTTGCCACACCATAGATAAAGTAGATAAAGGCGAGTGCAAAGAGAAGTTGCATGATCGGTCCAAGTATCGCCTGATTGACCCGACCGACGAGGTCAGAGATAGCACTTGCTTCCGCTACAGATACCAATGGAAACATGTTTATTAAACCCCTCTAAACGGCAAAACTTGCGGAACATCCTCATTCTGAAGCTGTTTCTCAAGACCGAATGTGTTTACCAAAATTCGCACAAGTCCGTATACAGAAATCATTACAAAAATACCAATAACACCGTAGAGAATAAGGCTCTTGGCATTTCCCTTTGACTCTTCATCTCCTGCAATAACATAGCGGAAAATACCGATAATAAATACCACCACAGCGAGTGAAATGACGATAGGAATGATCGCATTCAAGATGTTAGTTACTTTATTAAAAAGAGTGCTAGCATCTCGTACTCCCTGAGCAAGTGCGAGGGCTGGAAGTGCGAAGGCTGAAAGGGCAATAAAAGCTTTTTTCATGTTATATATATTATCTTACTAATAAAATCTGTTAATGAGACACAAGGTCTATGCGACTAATTGTAGCATACTGAAACACATGTACAAATGAGCCTGGGGATAAGCATGCACCCAGAAAATCTATCGCCTCTAATCACTCAGTGGCTGGGTCTGCGAAGACTGAGTCTCCGGAAACTGTGATGGTGTGGTACCGTAAGATCTACTACCGTCTCCTGAATTAACCCTCGTTTCGGTTACTGGGTTTGCACGACTACCGCCATCGGTACCTCCACTACCTGTATTCGTATCAAACGGAGAAGACCCGCCAGATACACTTGTTGGTCGCGCTGGGTAACTCGCACCACCTGGATACCCCTCATAGTAACCACCAGCACTACCTGACGAACCCCCAGTACCCAAAGTCGGCAAGCTCGGCTGAGCGTTTTCTAGAAGGAATGTGCCGGTCAAGATACGCACCAGTCCCCATACCGAAACCATAATAAACAGCCCGATGATACCATAGAGTAGAAAATCCTTTGCCTCTTCCTTTTTCTCAGCACCAGAAAAAAAGTACTGGAATACGCCCCAGAGAAAAGCGACCAGCGCAATGGCAAAAATCAGCGGTATCACATACTTGATAATCGTAATAAACTTATTGACCAGCCCCTCAAAAGTCGTGATTTTCTGAGCGAAAACCAATGCTGGCAAAAACGCCGACCCCAACACCGCAGACCGACCTAAAAATAGTGTGTATCTTTTCATGTATCTAAATATTAGCCTTTTAATTGATTTATTGTACCACGAATTATTTCTGACAAGAAACGAGCACCGAAAAGTACCGCGATACCGATAATCGTCCACAAAAAAGTGTTCTTTGCCTCGGTGATTTCTGATTCATTGCCCCGTGCCTTTACAAAAAGAAAACCGGAGTAAATGAGAAGAAGCACTGATACCGGCACGGCGATAGTGAGCACAATATCCGCGAGCTGGAATACAAGATCTTGAATACTATTGGCCTTAATCGGGTTGGTTACACTAAACGAACTAGTCCCCTGAGCCGAGACAATACTCACCGATACTAGTACTGCCATCACAAGCCCCGCCACCACTATACTTTTATATTTTTGTGTCATACAAAGACTATTATAATCCGAATAAATACGAACCGAAACTACCGCTCGGGTCAAGTAGTCCCCGCACAATCGTCCGCACGAGAAGCCATGCCCCCGCCATAATCACCACCCCCCACACCACCTTTGAAAAAATCTCCTTGCCTTGACTGATATTGTCCTCTTTTCCACTCATAAAAAGAATACCAGCGTAAGCAAAAGAGACGAGCGAGAGCGGTACAGCAATAATAAACATCCAGTTGATGATTTCGTTGATTCCACGGAGTAACGCTTGGAAATTACAGGTACGAGCATCTGAGCCAGCGATTGATTTTGGACCATCACAGGGAACAAGACCTGTGGGATTGGTCGATGTCTGTGCTAATACTAGAAACGGTGTAGTTAAAAAGAGGAAAGATAAACAAAAAATCGCAGTTGTTCGTATAAAGCTTTTCTGTACCTCTGTCATCGTAAATATATTCATAACCCTTATTGTAACAAATTATCTATCTGTATACCTGCGGTGCTGACTGCCTCCCCTGCACGACTACGACCACTGGTCACCGACTCAACCATGTCGCGGAAAATAGTGTCTGTGGCCTCCGGCTTCGGATCAAGCCATGCTTTTGAGATAAGGGCTGAATCATAAAAAACAGAGAGGTACGGATCCTGTGGACGAGTAAGGAGAAGGTCACGGCGCACCGGAGGAAGCTTGGTAGACTCAGACCAGATGGCATTTGCATTTTTATTGAATAGACCAGAAATGACCGCGAGTGTATTGCTTGGGTTTTGTGAGCTCTTTGCGATCGCGAGACCGAGCATATTACCAAAGGTCGCGCGATTCTTCCCAGAAAGTGCCTGCGGGAGTACTGCCACATCAAAGTTGAGATTTGGATTTTTTACCCGAATATCTGAGAACTCAGACGCAAAGCCGAAATAGGTCGCGAGATTACCACTCAAAAAGAATGTTTTTGAATTTGGCAGTGCGCGATTCCACGAGTACAGCTGATCAGTCGGATTTGAAAACTTGGTATAAAAAGCAAGCGCATTTTCGGTCGGTGCAGTAGCGAAACCGAGCCTGTCTGCGAATACATTATCAACAGCACCCTGAGCATCAAAAATAGTGATTGGATTACCAGCCTGAAGGATAAGTGCGCTCAGGATCTCTTTGGCATGACCCACATTGCGAAATTCTCCGAGCGCTACTGCGCTGGTGCGGACATTGGAAGCCACATCGCGAGTGGTTAAAATACTTGTAAGTGCCCCGATATCTGTCCAGGTGCGAGGATGGGTAGCAAGACCGGCGTTGGTAAACATGTCACGATTCCAATACATAACGAGCGGATCAATACTAAATGGAAAAGCAAGAATACCGGCTGGGGTCAAATAGAGCTCCCCTTCAGCAATAAAGGTGTCTCTGAAATCTCGCTCTGGGAAAGTAGCGTATGAAACCGGAATAAGAGTATCTCGATGTCGAAGAATAAGATCCTGGGCGAGCAAGATCGCATCGGGGCCACCGCCCTTTGCCAGCGCTTCAATGTACTCCTGGTCAAACGTATCTGGTCTCTTTTCGACATAGGTCACCTTGAGCTGTGGCTCGAGGTTAAAATTGAGCTTGGTTATAAATTGATTGAACGCATCAGACGAAACAGTACCCCAGAGCACGATACCTGCCTGCTCATTGTTTGAAGAACCTTTGAGTGTAGCAAAGATTGCCACACCGATCACCATAAAAAATATAAAAATACCCAGAAGAATAGTTTGAAAATTACTCATTGTTTTTTAAAAATAAGTCCGTAATGATGCTCGCCAGCGATAATAGATGACTCATACACAAAACCAGCAGCATGGAAAAGCGCTTTTGCCGAGTCAGGAGTGACGAGAGACTGCGGGCCGAGCGGGCTCGTATCCGACCAGTCGATACAGAGTACTTTACCACCAGGCTTTAATACTCGCTTGATCTCATTGCAAAAAGATTTCGCATCATGAAGCTGAAAAAGAACATTGGAAGCAATCACACGGTCGAGAGATGAGTCTCGGAGACGAGTACCGCCCATTTTTTCGATATCGCCCCAAATCACTTCGACATTGCCGAGGCGAAGCTGACGGGTTTGAGCTTTCAATTTTTCTAAAAGCTCTTTTTGCACCTCTATCGCATATACCCTACCCGAACCACCGACCGCTTTTGCTGATGCAATCGTGTAGAAACCGGAGCCAGCACCGAAGTCCGCCACAGACATGCCTGGATGTATGTCAAATTGCTCAACATTCCGCTCTGGATTGGAAAACATAGGTATAGTATACCCCACTAGGATATGAAGTGCTACTTACAAATGGGGATAGATTGGGAAAAGCGTCGAGGAATGTGCCCCGAAAATTGCAGTAGCAATTTTCGGGGCACATTCCTATTATTTCAAAGGCTAACTTCGCGAAGTTAGCCTTTGAGCCGTTAAACCAAAATATGGCTCAGCACGAGGCTACTTTTTCGTTTTTGGTACCAAAAACACCCCCGGATTTTCAGTAGAAAATCCGGGGGTGTTTTTTGCATTGTTACTCCACTTTTCTCTAGTTGCAAAATGACTTTAGATACGAGGCGCGAGCGAGGCTTGCGACCAAGCTGTACATTGAGTACAGCGCGGGAGCAAACGAGCGAAGTAACGACGTAGATGAAGTCATTTTGCAACTAGAGACAGACGGCGCTGGCGAGGGAGTCGCCTTCTCTCAACCTCATAATCCTCACCCCCTGTGTCTGTCTTCCTAGCACCGGTATTTCTTTGATCTCACAGCGAATCACCTGACTCTTTTTGGAAATCGCCACAAGCTCTGCCGACTCGCCATCTGCATCACTCACCTCTACCACACTCGAGGTAATCACCTTTCCTGTTTTATCAGTAATTTTTGCGGTCAAGATTCCAGAGCCTCCTCTTTTTTGCACTTTGTACTCAGAAAGCTCAGTCTGTTTGCCGTAGCCATTGCCCATGATCACGAGAAGTGCTGGATTTTTCATATCCTTACGTACCACATCAGCACCGATCACCGTATCACCTTTTTCGAGACGCATTGCAATCACACCCATCGCGGCGCGACCCATTTCTCGAACATCAGACTCTTTAAATCTGATAGACTGCCCTTCACTGGATGCAAGCACAAGATCGTCTCCCTTTTCTACAAATCGCACCGACACGAGACTGTCTCCCGCTTCAAGCCCGATAGCAATGAGTCCACTGCGACGCACATCGTGGAATGATTCAGCGTTCACCTTTTTACCCACACCATTTTTAGTAACCATGAAGAGACTGAGACCGCTCTTTTTCACCTCTTTTGACATTGGCAAAATAGAAGTGACTCGTTCGTCTTCAGCGATTTGAATAAAATTCACAATAGACTTCCCTTTTGTGGCACGCTTGCCTTCAGGAATCTCGTGCATTTTGATCTGATAGGCTTTCCCTTTATTGGTAAAGAAAAGTAGGTCAGCGTGAGTGTTGGTATTGATAATATGGGTAATAAAATCTTCTTCTTTGGTATCAAGATCTACCACGCCGACACCACCTCGCTTTTGTTTGCGATATTCCTCTGGAGCGGTGCGTTTGATATACCCTCCAGCCGTAAGTACCAACACTGATTCAACATCAGGAATAAGATCTTCATCAGACATTGCCTGCACACCACGTTTAATCACTTTGGTACGACGATCATCGCCGTATCTTTCGGCAATCTCTTTGAGCTCATCTTTGATAATACCCAAAATCTTTTTTGCACTTCCCAAAATTTCTTTGAGTGTTACTATGAGCGCCTGTACTTCGGTCAATTCATCCTCTACCTTTTTTCTCTCAAGGCCAGCCAACTTTTGCAAACGCATTTCGAGTATGGCCGTCGCCTGCTTGTCAGAAAACTTAAATTCTTTCATCAAATTAGTGTGTGCTTCGACTGCATCCTTTGAACCTCGAATGAGCTTGATAATGCGGTCGATATAGTCGAGCGCCTTTTTCAAACCAAGCAAAATATGCTCTCGATCTTCTGCCTTGTTGAGATCAAACTGAGTACGACGACGCACTACAATCTGTCTATGCGAAACGAATTCTTCAAGAATAGATTTGAGAGACAGAGTTTTTGGCACGCCATCTACCAGTGCCACAACATTGAGATGGAATTTCTCCTCGAGCTGAGTGTGTTTATAAATAAAATTGAGAACCTTTTGTGGGTGCGCAGTACCTTTGAGATCGATCACGACACGAATGTCTTTATCGGATTCATCACGGAGACCTTTGATACCGTCAATCTCTTTTTCTCGGACCAGGTCGACAATACGCATGATGAGCTCAGCTTTGTTTACTCGATATGGGAGAGAGGTAATCACGATCTGAAAATTCTCTTTTTTGTCTTCGATGATCTCAGCTTCACCACGCACCACAATGCCACCTCGCCCTGTCGAGTATGCGTGATGGATATCTTTTTCTCCAAAAATCACTGCACCCGTCGGAAAATCGGGGCCTTTGATAAATTGCAACAGGTCTTCGGTGGTAGCATCTTTGTTTTCGATGAGATGAACCGTCGCATCCACCACTTCTCTTAGATTATGTGGGGGGATATTGGTCGCCATACCGACAGCGATACCCAAGGTACCGTTGAGCAAGAGCGCGGGGACTGCCGATGGGAGCACAGTCGGCTCGGTCTTGGTACCGTCGTAGTTTGGCCGAAAATCTACGGTATCTTTTTCAATATCGCGGAGAAGCTCGCTCGAAAGTCGAGACATTTTTGCCTCGGTGTATCGGTAGGCTGCGGCACCATCACCGTCAATCGAACCAAAGTTTCCCTGGCCGAGAATGAGTGGATACCGAAAAGAAAAAGTCTGTGCCATCTTGACCATCGAGTCATACACTGCCACGTCTCCATGCGGGTGGTATTTACCGAGCACATCTCCTACAATGGTCGCTGACTTTCTAAACCGGGCAGACGAGGTGAGACCCATTTCGTTCATTGAAAAGAGGATACGTCGATGCACGGGTTTGAGACCATCGCGTACATCAGGAAGCGCTCGCGAGGTGATCACAGACATCGCGTAGTCGAGATATGACTCGCGCATTTCAGTGGTGATATTGCGATCAATCACTCCACGACTAGGAACAAATTTATCATTCTTGTCTGACTTTTCAGGGGTGATTTTTTCGTCTTTTTCTTTAGCCATAGTACCCCATAGTATAACAAAATCCTGCTCGGATTACAAGCAAAAATCCCCCGAAAATCACTAGATTTTCGGGGGATTTTTAAGACAAGTACAAACATAAATACCAAATGGAGGTTAAAAAATCCGGCGCTCACTCGTGGTGCGCGTCGGATTACTGCGTTTGCTGTTCATAGCGTGCCCGGTGATAACGACACACTTGTTCAGCTGACTCAGTGAAGGTAACAGTCCCGCTTGGATTGTCTAGCGTCGTCGCTGGCATCCATGTCCTAAGGTCGTTCGAACACTCGACGACCACTCGCACACCGGGCTTGCCGGTGATCACGATCTCCGTGCCGTTTGCAATCCGACGTGGCGGAGTAAGCCAAAGTGGTGGCATGCCACTCACCCACTTGATACCAGTCTTCAGGTCATACTTGGTCTCAGTGGCACTTGCCCCCGAGCCCGTGTAGAGCGTAATGGTGCCGGAGTAGTCGTTGGTGAGAATCCACTTGGGAGGATAAAACCCACCCTTTGGAACACTGATCACGCTAGGCGTCGAGACTGTGTCGAGCACATACTCAACAACCCCGTTGTCAGTGACTTCCACCGTAGCTCGAGTGAGCCCGGTGGCGTAGATACCAACATCAGGAAACTCCGTGACCGAAGCGTTGGTGGCCTGCGCTGGAAGTGATCGGCTTCCATCAGGGTTGACCACGAGTGAATACTCGCCGGAATTGATCATTCCGTATGTGCCGTCTCCAAACAAACTTCGTCGAAAACCAGATGTGATACCAAAGACCTTGCCAGGATCCTCAGAAAACACCCGTTGCGAAACTGTTTGGAGAATCCCCCGAAGATACCTCTCATCCACCACACCGTTTGTGGCAAGATAAGTCTCGTCATGATAGCCGATCAGGCTCCATGTTCGAGGGATAGTATTTGGGGATGAATACAGATTGACAACAAACACCCGGATGTTACCGATGTCTGAAGCCCGAATCTGATCAGAACCAACCGGAATTGAGTCCGGAAGATCTGCGCCAAGGAGTGTCCCTGCGCAGACGAGTGCCCCGAGGGCAGAAGCTAGTGTGCGCATAGTTTGGAAAATTTGGGATGAGAAAAAACCGTTACATCTTCATTGATGTCAAGGTTCACCTATCTCAAGCATACTACTTTTATAGATTGTCGTCAAGGGTGGTTATCCACAGGACAAGCATCAATAAATACAAAACCCGCGACCTTGCAGAGCGCGGGATTTGGTGAGATATAAAGCCTCTCACCGAGCTTCATCTGGCAGACGAAGTGGTATAAGCACCGCGTCTATCTTGCGGGGGACCAGATCGAGACCAGATCCAGGCTCGCAAGCCGACTTCCCGAAAATAAATGACGCTGGGAAGCGTTGGAGGAGAAAGAGGAAACCTTCTCCCGACGGCGAGGACTTCACAACAAAGTCCTGTGTCTGGTAGCCTTCGAGCTCCACCGAAACGGTGACCTCGTGTCCTTTCTTGCCCGTAAACCGTGACAGAGGAATGTTTATGGGAGTGACCCCGACAGTCACCCCGTTGGTCTTCACCACTGCCCCAGAGGGGTGGGTGAAGACCGGGAGATTTGCGACCGAGGTGCGATCACTGATGCACCCAGTGCCGAGACCAAGGAGAGCTGTGGCGACAAGCGCCAGAAACAGATTTTTCATAAAACAGTGTAGAGGTGCGTACAGGAACCATTCCTATACTTCAAATACCATTATACACCCAACTAGTCTATTTGTCAAGACCACCGCATTAGTGCCGTAGTTTACAGATAATTCAACACAAAAATCCCTCGACTAACGTCTGCTCCCTTTAAAAAAGGGAGAATAATACCCAAACAAATTAATCATCTATATAATCGACTCTTGTAGACGAACGATTTTACCAAAAAATGAAGTGGCATCACCCATTCTCCCTTTTTTAAAGGGAGCAGGCTCCAGGCCGAGGGATTTTTACCTAATTTGGATTAAAATCAAAACGACCATCGGGCAACACTGCTTCTTGTCTTTCCATAAATCGCTGTGTCTGCTCTACCCTCTTTTGTTGCTCAGCAAATCTTTTTATGTCGATCGTCTTTGCTGTCTGTTGATTTTGCTGTAATCGTTTCTCCTGATCGAGTACTACTTGCTCCTGCCTTGCTTCGATCGCTTCTATTTCCGCTACTGTTGTCTCAATCTCTCTCTGTTGTGCTTCTGAAATCTGAAATTCTGGCTGATGAAGCACGACCGGGTCAGATTTTAAAAGGAAGAAGTAATAAATAATACAGGCAATGATCACTAGTACTAATAGAGTAATGATACTTCCGGCAACTATTTTTTGTGGTGATTGTTTCATTGATTTTATTTAAAATTCTTCAAAGACTCCGGATGGCTCAACTCGAATAGTGACTTGAGAGGTCGATTCTGTCCGAGAATTCGTATACTGGCAAGTAGCAAAATAAGTATACGTACCAGCCTGAGTTAACCTCAAATCTGGTGCCTCGCCAGTCAAAGGCAGACCGCTGGTCGTCCAACTCGGGTCGTTGTTAGATGATCCCGATGAACATATACCAGAGAGTGTGTCGGCAGAACCAGACACATTCTGTGACCAAGCCAATTTGAATAGCTGATTCTTTTTTACACTTATTGTTGATGCAAGCGGTGCGGTGTAAACAATAGTGTTGTCTGGAGCCCTACTTGACGGTACTGCAGAAAGGATCACTGCAGAGCTTGTGCTGTTGTCAACACAATTACCACCCTGAACAATCCTAGGGGATGGACACTGACAGGTACTGCCGACCTTACTAAACCCAAAGGAACATGCGTACTGACATTTTGGGGCACTCCCAGAGGGGGTACTACAACTCGACACAAAGGTACTTGTTGTATTTGAGGTAAGATCTTGGTCATCACCAACACACATTCTTGCTTGATCTGGTACAACCAAAGTACTGCAACTAAACACTTGATCAGGCACGCACTGGGCACCTTCTTCTTTAAAACCTACCCCGCAAGACCATTTACACCAGGTATTGCTAGTCGTTGCTGTTGCAAGATGTCCCCATGGAATGGTTGATGACACCTGGCCTGCTGGCGCTGGGAATGATGAAAGGCCTACTGTACCCACACCCGTGGTCGGAGGAGGATTACCGAGGGCACACGATATTGTCGCGCCATACTGACAGGTTGCCGTCTGTCCAACATTGCTTGCGAGTGGATCAACACAGGCACAACCAGTACCAGCGAGATCCTTATCATAAAAAGGCTCACACACCCACGCAGTAGCGTATTGCCTGGTCTCACATGAAGGCGCCTGACCAGAAATATAGCAGGATGACAATGTCCCTTCTGCTCGAGCATTGGCTGGAATAGTCACACCTTCACTACCCGTACACACAGGAGTACCCAGAGGACATGACACTGGAGGACGATAGAAAGTCATAGGTGACTGTGGTATGACTATTGTAGTATTGGTCGTAATAGTCATTACATTAGTAACCGGATTGTATACTTTTGTAGTGGTAGTACGAGATGTTTCATTTGGGCCGATAGCCTGCACAATATTTGTACTGCTGTTTCTCTGCACAATCACCTGGCCAGACTGTCTTGTTGTCGCAGCTGCTTCGGTAGCAGAACTGTTGTTTGGGTCCATATTTGCGGGAGTAGCAGGGACAGTCCGACCGGCACGCAAAGCAGTCTCTGCATCAGCTCTTTCTGGGGAGTCAGCTCCGCCCGTTTTTGAGAGAGCGTTAAGAACCGTTACAACACCATTTACGACTTTCACTCCAGTGTCTTCTGCAGTGGGAATAGGACCTTTGTCATTAAAATTTCCCACAATAGCCACGTTGATTGCACTTGCAGCAAATTGAACTGCAGTACCTATTGGCCCACCGCCAATAAGCAATGCCGCTTTCACTGCCACTCTCACCACCGCTTCCAAAACAGTACTAGACTGCACAATAGCCTTTACCCCAGACCTTTCATACACAAAATTAATGAACTGCTTAAAAGCACTTGGCTTCGGTGGGTCTGCGGTGACGATCGCATTTATAATGGCAGCTTGCTGGGTTGGTGTAAGGTTTTGCACTACCGGCGCTTTTGGATCCACAGGACCAGGATTCAAAACCACTCCTTCTGCAGCTGCTGCTCTGATTGCAGCTGATAGATTGAGTAGACTCCAGTCATACGGAGTGATCGCACTCACCTTTTCTCGATCAGCAAAGAAAAGATACTTGTCATTGTACAGATCACTCATCAGCTGTGGCGCACCGATGGTCCCCGACTGTGGATCAATCAGACGAACAACCGCCGGAGAAGTATCTGTTTTTGGGGTCAGGAAACCAACATAGAGATGTGAGCGACCGGCTACTCCACCATAGTCCTTTTCAGCCACAACAATCACATTTTTCTTTGCTTGATTGACTGCGTTTTCCGGTACTGCACCTCCTGCAAGATAGTATCGAAGTAGGACATTTTCCAAAAGACTTGCCTCTGCAAAAGCTAGATCCTCACAGTCTCCAGAAATCTTTGCGGAGAGATTGACTGTGCCGTCTGGATTTATTACTGAAGGTATTGTCTCCGCGACTTTCTTCCACGCATCAGTACCAGCGTCTGGCACATACTGCGCGAGTCGGTTGAAGAAATCATGTGTGCTCTCTACCACAAAATCCACGGACTGATTTTTGAAATTAGGAATGGTCTGTACGGTACTCGAAGCGAGTGTGGTGACAATAGGGTCGTATGGCTCCAAATAGGTATTGATATTTGAAACACGGACGACAGTAGTATCTACTGAATTGTTTTGACTGATAGTATCGTGGAAAGTACCCAAACTTCCAGTGAAAGAATATTTTGAACCAAGGATTGGATACATATCGGCCGCTTGTACATACCATCCACTCTGACCGAGTGTACCGGCGACAGTTGAACCTGATCCACTTAGTGGATTTAGCGCCCGCGGTGTTGGGCGGCTGGCATCTGCTCCAGAACCCAAGAAAAGGTAGCTTGCCTCTATATAGTAGTATGTTGAACCTTGTCTGAAACCAACCGAGGCATGACCCGCTCCCCGATTGCTACTGGACAACGTAGCGTTTGAATCAACATACGCCGTAATCAAACCAAGACGACTTACTGCATCAGTGTTCCCGAGACGAGTAAACTCCTCTCTCAAAAGACTGAGGAAAAAGAGTCCAAAATCCTCACAGTCACCGCCCTTTCTTACAAGGGTTTGATTGACCGTCTGCGCTACTTGGGAAAGATCATACAGATAGCTGAAATAACTTTGCTTATCAAAATACTGGTACATTTTTTCTATAAGCTGAGTTTCAGAAAGTGTAGAGAGTACCACGCCCGAGTTTTTCATATCCTCTTCGAAACGATTGAGGGTAAGATGTACTGTTGGATCAGCTTTGGTCATTTCGTCGAGCGTAATAAATCGTCCTACGCCACCAGAAAGATTGAAGAGTGAAAGGGTGTTATTGAAATACGAGAAACCAGTGCCGGTACGAAGCGCATCCCATTTTTCTATTTTCTTTGGATTACTTGTAAACGCGTTATACGAAGTGGCGTTTATGGTCGCATCCACAGAAGATGGGTTTAAAATATCCATGTCAATGTAGACAGCATCTGGATCAGCCGAATCTACTCCGCCAGGGCGAATATAGAGACCCCAAAACTCAGTACTCCCAGAGAGGTCATTACCATCAATACCGTACCAGCCGGTCACCGACTTATCGAGAGTGGCGTCAGTATTTAAGAATTTTGGTGAGCCACTGTGGAAACGATATTCAATAGCGTAGATAGCTCGTGTGATCCTCCATGAATATGCGACGTAAATTTCATATCTTTTGGCTTTTTTGAGTGGATCGCTTTCAGAAATTGCAAGTAATGCATTTTTATACTCCGGCAAAAACGCTTTGAGTACCGCGAGTATCGCCACCTTTTCGGCACCAGTTTGTGCCTGATTGCGAAGAGATGGGTCTGCAATACCTGCAATAATCTTTTCGCCAAGTTTTTGCTGAGCACGAGGATCTCGAGGTGAAGTCTCACTCACAAATTTAAAATCTTCAGTATAGATACTTGTACCATCTGCCACCAGATCACCTGGAGTACTAGTGGAAAGGCTGTTTCTATAATTTACATAGTAACTATTGATTGCGTACTGTCTGCTCGAAGGATTATATTGATACACAATCTTATACCATGGCTCACCATTCCCATAATAAGATTCAGCGTAGGTAGCGGTGGAATTGGCCGTCGCGGTAGATTGGGTGTCGTTATACTTATAGACACCCTTGAGCAGTCCTTCTGGAGAATACCTACTCGAAGTATGTGGAGCAGTTCCGTATACATCCCGATAATCCTCAATCCATATTTTTGCAACCTTCCCCTCGCTATCATACCCGATAGTCTTAACACGTTTTATATTTAAACTTGGCCACCTTTCTGTATAGAGATACTCGGTTTTTGGTAATCCACTCTTTACATCGTATACCGTATACTTACTGTAATAATATCCGGCTGTAGCGCCCTGAGCGCTCATATCGGCAAAATCTGTCCTTTTCCAAGAAATCAAATCTCCTGTGGTCGTATCGTATGCAAGAGATGATGAGGCGTATGAATAGTCAATAAGAGACCATTCTTCATCAGTCTTGAGACGACCGAGAGATTTACTCCCTGTAGTAGTGATATAGGTACTAAATTTTTGCTTATTTTGGGCATAGTCAAATGTCCTCTGATCAATGGCTACCCCGGTAGTGGTATACCGAGTAGTCTCTGTACGTAACGCAGTCGGTGAACCAGAATCTTTGTTGAAATAGGTACGAGTAATACCCGTCACTACGGTACCAGTGTAGGTGGAAGTTGTGTGGACATAGTTTGCGGTGTCTGTACCAATCGGAGTATATGCCTTGTAACTATCGGTCTGTGTTACTGCACCACCACTTCTCGTATAGACAACCTTTTCGTATTTACTCGGTGAATAAAATACGAGCTCACTTGCAAGCCTGCCGGCGCCGTCGTAGGTGAAGTTTCTGGAGACTACATACTGACCATTTTTATACTCATGTTCATAGAGAAGTCTGCCGGTCGTAGAATATCTCTTGTAGTACTCCGTGCCATTGCGATTTTGCACTTCTTTCTGTCGAGTACCACCGACAGATTTTGGGTAGTAGGTCACCACATCAGTAACACTTGCTCCATCAATACCATAGTAGATTTCCCGAGCGATCTGACCATCTGTGTCATACTCAAAACGCTTGAGTTTTTTGCTGTCGGTCGTTGTTGCATTGCCTGCCCAATAGGAGGTGCAGATCAACTTATTATTTGCATCAAAATAGCTGGTAAGCTTTGGGGTACCGTCAAGTTTGGTCAAATATTCTTCACGTATCGATGGACGAGAGGAACCCGGAGGACATGCTGGGTAAGCGAGACTTGATTGAGCGCTGTCTGAGGTATTGCCGAGAGAAATAATGTGTGTGGAAATATCCTGTGCTGGTGGTGTGACAGCTCTGTTTTGCTCTACAACGGGATTTGAAAAATCACCCTTCGTCGGCTGTGTTGGTGGAGTAAAAGATCCATTTTGATTAGTAACATTTCCCCAAAGAGCGGTGCCTTTTGTAACACGGAGTTCGTCGATATAATAATCCACTCGTGGATAATATGAATTACTATCTCCGACCACCATAGCACCGACACCAGACGGAATTACCCCGTTATTGTAAAAAGAGTTTGACGCACGCATCTTGCCATTTATAGATATACCGAGACCACTACCACCATCATTCCCACCGGAACCCTGCTTCCACTGAACAGAAATGTGATTCCATTGGTTAAAATTTAATAATTCATCACTGTTGTAAATCCCGCGTAGATATTCTCCAGTCGTGTAATCATAAACCCCCAAAAAACTATACTCGCTAAAATAGATTAGAGCCCACTTAACATTATTGATGTTACCGCTTCCATTGAGATCCCAAAAAGAAAGTAGTGGTTTATTAAAAAAACCCACGCTTTGGGTGGTTGGATACCACCAAAAATCAATGGTGAAATCTTGATTAGACAAATCAAAATTAGGACTTTTGTATAACATCTCCCTATCTATTCCCGTAGCTGGAAAATGACCTGAAGCAGAACCAAATTTTTTTATATTTGTATCGATGTCAGCCGGAGCCCCTCCTGTGAACCAATTACTGTAAAGCTTATTGAAGCTGTGGTCGTAATAATCAAGATCGAACGGGACAAGTAAAAGAGGGTTCTGAAAGGACTGCGCCGAGGATCTCACTGGTACAAAAAAAGACAACCCGACCGCGACTAGAACTAGAGCAAAAAATAACTTTGCTATACGCATGTGATCATTATATCTCAGATATATGAAAATCGTTTGTGGATAACTAAAGCCCCGAAAATTGCAGACCTAAAACATGAGACATGTTCGGTCGAGTCTGCAATTTCGGGGCTATAGTTATAATCACGGAGCAAATGACAGACAGATCACCTGTTCTTAACTCTTTCGATTAAAAACTGCTCAACTCGTTTCAATGTCACTTCAAAAGCACCTTTAAATCTTATCGGCTCTTCGACAATGTCTTCAAAATACACGAGGCTTTTCAGGACTAGATTGGTATCGAGATCAGGCATTTTCTCTTCCGCCATGATCAGCAAATCAGCCAGACTTATTTTCTTGAGAATGTAATATAGGTCAATATAATCTTTATTTGTTGATCGCGACACAATAGCTGAGAGCTTCATACAACCAATATCAGCCATAGAAGCGATCGAGAAAAAGGGTTCATCGAGGCATGGCTCAAGCAACGGGTATCGGTATGTAAAAAAACTCACCTTGATACTTCCGTCGATAAATACCGAAAGAGTATTTTTCTCTTCTTGAATTTTTTCAACCCGATGATCAGCAAACACTGAAATTATTTTTTCATACAACACAACAGTATCTATCGCCTGTTCAGTAAAAAAATCAAAATCAATACTATCTCTATGACCAAATTGCAGAGCGAGACCAGTACCACCAGCAAGATAGAAATCTAGCTTAAAATTAGCCAGTAGTGGTAATATCTCTTTACGCCTAACATCGAGAATGTCGTAAAACATAGTTTAAAAACGCGATACCGCTTTAGGATTTACCTCAAACATCAGTGCCCAATAATTGAGCGACTTCTTATTCCATTCCCCTGGGCGTGGCGTGGCAATAATGGTTTTAATTTCTTCCTTTGTATACAAAGACCTTACCCAATCGGTAGCATCTTGACTACCGTAATTGAGTACATTAGTAATGATCCGAACACTATCTCGTTTTAAATCGAGCTTTGAAATATCATACGACCACAGGCAACGGGATACACTTTCTGGAATAGGAGTGTCTTTTTTCATACAAATCAGTATACCACACAATAAGTAAAAATAATACTGCGCGTATCCTTTCGTTCCATAACTTATTCTCTCAAAAACTGCTCTTTTATCCTACTCATATCCCCACTCACACTCTCATACACTGAAGCAACATTATCTTTTACCACACTGAAAGGACTTTCGGGAGCAACAGTCACTTCTCCAGGTTCAGCGTCCAATACAGAAAAAGAATGTATCGTACTAGAAATCCAGAATACAAAAATAATCGCCGTGATCACAATAGAAGTGACTACCGCAATCTTCCTTTTCTGATGTTCTGGTTTTTGACGAAGTGTTTGGAGCATTCTCAGGTAGATTTAAGAATCATGATTTAAGAATAACACAAATACAATTCAAATACATCCATAAAACTCCTCCATACTATACGACCGAACTCAACACCAGCACATCACCTTCCTTACCCTCGAGATCTTTTTTCTTGAGAGTAAGCTTTTCAACCGCTTCAGGATTCTCTCCCGCTTCCTTGAGAAAATGTTTGAGCGAATCTTTTTCACCCACACCTTCATACTGCATCGGGATAATAATCTTTGGCTCGAGCGATACCGCAAGCTTATAGGCATCAGCCGGAGCAAGTACCCCCGCACCGCCAATCGGTACAAAAAGCACATCTATCTCATCGAGCGCTTCTTTGGTCTCACTTTTCAAATCTTTTGAGGTCAATGCGCCAAGAAAACAGATATTCATACCCTCGAGCGCAATAGAATAGATCGTATTAACCTTTTTTTCACCTCCGTATTCAGATGAAGAAAGGAAACCTTTGATAAAAACGCCTTTGGTCTCATATTCCCCTGGTCCAGAGATGACAAACGGCTCTTTATCACCATGTGCCACTTGATCAGTGCCAGTAAAATCTGGGTGATTGGTCGTCACAAGCGCAATATCAGCACCAAAACGACTTGGTTTTAATTTTGAATCTTTTGAAATGGGATTAAACGCGAGCGTAATGTCGCCAAACTGCACTTTGAAAAATTCACCACCGTGATGTGTTATAATCATGCGGTACAGTATAGCCGATGAAGAGACACTAGACAATAGATATCCGGAAACTAGATCTGTATGGATAATTCTCCCCATTCTTGAATCTTACTTCTTAAATCATCATTCTACCCAATACATGCAAGAAAAAGCCTGGGAAAAAGAATATCGCAAACCAAAACTCGTCACCGGCGGTGACGAACCACAGACGTGTGTGCGAGATTTTGTCCGCTTTTTGAGAAAAGAAGAAAAGGTAAACCTCGACAGTCTCCGCGTCCTCGACCTCGGCTCGGGTGGTGGAAAAAATAGCATCTACCTCGCGGAACACGGCGCACTTGTGACCGGCATGGAAATATCTGATACTGCTATCGAAAGAGCCCGGGCTCGCGTACGCGAGCTCGGGCTTCCCGCACCCTCCATCACCTTTCTCAAACATTCTATCGGCGCGCCCTATCCATTCCCCGACCAGTCTTTTGACCTCCTTCTCGATGTCACTTCCTCAAACTCCCTCGACCACGCCGAACGCACCGTCTACCTCAAAGAATGTCATCGAATCCTTGCTCCAGGTGGACACTTTTTTGTGAGAGCACTCTGCAAAGACGGCGATGAGAACGCCAAAAATCTACTGAGACAAAATCCTGGACCAGAACCGGAGACTTACTACATGCCTGAGTTAGACCTGTTTGAGCGTGTCTGGAGCAAAGCAGATTTTCTCGCCACCTACTCACCCCTTTTTATCATTCAATCTCTTGAAAAAAGCACTCAGTATACGCGATTCAATAATCAGAGCTACAAAAGAAATTTCTGGCTGGCGTATTTGAAGAAGTAGGACTCTAAAATTAAAAATTGGAAGTGTAAAATGTAAAATCAATCCTAGTCTCCCCCGGAAAATCTACTGATTTTCCGGGGTTACACCATTTCCAAACCATGCCTACACAGAGCCATTCTAACGGCTAAACAGGCCTGTTGAGCCATTAGAATGGCTCTGCTAAGCCACCGTAAAAATCAAATGGCTCTGTAGAGCCACGCTCAAAGGCTAACTTCCGAAGTTAGCCTTTGAAAAAATACCACTGACAAAAAATAAAAAGGATTCTTTCGAATCCTACAGATCAGGTAATAGCTGACTCCCCTTTTTCCTCAGTGCGTATCCGT
>Ga0172376_10003180_pt1 | contig 19617 bp, 16 predicted proteins | sample Lak35m_FD_121114 | JGI IMG/M metagenome (GOLD analysis project Ga0172376, IMG submission 121114) | Freshwater microbial communities from Kabuno Bay, South-Kivu, Congo - kab_092012_35m | ecosystem: Environmental > Aquatic > Freshwater > Lake | place: Democratic Republic of the Congo: South-Kivu... | reverse complement strand
TTTAAATGTATCTGTCTCTTGACTGATAACTGATAACTCAGAACTCTCTAAAGGATAATATTCTTGAGCAACGGTTTCATTGTATCAAAAAGGAGAAAGTGATGAAGGAAAAAATTCTCACCACTCTTGCTCCCCCTGCTCGTTCCTAGCTTCCCCCTCAATTGAGGGGGACTGAGGGGGAGTCATCATATTTTCAATAATTTTTGGCACCAATTTTTCATATTCACTTTTCGTATATTGTTTATTGAGGATACAATAGGATTTGTTTTTGAGTCAAATGCATCAAAAAAGATGAGAGGAATTATGACAACTATCAATATAAAAACAGTTATAAATATCATAACTTACATGTCATCATAATGTATTTTTTCAACGATTACATGCATGACATTCATATTGAAAATTGCATTCAAATGCTGCTTCATATACATCATAAGAATTATTTATCCATCAACTATCATGACAATACTTAAGTTTTTCCCCATCTATAATTGTAAAAGAATTAAATACATTAGAGCTATTCCAAATAAAATCTCATAAAACATTTTCAGAATTATAAATAAAAGTAGGTTTTCTTATTTGATTTTTTAAGAATTCTTGAAAATATTCTCAAGGATTATTTTTTGCAAAAATTTCTTTGGATAATTTATTGTATTCATTTTCATTATAAGCTTTGTTTAATATATAATATTTTTTATTTTTTAAATTTGTACAAAATAAACAATTATTACAGTTATCACAAAAATAAATATAGGAACAATTTTTACAATTATTTGAATAATAAGAATAAAAACATTTATAGCAATTATCTATATTCATACACTCATAACATAATTCAGATTTATCTATAAAATAACAATCTATAGAATTTATACTATTTACTATCCACTTTGAATAACAAATATTTTGTGAATTTGCTGTATCTATAGTCATATATGAATCTTTTGCTCAATCTGTATGATTGGTATAAAAGTTATTCTCATTATTTTTTCCAAAAATAGACATTCTTGGCACTTCTTTCATCAACTCTCCAAACTGCTCAAAAAAACTTTTAGAGAAATCAAAATCACGACCATAATCAAGAGCATCCCATTTATCACTCCACCAAATTTCTTGGTCATAGACTTTGTAAAATTTATCTGATGAATAAATAGAAATAATATCTTTTTCACTAAAATCACATTTCCTTTTATAGATTTTTCTTTCATTTCTCCAAGTCATTCTTCTTTGTTCTCTACAATGAGGACAAAGAGTAGGAGAAGGAATGAGGTATTTCTTAAGTCCGGACTCTTTTTTTGAGTCCGGACTTTTTTCTCAATTAAGACCGGTCTCTTTTAAAGAGACCGGTCTTTGAAAAACTGGACTTACTTTTTCATAAAATTCTAAATCTTTGTCGGTGATATCAAAAGCTACTCAACAATGTTTACAAATACGAGTTTCTACTATTTTTTCATTTTCAAACATAGAAGATTTTAGAAAATATTTTTTCCTTTATTTTATGGTATATGTTTTTCCTCTTGAATAAATCTGGCTTGAATCAGGGGAAGTAATTGCTGGAAATAAAACATCACATTTTCTGATAGTTGCAATGAAATCTACAAATTTATTGCAAGGACAAGTATTACAACTAACATTTCAAACAATAGAATCTTTTGCACTATCATATAAACAATCACTTGTATTTAAATTTAGAATAGGCTGACAAATTCACTGTGTTGGACAAATATTTACATCATTGAGAGAGCACTGATAGCCTCTTGGACAAGCACAATTTATAGCACATTTTCTTTCAAGAACAGGGCAACCTCTATTTATTTCTTCTCAAAAAACAAGTGGACAGAGATCATCACAATCATTTACTCCATCATTATCGCTATCATTTGAACAATTTCTTGGTAATACATGAATAATTACTGATGCTTCTCCTCTATTTCAAGTATCGTCCGTTACAGTAAGAACAACATTGTATACTCAAGGATTTGAAAAAATATGATCAGTATTTTTACCATACCCTGTTGTTCCATCTCAAAAATTCCAAGTATAATTATATTGTGCATCTCCTCCACTAACATACGAATTAAAATCTACAAGCAAAGGAGCATATCCATTCATTGGATTTGCATCTATAAAAACATTGAGTCAAGTATTTTCATTTGTATTTAATCATCATCAAATAACAATAGTAGAAAAAACTTCAGCTGTATTATCACAATTATCAATAACTCTAAGATACACATTCCAAACTCCATCTGTTAAAAATTTGTAATTATCAATATAATTTCCATATTTGATAATTTTTTCTCCTGTTTTTGCATTGTAAAATCTCCAAATATATCCATTTTCTTTTATTCATTCCTTACAGCTCGATTCAACTATTCATTTTAAATCGTATGTATTTGTCGAATCTTTTAAATTAGAAAGATGACAATTTTGGGAAGAACTCGTACAAGTTTTATCATAGATTTGCATCTTGAGAGACAAATCATTTTTTACCGTATCCTGTTTACAATTATTTGCTTTCAATGCAATATAAGCCATAAAAATAAATTCTTCCTTCGTCACCGCCTTTTTCGGATATATCTTATTATCCTTTTTCTCAAGAAGTTTATATGTTTTTTTCTTTCAAAGATTATCATACTCTACGAGTTCGTATGCAAGAGCTTTTTGAAAATATCAATAAAATGTATAAGGAGTATTATCAAGATTTTGAGCCTTTACATCATCAGAAAGATTTTCAGTAACCGTTCCACTATATATATCTTGAATAATTTTTTCATTTTCTGCTATACTAAAAATTTTTGAATTTCTCAGTATTACCGCATAAGATTCTTCTTTCGTAATCGTATTAAGTGGACAAAAAGGTCTTACTCAAATTTTAGAAGTTCCATTTTCACATTTTTCTCACACATTATATCCTCTGACATAATCTTTTACATCTGCTTCTGCAATACAATAAAAATATTTATTTTTTTCGCTTATATCAAAGTAAACATCTTTTCCAGTATAGGATTTTAATAAATCCAAAGCCGTATTTGGTTGAATACATTTTTTACAAATAACTTCCATACTGATTCCTACAAATTCATCTCTAGTAAGCAATTTTTGTGGACTGAGTTTTCCATTTTCATCAGGAAAAATCATTCCTCTGTTATATAATTCTTGCACTTCTTTGTAATATTTGTAATTCGGAGTGACATCAGAAAAAATATCTTCGACAGGAATTGCTGAGTCAGCAAAACTATGCGGAAAATAAGAGAAAAAAAGAAGAGAAATAAGAAGAATTTTTTTCATAAACGGTGTTATAAAGAAGAAATAAAACGAAATCTTGGGACTTTTTTTCACGATATATCGAGATTTTCAAGAAAATTATCTTTCGGACGAACCCACAAAGCATTTTCTCAAAATTCTGGAGAATTATACAAAGCCTTATATATAATCATAATTTCTGTTGTCTCACCATCAAAAGCTTCTCCTACAACTTCATATCTTTTTCCTTTAAAATGTTCATAAATTCAAGTTTGTATGCTCATATTTTTTATAAAAAAGTATACATTATGACTCCTGCTGCGACCGATACATTAAGAGAAGACTTTTTTCCAAGCATTGGTATCATAACGATTTCATCACAAATTGAAAGTATTTTTTCATCAACTCCTTTTACCTCATTTCCGACAACAATACAGACTTTTTCAAAATTTTTATTTTGATAATCTCGGAAATCTTTTGCATTTTCGCCTGTTTCAAGAGCAAATATTTTATATCATTGTTTTTTGAGCAAAAGAAGAATTTCTTCAGTATTTTCAAAATATTCCCAATCAATTGTTTTTTCAGCTCCGAGAGCGGTTTTTGCAATATCACTTCTCGGCGGACTCGGAGTGTGTCCACACAAAATAAGCTTAGAAAATCAAGCTCCATCAGCATTTCTAAATATTGCTCCGACATTTTGCATAGAACGAAGTGAATCAAGCAAAATAATTTTTTCTTTCATAAATTTTTATTTTTTTAGAAATATCAAAACTCATTTTAATAAAAAGTTTTTTTCAATAACATTCTCAATTTTTTATAGTTTTCTGCTCTTCCTAAAGCAAATTACTGTTTTATAAAAAAGAATAATAAGTAAGATTTTTAGATTTTTCCTTTATCTTTATACGAGAAAATATTTTTTTTTCAATGTTTTTATATGATTATCTATTCCAAGAAAGGAAATTTTATAGTATAATAAACGAAAGTTTTTTATTTTTAGTAATCTTATGGAAACAAAAATAATTTTTTATATCCAAATTTTTCTCTTGCTTGCAATAATTTTTCTGATTATAAGAAAAATATTTGTTTTGAGAGAAAATTATAAAAGAACTCTTTCGCTCTGTTTTCTCAAGGTAAGTATGCCAAAAAAAGATTCTGATCTCGATGAAAAAAAAGAAACTCTCAAAGATTTTAAAGAAATGGTTTCTATTATGGAGCAATTTCTTTCTTCGATGAAAAGTATTTATTCCCATAGAATTGAAAGACAATTTCTTGGTCAAGATCTTATTAGTCTTGAATATATCATTTTTGATAGCGAAATTTATTTTTATATTGTGATTCCAAAAAAATATAAAAATCTTATAGAAAAACAAATTACTTGATTTTATCCTGATGCGATTATTGAAGAAACTCTGGAACCAAATATTTTTAAAAATAAAAAATATTACGACTGAGCTTATTTGTATACAAAAAAAGAATCTCGGTACCCAATAAAAACTTATCAGAAACTCGAATCTGATCCAACAAACAATATTACCAATGCTTTTTCAAAGCTGGAAGAAGATGAATCGGCGGTGCTTCAAATTTTGCTTAAACCAATTGATGATGATTGGCAACATAAATCAGCTCATATTTCAGCAAAAATTCTCCAAGGAAAAAATCATAGATTTTCGCTCAATCCTATAAAAATGGTGGTTGGTGCAGTAAAATTTATTACTGAATCGCATGAAAATAATCAAAAAAATGGGAATGGTGACACTTCTGCCCTCACTCAAGAAAGAGCAAAAACCGTAGATGAAAAAGGAGACAAAACAGGATATGATACGATTATTAGAATTGTGACAGCCGGAAATGACAAAGGAATGATTCGTGCAGAATTAACAAATATTATTTCCAGTTTTTCTCAGTTTACTCATCCAGATTTTAACAGGATTATATATTCAAGATATCACTCAAAAAATAGACTCGTAAAAAATTATATTTACAGGTATTTTAAAAGACCTCTTATTTTGACAACTCAGATGATTTTGAATACCGAAGAAATAGCTTCTATTTTCCATTTTCCGCATTCAAAATATAATAAAACTCCAGAAATAAAATGGCAAAATTTCAAGATAGTAAAGGCTCCAGCAAATATTCCAAAAGAAGGAATTCTTCTTGGTGAAAACATTTATAGAGGAATTAAAAAAGAAATAAGACTCAAAAATGAAGATAGATTTAGGCATTTTTATGTTATTGGGCAAACAGGAACTTGAAAATCTAGTATACTCCAAGCAATGGTAAGACAAGATCTTGCTCTCGGAAATGGAATTGCGGTAATTGATCCACATGGAGATCTAGTGAAAGATGTCATTCCTTTTATTCCAAGAAGCAGAGCCGATGATGTCATTATTTTTGATCCAAGCGATACCGAAAGACCGATTTGACTGAATATTCTTGAAGCAAATACCGAAGAAGAAAAAGAGTTGGTAACTCTTGATGCAACAAACATAATGATAAAACTTTTTTGAAATGAGATATTTTGACCAAGGTTGCAAGACTATTTTAGAAATGCTTGTTTGACTCTTATGGAATATCCTTGAGGAGGTGCTTTGACCGATGTTGTCAGTCTTTTTACCAATAATGATTTTAAAAATGAACATGTCAGACATGTAAAAAATCCGGTCGTAAAAGCTTGGTGGGACAAAACTTTTGCAAGTATGGGTGACAGAGAAAAAGCAGAAATTATCCCATATTTTGCAGCAAAATTCAGTGCATTCATCACCAACTCGACGATGAGAAATATTATCGGGCAAACAAAAAGTAGTTTTGATGTATTTGATGCGATGCAAACAAAAAAGATTTTGATGATAAACTTAAGTAAAGGAACGATAGGAGATATAAACTCAGAACTTCTTGGGCTGGTGCTCGTAAGTAAAATACAAATAGCAGCGATGAGAAGACAAAAAGTAGAAAAAGATAAGAGAGCCGATTTCTTTATGTATATTGATGAGTTCCAAAATTATATTACTCCGAGTATCGAAAGTATCTTATCCGAAGCCAGAAAATACCGTCTCGGAATGATTCTTGCTCACCAATATCTTGGTCAGCTTGAAAAATCAGATGCTCTGACAAAATCAAGTTTGAACCTTAAAAATGCAATTTTCTGAAATATTTGAAGTATTATGAGCTACAAAGTCGGACCAGATGATGGAGAATTTTTAGCAAAATATTACACTCCAACTTTTAGTGAACAAGACCTCATTAATATGGATAAATTTAAAGCAGTTATAAAAATTGCTATTGATAACCAGCCAAGTATTCCTTTCTCTATTATTCCAACCAATCCATATCTTGTAGAAGGAGATAAAAATATTGCTAAGGCTTTCTATGAACTTTCAAGACTCAAATATGGAAGAGATAGAGCATTTGTAGGAAAAGAAATAGAGTATAGAATAGGAAGTTTTTAAAAAAAATAAAAATGGACAATCAAAAATATATACAACTCCTTGAGGAGCAAAATAAAATTCTTGCTCAAAAACTAGAAGTAGCAAAAGAATGGATGAAAAGAGGAATAGATGAGAAAAAAAATAAAATAGGAGAAGAAAATAACTTTTATGAAAATTTTGATGCCCTTATAAAAGAAAAAATAAATACTTTTTTTTCGGAGATTCTTCTGATTAATCTGCCAATAGATTTTATCGACAATATTATTTCCAGTGAAATAAATTTTCATAATATGCAGAGAGATGAGCATATTGATGGAATTGTCGTTATTCTTGGCTACCAAAAAATATTAGACTTTATTATTGAAGAAAACATAACGAAAGAATTTAGAAAATTTGCAATACAGCAAGGATTGAATACACTAGAAAAAGGAAATCCTCTTGAAAAAAGTCTCTTTCTTGTGGTAGAAAAATGATATTCTCTCTCAATAGGACGACTCTATAATATCTTAAAAAATATTCGAGACAATCAAGATAATTTTCCGTATAAAAGATGTTTTGAAAAATTTTTAAAAAAATATACTACTCTCGGAAAACTCCTTCTTGGAAATAATTTTTTTTCTCAACTGGAAATCCTTGTAGAAAGTGAAGTTTTGTGAGAAAAAAGACATAAAGGCAGTATTGATTTTGAAGCAGTACAGCAAACAAGAGCAATTCTTATATGAAATTTTGAAGATAAAAATTGTATTATTTATAGTCTCTTAGAATATCAAAATATTAATTTTTAAAAAAATCATAATGAAAAAAATCATTTCTTATATATTTTTTCTTCCACTTTTCTTTTTTCTTCTTATCATCATCCTCAATACTGACCTGCTTACCCTTAGAAATAATATAAATATATTTTGGATTTTTCACCTTTCTGACTTCCCTTTTCTTTCGATTACTACTATATTTTTTTCTCTTTATATTATTGTTATTTGGGGACTTTTGAAATTTTCTGATATATTTTCTCATATAAAAAATAAAAAATTGGAAGATGAACTCAATAAAATAAAAGTAAAAATGCAAACCGGACAAGAAAATATTTTTCAAGAAATTATTGAGGAAATCAGACAAGAAAATAAATCGGCTCAAGAAAAAAATGAAGCTCTTTTTACCGCAATAAAGGAAGAAATAAAAACAATCAAAGAAAAATTATAATATAGCTTTTAAAAAAATATGCTTTACATCGTATCAACTCCTATCGGAAATCTTGATGATATTACTCTCAGAGCTTTGAAAACTCTTGAAAATGTTGATTTTGTTGCTTGTGAAGACACGAGAAAAACAGGAATGTTGCTCGCTCATTTTAAGCTCAAGAAAAAATTAATTAGTTATCATTCACATTCTTGAGAAATAAAAGGAGAAAAAATTATTGAACTTTTGAAAAGTTGAAATAGTATTGCTCTTGTTTCAGATGCGGGAACTCCTTGAATTAGTGATCCAGGCTATCCTCTCATACAAAAAGCCATAGAAGAAAATATTGAAATTATTCCTATTCCATGAGTTTCTGCTTTTTTGACTTGTCTTCAAGCCTCTTGAATGCAAGCAAATCATTTTACTTATCTTGGTTTTTTACCCATCAAAAAAGGGAGAAAAACACTGCTTGAAAAACTCAAACAAAAAGAACATCCTGTTATTATTTATGAATCTGTGCATAGAATAGAAAAAACTCTTTTTGAATTAAAAGAAACTTTTTGAGAAAATCATCATGCTGTTGTTGGAAGAGAATTGACAAAAAAATTTGAAGAAATAAAAAGAGGAAATCTCGGCGAAATATACAAGTATTTTCAAAATAAAGAGAAGCAAAAATGAGAATTTGTACTAATTTTTTAATATGGATATAGGAGACTCAATAAGGAGAAAAAATAGAGAAACCGTCGTCATAAAATCAATTGTTTGGAAAACAATAGTTGATATTTTTAAAGAAAAAAAAGCAATAGATATTACTGATTTTATCATATCTATCACTTTTCGTGGAAGTGTCATATTTGTAAAAACAAACAAACCAACGATTAATTATGAACTTCTCAATATTCAAGATACAATCAAAAATGAAACTCAAATAAAGCTAAAAAAAATATGAATTGTGATAAAAGATATGGAAATTAGGTTTTTGTAGGATTGAGTTCTGATCTTGAGACATTGAAATATCATCAAAATCAAGAAATAGTCTCTCCAAGATTTTCCATAGCATATTTTCAAAAAAAAGTTTTTTCTCCTTTTTCATAATCATCTTCAAGACTTAAAAATTTTCTGAGAGAAAAAGGAATATTTCAAGAATTAAATTGTCACAAAACTTTCATTACATCTCTATCATCTATTCAAACAGAAAGAGAACGATTACTTTGCTTTATATTCATAAGAGTTCCCATTAACTTTAATGTCGTTTCTACTGGATACTCAAGGTAAAGTTTATCTCAAACTGAAACATCTGTTGTTGCACTTGGAACAATCTCCAAAACATTTCCTTTAGAATTACTTCCAAAAAGTCTTAAAGTATTTACAAGAAATATTTTTCTTATTTTTCCTACTATATTATCCACTCAAACCATTCAATAAGTACTAGCAGTATCGGGAATGGTCATAAGAATATTTGCAGAATTGATCGGACCATAAAATCAAAATTCAGAACAGAGAAGAATAAATCATGCAACAATATATTGATTTTCATGTTTTATTCCTAATATCTCATTAAAAATTTCGGCAAGAAAAGGAAGGTTAAACCAACAAGCATGATTATTAAAAGTAAGTAAATTTCAATTTTCTAAAATTTGCATTATAATTTCTTTCATAGATAAAAGTAATTCCTTTATTTCCTCATAATTTTCAACAAAATAAGGGACAATTTCATTATATTTTTTTCAATTAAAAATATTAGGATGAGGAGTATCTTGATATGGAAGAATTCAAGCAAGAAGATTAGGAGAACGAAGCCTCGTTTCCATATCTTTTAAAAGTAATTGAGTCCATCAATAAATAATAAGTTTAACTTCTTCCTGATACAATTCTTCATCATAAACAGAAATTCATCAATTTTGATCTATAAAAGTGGCTATTTTTGATGTAGTCAATTCTGTAATAGATCAGATATTTTTTATAGCTTGTTCTATTGTTTTTTGTCTTCAAGCTAATTCATCTGTTAAATTATACTGATTTGCAAGAGCTTCATTTCTTTTTAATTGTGCATATAACAAACGAGCTACTTCTCAAGAAACCAATCCTTGAATTTTATGTTTACTAATACCTTCTTCTCATTGAGGAATTTCATAATCTTTATCTCCTTTATAAGAAATAATAAAAGGACCTTTTTCATCACCCATAAAAACAAAAAATATCTACAAGGTAAAATTTATGTTATAGTAAATATTTTTATAAATAAGTCAATATTAATAATATTTTTTATTATAACACTCTTCATAACCAAAAAATTGAACTATGATTTAATTTTATCAAAAAACGAGACCAAAATTTAGTAGATTTCTTTATTATAACATTCTTCATCCACAAAAACGGGATAAAAATTGCTTTTTTAATAAATTTCTTTATTGTAGCAATTTTCACAATAAACAATTTCTGGTCTTTCTGGAGCATAAGTAGTTTGCATATTTTTTCCACATTTATCACAAATTCTTGTAAATAATTTTCTTGGATTTCTGAGTTTCATTCTGTCTAAATGTCTTTGATCCGGATGTCTTTTTGGAATGGGTAAATTATGTTTTCTATAAAATTCTAATTCTTGAGCTATTATTCTGAAAGGTTTTTTAGTGATTTCGCATTCAATTGCCCAATTGAGAATATCATCAGGAATTTCTGCAATATTTTCAGGAAGTTTTGAAGCTGGAATTATTTTTTCTACCTTAGGAAAAGGAGCTTCGTAGTCGGACCAGTTAATTTTTAGTTTTCAGTTTCCAGTCTTCAGTTTGCAGACTTTAAATGTATCTGTCTCTTGACTGACAACTGATAGCTCAGAACTCTCTAAAGGATAATATTCATTCGCTACCGTTTCATTATAACCAAAAGGAGAAATTGATGATGGAAAAAATTCTCACCATTCTATTTTTTCCTCTCTTTCAAGAGAGGGCTGGGGTAAGGACATAAACTCAATAATTTTTGGCACCAATTTTTCGTATGCTTCTTTTGTATATTGTTTATTGAGAATACAATATTGCTTATATTTTAGTCAAACACATAAAAAACAATTTTCACAATATACACATAAATCAAGATAATAGCTGTTTTTACATCAAAAACTTTTTGCAGTAAATCCACAGTGATACATATTATCTCATCATCCAGAGATTTCATAACAAAGTTCTGCTTCTCCCCGAGAAAAAAAATCCATACAATCTTTTCCATCTGTAAACCATGTACAGTTTTTGCAATCCTCTGTATTATTTGTATCATAACAATTGATAACAAATTTTGAATTATGAATAAAATCTCAAGTTGCACTATGATTATTTATCCCATTTAAGTATTTTCTTGGAAATTTAATGAGGAAAGTATGAAAATATTTTAAAAAACTTTCTTCACATTTTCCATTTTTTATAATCTTTTCTTTTTCAGAAAAATATTCTTCCTTTGTGTATTGTTTGTTTAATATATTAAATTCTTTATTTCTCAGTCAAATACATCAAATGCAATCTTGACATCAAACACAATCAACAATATTATAACAATTATTGCAATCTTTTGAATTTATTGAGTAAAATACATAGAAGCAGTTATCAAGATTAATTCCTTCATAACAAGAACTTGAATTAATTGTCATAAAACAATCCATACAATCTTTATCATCATTTATGTAGGTGCTATACATACAGCTTTCATCTCTTGCAGCTCAAAAAATAAGATAACAATTTTTTAGATCACCACTACAATTTGTATATTCTGAATTTTCCATCCTATCTTCACTATAACAAAATCTGTGTAAACGAGGAATTTTTTGAGAAATTTTATAAAATTGTCATAATAATGATTTTGAAAAATCGGGATTTTCTCAGTAATCAAGTCAATCCCAAGAATCTCACCACCAATACTTATTGTGAAATACCTTCAAATTTTTATCAGGGGAATACATTGATACTAAATCAACTCAAGAAAAATCACATTTTCTCTTATAAATTTTTTTTTCATTTCTCCAAGTCATTCTTCTTTGTTCTCTACATTGAGGACAAAAATTTGGAGTTGGAATAAGATATTTTATTTTTCCATTTCAGAGAGACAAAACTCCCCCTTTTGTTCCCCCTCAATTGAGTGGGATATTTTTTTCTACTCCTTTATCACTTGGGGAGAAAGGTTGGGATAGGGGAAATATTGGACTTATTTTTTCATAAAATTCTAAGTCTTTGTCGGTAATATTAAATGTACAAGAACAATGTTTGCAAATTTTCGTTTCTACTACTTTTTCGTTTTGAAACATAAAAAAAATGATAAATAAAAATAATTTCTTATCATTTTAAAACATTTAGAAAATTTTTCAATTAAAAAGATGATAAATTCATAAAAAATCCAGCTAAGCTAAAAATTCTCTCGATGAAAAATTTTTCAAGCTCAGATTATTTTACCATAAATTCCATTTTCATACGACACAAAAGTATTTTCATCAATTCATAATCCAAATTGCACTTGCATTTTTTTTATTCATTTTTTGAGGATTTCATGATTATTATTCTCAGTAAAATGTGGCTCTATAAGAGTATTTTCTATATATCAAAGTCATTGTATCCAATCATTTTCGTCATTATTTCTGAGAAAAGCTCCCATTACCATTGCTCCTGCTGATTCTCAAATAATTATTTTTGCCTTTTGTAAAGCAGAAAAAAGAATATCTTCTTTGCACATCTTAAGTAAAAATTCATTATCATTTCCACCATTGATATAAATAGTATCTCCAGAAAATTTTTTAATATCTTCAATATACTGAGCATTGAGGTATTTTATTCCAAGTTTACTGATATATGGTCAAAAATTGTGAGGCAAAAAATTGGCTCTATTTTTCTTCATAATTCCCGTTTTTGCAAATGGAATATGTAATATTTGCTTTATTCCCTCCCCTTTCAAAATTTTTTCTATACAACGGTAAAAAGCATCCAATGTTTCTTCTCATTTATCAGGATTATATCATCATCAAAGATAAAATTTCATAATTAATTATAGAAGATAAATTTCCTCTCCTACCACCTCTTGAAACTTGGACAATCTTGAACAATATCCAAAAGTGCAAATCATGGGTGAAGAATTGCTTCTTTTATAAGTTCTTTTAATCATTTTAAATCTTTTGAAAATCATTGTTTTGCAAATTGACACCCTGCTTCACGAGCAAGTTCAAGTGGACGAAAAGGAGGTGTTGTATTTCATTCTGGAGTTGTTTTTGTCTTTGCTCCAAGTGAAGTCATCGGACTTGCTTGCCCTGTCGTAAGAGCATAATTTTCATTATCAAAAACAAGATAAGTAATATCAAGATTTTTTCTACAAGCATGAATGAAATGCCCCATTCCTATTCCATACCCATCACCATCTCATCCCATAGCCATGACAGTCATATCTGGACGAGCAAGTTTTACTCAAGTTGCAAACGGCAAAGCTCTTCCATGAAGAGTTTCTGCCGCATATCCGTCAATATATTGCGGAGCTTTTCCACTACAACCAATACCAGAAACAAGCACTCTCTGATGAGACTCAATCCCAAGCTCTTCAAAAGCACTTTTTATTGCTGCAATAATAAGAAAATTTCCACATCATGGACACCGCTGTATATTTTTTAATCCACTTCTCATAAATTATATGTTATCAATTAATTTTGTAATAAATTTCTAATTTTTTTAATCATTTTTTGGTCTCAAAGTCCCAAGAAGAATATAGTAAAAAACTCTATTTATTCACTGAAAAAAGATAAGATACATAAGTCCAGAAAATACAAAAACTACAATTGTGTTAAGGAAAATTCATAGAGATTTTTCTAAAAATCATTTCTTTTCTTCCTTTACAGGTAACTCTTCACTTGTAGGAGTATCTCATACTCATGAGAGAATATTTAATTCTTCATCTATATCAACTCATTCTATATTATATCATTTAGATTTATAATATTTTAATGTAGCATCAAATGCTGTGTCGTGATTAATATTATTATCTCTCATAAGGATATTAACATCTTTAAAAAACTCGTTTTGTGAAAATGTAGTAGATTTTTTTTGTTGAATATCTTGTTTTACTTTATTTTCTGTATCTTCTGTTTCTATTCAAAGACTTTTTAATACTTCAGTTGCCTTTTGTTGCATATTAAGTTCTTCAACAAGGAAAATATTTAAAAAAATTATAATCAAACAAAAGATAAAAATATATACGACTTTCAAGAGTCTATACCATATTTTTTGATTTAAGTCTTTAATCGTTTTCATAATTATATTTTGTAAAAAATATTTTGTAAAAAATGGAAAATTCAATGATTCTAAAACATCCCCTAGAGGATACTCTCTTGCTTTGCAATTCACCTTAAGTTCAGAATGACAAAAACTATCCAATCAATCCTTCTTCAAAATCTTCATAATAAAATGGCATCAAATCATATTTTCTCATATGTGATATTTTCAGTCCATCTACAAATTTTAGTCAAAGCTCTTTTACGATATAATTTTCAAGTTGTCAGCTGTAATTATATTCTACAAAAATTACTTCTTCTTTTCCTTTTAATTCTTCTAAAAGTCTTGCATCAAGTGGTTTTAAAAAATGAATAATTATTACACCAAATTCTGGATTATTTTTTACAAATTCACGAGCAGTATAACTAATAAAACTTGTGGTAATAATCATTTTTTTTGCATCTTTATTTATCACTTCATAGCCATGTATTCCTTCTTTTTTATAAAAATTTTCTAGTTTTTTCCATCTTTTTTCCGTCATTTTTTTCTTCACGAGAGAATCTTCTGTTGTTGCTCCATATTCATCATGCTCATAACTTGTTGCTATAAATTCTCCTCACCTTTTTCCTATTTCTACCATTGGAGAGATTCCATCTTCGCTCAAAGCATACCTTGCATAATCACTCGTTGGATTTTCTACAAATTTTCCTCTTTCATACGGAGCTGTTTTTAATTCTCCGATACTTGCCTTCCCTTCTGCAAATTGTTTATCAATGAGAATAATAACAACTGTTTGATATTTTTCTGCAAGATTAAGAGCTTGAGAAGCAAGATAATAGCCATTTTCTAAAGAAGAAGGACAAAGAACAATATGATCAAAATCTCAAAATGAAGGAGAAAGAGCAAAATTTAAGTCTCATTGTTCGCCAAAAGTTGGAGTTCAAGTACTTGGTCAAGCTCTTGCCACAAGTACCATTGTAAGAGGAATTTCCGCTTGTATAGCAAATGATATTGCTTCTGTCATCAGAGCAAATCCCCCACCCGAAGTCCCCACCATTGCACGAGTTCCAGTAAAACTTGCTCAAAGTGCTGAGTTTACTACTGCTATTTCATCTTCTGCTTGAAGATAATTTATTTTTTTTGAATTGATAATTTCTGTTAAAATCGTAGAAGAAGGGGTCATCGGATAAGCACTATAATAACCAAGTTTATTATCCAAGGCTCCGTATGCAACCATCTTATTTCCATAACTTATTTTTTTCGATTCTTGGATTTGTGAAAATTTTCCAAAAGGATTGAAGACAGAAAGATTGTAATCGGAAAAAATAGTAGCAAATATAGATTTATTTTTTGCAATTACTTCTTCTCCCTTTCTTTTAAAAACTTTTTCTATTTGTTCTTCCAAGATATTTTGAGGAAGTCCAAGAAATTTTGCTAAAACAGAAATAAGATAGGTATTGTCATAACTATCACTTATATCTATGCCGAGAAGATTATATTCAGAAAAAGAAATATTTTCTTCCCCAAGTTTTTTTATCCATTTGTTGTTGGCAATGATAAACGATTTTTTTCAAAGTTTGAGATCAGCAAGATTTGCTCTCAAATTTTTATCATCAAGAGCAACCAATATATCAACATATTTTGAAAGCGATGATAAATCATCACTGATATTGATATCAAAATAATTTACTCCTCATTTTATTACTGAAACATACTCAATATCTCCAAGTATATTATAACCAAGACTGGCGAAAACATCAGCAATAATATCTGCTGTGGAATTCATCCCAAGCCCTGCTGATCCAGCAACCCTTATATTTAATTTCATTATTTTTTTATTAGTATTATTTCATTTCTTCTCACGAAGCCGTAGAATTTACTTCTTGAGTAAGTTTTGTTATATCCTCGGCCGAAGAAGTAGTATTTTCTTCTGTAGAAGACATAATTACTGTTAATCCTGTTCCAATAATTGATCAAACTATCGCTAAAAGAGCAATGGTAGCCATAATTTTTGCTTTTTTTTCTCTATTTATCATGCTATTATTTTTTTAATTTATTTAAATATTGGTCTATTTCTCGTACATTTATTGTTTGAGAAAGTATATTTTTTGTCCCAAACATGATTGCACTTACCTGTCAACGAGCAAGAAATATATTAGTAATATTCCCTTGAAAATCAAATTTTATTATGGTTCTTGCGGATGAAAGGTAATATTTTATATCGATTTTTTTTATTCAAAGATTCATTGCAAGTGATTCAAAAATAAAATTAATATCTTTAAAATCACCAAAAGGAAGGCTGATTTTTTTTACAAAAAGAGGAATATCTATATTTCAAACAATATTAAGAGTATTTCACCCAAGAAGAAAATTATCTCCATCTTTTGGTTTATATATTTTTAATTGTATTTCAGAAAAATAATGATCTTTTTCTGTCATAATATAAGAAGATGAAAATTGTGCAAAAAGATCTTCGGAAGTTCAAAATATATCTTTACTAACATTTAAAGTACTTCAAGATAAAGTTATATCATATTTCCCATTTTTTTCTACTACAAAAAGAGTATTATATGGAATGGTAAGAAATGAAGAAAGGCTATTAAATTCTCATTTTGCTCCAAGTAGTTTTGTTAATTTAAATACTTTTATAACCTTATCTTCTGAAGGGGTAGAAATTATTTTTACAAAATCTTCTCATTTTTTTGCTTCTTGTACAGAGAAAGTAGAGGTAAAAAAATTTTTGAAACTATATTTATCTTTATCCTTTCAAGAAATTTTTTTCTGTTTTTCTTCCCAGTCTTGTTTTATAAGATTAAGCTTATAAGAAAATGATTTTTTGTTTCCATCAATCACTATATTTGAAATTTCATAATCATTAAGAGGATATAATCTAAAAGAAAAATTACTTCCTCCTACAAAAATATCTTTTACCTCATAATAAGTAGAATCTATTATATTTATTTTTGCATCTTTTGTATCTACTCAAATAAATTGACTTATATAACTAATAAAAGATTCTTCACTCAAAGTTTCTTTTTTTTCATAAATTTTTGTAGCAAGAAGTTGTTTTTTAAATTCATCATAGGTTAGAGCATATTTATCATAATCTTCAAGAGCAAGAAAATATTCTTCATATAAATCCATTAATGCTTCATATTCATCAATAAGGAGCTTATCTTTTTCATTATTTTCATCCAAAAGAGATTTATTATCTACAAAAAAATTCTTCATAGTTTGTATAGATTTTTTTAGCTCATCTGAATTTTTCAGATAGATACTTAAATCATTTTTCTTCATAACAAGTAAAGATAATTTATCTCTTTCTAACTCAAAATACATTCCCCTTAAATAAGCTTGAACATTTTTAAGAAGATTAAGAGTAATATACATACCAGTTATTTTTCTCTTCTCATCACCATTTCAATAAGTTAAATCATTCATAAGAACATATTTTCATAAAATTTTTATAATATCTTCTATGTAAGATTCGCCAAGTTGAAAGTTGGAGACAAGGACACTTTCAATATAAAAAGAAAAATAATCAAGATATATTTTTTCTTGTGAAATACTTTTAATTTCTTTTTGGAGAAAAATATTATTAAATTGATTGAAATAATCTTCCAAGAAAAATAAAATATTTTTATAAAAACCACTTATATCTTCATAATCATATTTATTGATAGATGAAATAAGAGAAATTTTATATATATCTTTTTTCTCTTGAGAAGAAAATCCATAAACTCTCGAAATAAGGTTAAAATACATTTTTTTATTTTCAAAACTTTCATTTTCTCAAGAAAGTAAAAGAATTTTATAATATATACGAAGAAGAAGTAAGGAGTCTTGGTATCAATTTTCACTAATAGCTTTTATAGATTGTAGATAAGAATAAGTTTCTTGAACAAGGAATAAATTTGTTTTTTTTGATTGTATAATCGATTGAAGATTAACTTCAAAAAGTTTTTGATAATAAGAAAGTTTTTTTGTTTTATTAAAAAATAGATAACTATATTTCTGAATATATTGTAATCAAGGAAAATAAAATCATCTCCCCAAAGAAGTAAGTTCTTCATATTTTTTATGATAATCCGCTTGTCTTTTTTCTGCATATGCTATTTCCTCTTCAATAAATTTATCCTCAAAACCAAGAGAAGAAAATTTTTCTTTTGCTGATGAAAAATCTTTTCCAAAAGAAGTATCAATATATCCAAGATTACAAACTGAAAATATTCTTATCCTATCAGCATTTTTTAAATACTTATTTTTTAAAGGATCAAAAGTCAGAAAAGTATGAGGAAAAGAAAAAATTTCTGTATAACTTTCTTTTGCTTGAATATCAGTAAGTTCCAAACGAAAAATACTATCTTGAGAAACGATAGAATTATCTTTTTGACCAATATGAACAAATATTTTTCCTACTCATTGTGGAGTAATAATAAATCAAGGACCTTGTATTTTTGGAAGATTTTCAATATCATAAAAATAAAAGGTAAAATCTCATTTTTCTAGTATAAATTCTTTTATATTTCCTTTATTTTTTTGAGAGTAAATAGAATTTTTTGAGAAGAAAATTTCATTGAGAGTAGATATTCTCTCAAATAATAATGAAGATTTTTTTCACTCTTCTATGCTATAAACTCAATTATTAGAGGAAACAGAAAAAATCCCAAGAGAAAAATCGAACGAGGAAAGAAAATCAGAAGAAGAATCTTTTTGAACAAAAAAAGTATAGAATAATAAAATTCCTACAACAAGGAAAGAAAGGATTCAGAGGAATAATTGCGAAATTTTTATCATAAGAAGCTTTATAAAATTAATTTAAAAATTTTTATCATTTTAAAAGATTATATAATATTTTCAAATATTAATAAACTTCCTTGTTTTAATATATTCATTATAGGAAAATTTAAAACTAAAATTTAATAAATTTCTTTTTCATAATATTTTTTATCCACGAAAACGGGACCAAGATTTAATAGATTTCTTTTTCATAACACTCTTGGCAATACACAATTTCTGGTCTTTCTGGAGGATAAGTCGTTTGAATTTTTTTTGCTTTTGCTCAAGTTTTTTTATTGAGAGAAAAATCTTCATCTTTATAAATTCATTTTTCTTTATGATTTTCTTGGCAAGTTGGATAATCACAAATTCGCTCAAATAATTTTCTTGGATTTCTCAATTTCATCCTGTCTAAATGTCTTTGTTCTGGATGTTTTCTTGGAATTGGGAGATTATGTTTTCTATAAAATTCTAGTTCTTGAGGAATAATTCTGAACAATGGGTTTAAACCCATTGTTTTTCTTTCTTCATCTTCAATTGCCCGATTCAAAATATCATCAGGAATATCTGCAATATTTTCAGGAAGTTTATTTGCAGGAATTATTTTTTCTACCTTTGGAAAAGGAGCTTCGTAAGTGGACCAGTTAATTTTTAGTTTTCAGTTTCCAGTCTTCAGTTTACAGACTTTAAATGTATCTGTCTCTTGACTGATAACTGATAACTCAGAACTCTCTAAAGGATAATATTCTTGAGCAACGGTT
>Ga0172376_10003179_pt1 | contig 19618 bp, 14 predicted proteins | sample Lak35m_FD_121114 | JGI IMG/M metagenome (GOLD analysis project Ga0172376, IMG submission 121114) | Freshwater microbial communities from Kabuno Bay, South-Kivu, Congo - kab_092012_35m | ecosystem: Environmental > Aquatic > Freshwater > Lake | place: Democratic Republic of the Congo: South-Kivu... | reverse complement strand
TCCGGCTGACCGGTCAGCCGGAGTTCGTCCATGTGCCGTTGTCGCAGTGGGCGGAGTTCCTGGAACGCTGGTCGCAGGCGGGCGATCAGCTCAACCGCTGGATCGTCTTTCGACGCCGGTTACAGAGCCTCGTTTCCGCCGGGCTGGGAGTTCTGATTCCACTGATTGAATCCGGACAGCAGTGCGAACAGCTTCTGGATCGCTTTGAGCTGCAGTTCGTGGAAGTGGTGATGCGACAGATCCTGAGGGAACGGGATGAACTTGCCGGCTTTGACCGCCTCACGCATGAAGACCTGCAGCGGCAGTTTCAGGAGCGGGACCGCGAGCGTCTGGAGCTGGCGCGGCGCGAAGTCGCTCTCGCGCATTACGACCTCATCCCGTCCGGCGGCGATGCGGGTGAAGTCGGCATCGTTCGCGCGGAGACTCGCAAGAAGCGCCGGCATCGCTCCGTTCGCCAGGTCTTGAAAGATGCCGGTCGCGCCGTGCAGGCCATGAAGCCGGTCTTCATGATGAGCCCGATTTCAGTCGCTCAGTTTCTGGAACCGGGCAGCCTTTCGTTCGATGTGTTGATCATCGACGAGGCCAGCCAGGTTCGGCCGGTCGAAGCGCTCGGCGCGATCGCGCGGTGCCAGCAGATGGTTGTGGTGGGAGACAACAAACAACTGCCGCCCACTCAGTTCTTCGACAAGGCTATCGGAGACGATGAAAACGAATCCGATGACGGTGAGATGGTGGCCGGTGATGTGGAAAGCATCCTCGATCTGTGCGCGGCGCGCGATCTGCCGAGCCGGATGCTCCGCTGGCACTACCGCAGCCGGCACCATTCACTGATCGCCGTGTCGAACCGCGAATTCTACGAGAACGGCTTGTTCGTGGTGCCCAGTCCCGAACGGAAAAGCGGACATCGTGGGTTGCACTTCCGTCCTGTGAGCGACGGAGTTTTCGATCGAGGCGCGTCGCGGACGAATCACATCGAAGCGCGCACAGTCGCTCAGGAAATGCTGCGACACGCCCTCACGACTCCGCACTTGTCGCTGGGAGTCGGCACGTTCTCGGTCGCTCAACGGGACGCCGTTCTCGACGAACTGGAACTGTTGCGACGTCAGCATCCGGAGGCCGAATCGTTCTTCAGCGACGGACACGCGGAACCGTGGTTCGTCAAGAATCTCGAAAACATACAGGGGGACGAGCGGGATGTGATCCTGATCTCCGTCGGCTATGGCCGTGACCGGAACGGGTACTTCGCGATGGGATTCGGCCCGCTGTCGATGCAGGGCGGCGAGCGACGACTCAATGTGCTGATCACCCGCGCTCGCGAACGGTGTGAAGTCTTCAGTTCGATCCGGGCTGCCGACATTGATGTGTCGCGGACTCAATCCCGTGGAACCGCCGCGCTGAAGCTGTTTCTGGAATACGCTGAAACCGGACGCATCGAGACCGGACAGATCACCGGTCGCGATGTGGATTCCGAATTCGAGGCTCAGGTGGCCGATCAACTCCGGAAGCATGGGTACGAACTGGAGTGTCAGGTGGGAGTGGCCGGCTTCTTCATCGACCTGGCTGTTGTCGCGCCGGATCAGCCTGGTCGTTATCTGCTGGGCATTGAGTGCGATGGCGCGACGTATCATGGCTCGCGCTGGGCCAGAGACCGCGACCGGCTGCGCGAGCAGGTGCTGACCAGTCACGGCTGGACTCTGTATCGCATCTGGAGCACCGACTGGTTTCAAAGTCAGGAACAGCAGCTTCGCCGACTGCTGGCCTTCATTGAGGATGCCAGCGCGGCGATTCAATCTCAGCTCGCTGAATCGGAAGAGCAAACGCATCCAGCGATCCAGCCAGTCGTCGTTCCAGCCTCCATCGCAACGGTTATTGATCGCGAAGTGGAAGACGCTTCCGACGGTTCATCCGCGGATGAATCTGCTGTCCGGTATCAGGAAGCGGATTTCGCTGTTGCTGGCTCGGGAACTCCGATTCCGGAAATGCAGGCCGGAGAACTGGCGAAGCTGGTCCTGAAAGTCGTCGAGATCGAAGGGCCGGTTCATGCGGATGAAGTGGCGCGCCGCCTGACAACGCTCTGCGGCCAGACGCGCACCGGCGCGCGGATGACAGCAGTCGTCGCGCAGGCCTTGAAAGACGCGGTGCAACGCGGCGAACTGCGCCAGTCCGACGATTTCTACTGGTTGACCAGCCAGACTGTTTTTCCTGTCCGCGACCGCGAACTGGTGAACTCGGCCACGCTTCGCAAACCGGAGTACCTGCCACCGGTCGAAATTCGCGCGGGGATCAGGGACTTCGTGATCCGTCACATCTCCGCAACCGCGGATGAATGCATCAAAGGCCTGTCGCGGATGCTGGGCTTCAGATCCACCAGTCAGCAACTGCGCCAGAACATCGAATTACAGATGGAATGGATGGTGGCTCATCAGGAACTCATTCGCGAAGGACTGTCGCTGCGGAGTTCGAGCTGAACTCTGCTGAACTCCAGATGAGTCCATCAACGGCCCCGTCGGAAACATCACCGCCGTTCGATTCCCCGTATCGCGAGGCTCTGCGGAATGACTGCTGAAACGACTTCCACAATGTTGAATGACCTGCAGATCAAGCCGGAAATGCCGAGCCGGAAAGACTTCCGCATCGGATGTATCGGGACCGGCTTCATCATGTCGGAGTGCCACCTGGTGGCCTATCGCAAAGCGGGGTTCAATCCAGTCGCCATCGCCGGCCGCGATGTGGACAAGGCCTGCTCCGTCGCCGAACGATTCCAGATTGCGGAGGTGTTTCGCAATTATCACGAAATGCTGGCGATGGGCGAAGTGGATGTTGTTGATATCGCCGTTCCACCAGACCTGCAGTACGACGTCATTAAGTCAGTGGTTAAAAGTGGAAAAGTCAAAGGAGTGCTGGCACAGAAACCGCTGGGAGTGAATTACAAACAGGCTCGCGACATTGTGTCGCTCTGCGAATCGGCGGGGATCGTTCTGGCCGTCAATCAGAACATGCGGTGTGACCAGTCGATTCACGCGTGTCGATCGCTGCTGACCAGTGGAAAACTGGGAATTCCAGTGCTGGGCACCATCGATATGCGGGCCATTCCGCACTGGATGCCGTGGCAGGCCCGGCAGGGCTGGCTCACCCTGCGAATCATGAGTATCCACCATCTGGATACGTTCCGCTTTCTGTTTGGCGATCCGGTCCGGGTGTTTGCCAGTGTGAGACCTGATCCGCGCACCGAAAAACTGTTTCCACATGAAGATGGAATCTGCCTGTATATCCTCGAGTATGAAAATGGATTGCGGGCCTTCTCGTGCGACGATGTCTGGACCGGACCGGCGCGGGAAGGCTGCCATCTGACTTCCCGAATCAACTGGCGCGTCGAAGGCACGGAAGGCGTTGCCACAGGCACAATCGGCTGGCCGGATTACCCGGCACGAACGCCCAGCACGATCCGCTACACGTCTCTTTCACAGCCCGACTGCTGGATCGAACCGAAGTGGGATGACGTCTGGTTTCCGGACGCTTTCTCCGGCCCGATGGCACAGTTGCTCGTGGCTCTGGAGACTCAGCAGCAACCGGCCATCAGCGGTCGCGATAATTTGAAGACGATGGCTCTGGTCGAAGCGTGTTATGTGTCTGCGCGCGAGCATCGGGCCGTTGAAATCCAGGAAATCCTGGAGTCTCCCTGATCCGGCGAAATCGCGCGGGCCGCTGTCATCCCGCGATACGGTTCCGTCGCCTCAAGGCGGTGAAGAGGCGGCAGAAACGTCGCTGGCTCTCGGCAGTCATTCGATCTTCCACCGGTTGTTCGGAAGGTCCGGAACCACGGCCTTGATCGAGTCGCTGCTGTAATCCATCCCATTCGGCTTCTGGCTGCACGATGTCAAAGAGATCGGGCAGCAGCGTGTCGTCCGCGTCCATGTGTTCGTCGTCAAACGCCGCAGACGGTTGATCCAGCAGCCTGGCGGTTTCGCGCACTGCGGATTGTGTGTCCAGACACAGGTCCAGAACCATCTCGCCGATCTCATCTTCAATGTGTGTGGATGAGGAGTGCAGATTCTGCAGCAGTTCGGCGGCGATTTCGCGGGATGAGCGATGAGCCGTCAGAGGCTCGTCCGCGGCTTCCGGCAGCTCGTCGAGTTCGCCCAGTAAGGGAATGATCGTATTGAGACAACGGTCCGCATCCATCACGCGCACCGGGGCGAGGATCTCGTCCGGGGTGAGCGCATCGGCCTGGTCCTGTTCATCCCGGCCCTCTCCGGTGACGGAAGAATCTGATGGCCAGGATGCTTCACCATCACCATCACCACTACCGAACTCAAAAACGGCGGTACTCTGCGAGTCGACAGGCGAGGAATATTCACAGGACGAATCTGTCTGGTCGCAGCTGTCAGTGGTCTCGGCGGACGGTTCGTCGATCACGGATTGAGCTTCAACACTGGTTTCTGCCTCGCAGGCCGATTCGTCGGTTGAAGATGCTCCCCATCGGCTGGCCAGGCTCCAGATAACTTCCGCCTGTTCCGGCTCCAGCCGGGAAACCCAGGGGTCATCCACCAGTTCCGTTTCAAAGGAGCGGGAACGGCTCTGGCAGGATCGTTCCATGTTTGAGCGGACAGATTCTTTGAGGGCGTTTTCCGTGGCCATGATTCGTGTGGCGGATGCTGTGAGTGCCTCAGTGCGAGTGACCCGGTTCATGGTCTGACAACCGGCCGCCGTGATTTCAAAGCTGATGCCTTCAGTCGATGCCCGTGACAGGACCGGTTCGGAGTCGCCGACTGTGGCAGGTTCATCGACCCGTGTCTCGAAGGCATGGTCTTCGGAACAGGCCGCGCTGGTTTCTTCGCAGGGTAACTCCGGCTCGATTTCCTCAGCAGAGAAGGCAGGCTGCGCAACAGACGAGATGACATCGTCTGCTGCGTCTTCAGACTCAACGCCGGCCGTCTGAAACGCGGGCTGATTGATATCGTTCCACTGCAGAGGAAGTTGTTTCAGATCATCGAGAGCGTCATGCACCGTCTGGGGGGCCACGGGGCGTTCGTCCGCGGCATAAGCGAGCAGCAGACAGTGATCCGCGAGCTGATTCAGACAGCGGGGATTTCCATCGCTGGCTCTGGCAATCAGCCGGAGAACTTCCGCAGTCATGATGGTCTCCGAACGACCGCCACACTGCTCGATCCGGTATCGAAGATATTCCGCCGACTCCGCGAGCGTGAATGGCTCCAGCCAGAGATGGCTGCTGATCCGCTGATTGAGCGCGTCGAACGAGCGGCTGGTGAGACGCTCTTCCAGTTCCTGCTGACCGCAGAGAATGACTCGCACCAGTGGCCGTCCCAGTTGTGCGATATCGGTCAACGTCCGGATTTCTTCGAGCAGTTCGTCCGCCAGAAGATGCGCTTCATCCACGATCAACACCAGCGCTTCACGAGCCGGTCGAAGTTGCTGGAGATACTTGCGCAGGTCCAGTCGGAGTTCACCCTCGCCCCTGCGGCTGTATTCAACTCCCAGCTCAAACAGAATGGCCTGCAGCAGCGAGCGGGACGATGGAAATCCGCCGTTCCCCAGCACAACAGCCTGGAATCCGTGGTCGAGTTCCCGCATCAGACGCTGGCAGATCAAAGTCTTGCCGAGTCCGGCCGGGGCCGTCAGCAAGCCGACTCCCTGTCCGCGTTCGGTGTTGATGGCGAGAGCGTCGAGCACTCCTTGAACGGATTCCGGAGCGAAAAAGCAGTCGGGATCCGGAGTGGCAGAAAACGGACGCCGCTCAAGTCCAAAGAACGGTTCGTACATGAGATCGCCTCACGGGCTGAAGACGCCGGAGAATGCTGGCGGGCGGAAGATGAGCGCAGAGGTGGCGCGATACGCTTCAGAAATCACATCATCGAACCGGAGCAACCCGCTTCTTGAGCAGAACCGGAATAACCGGCAGAGGCGGCGGAATTCGCACCGGCTCAGGCGGATGGCTGATCCAGCAGGAAGGGCTTCATCAGTTTGACCATGCGGTGCGGATGCGTGACCTCGGGAACATGTCCTGAGTTCGACAGGGACTCAAGCTGCGTGCCCGGGATGATCGCCCGCAGAGCAGCGGCGGCATGGTGGTGGCGGATGGACTCACCTTCGCTGGTGATGATGAGAGTCGGTATCGACGCGGACTTCAGTTCGCCGGGTTCTCGATAACGGTGCAGCATGCGGGCACGACGCGCGACAGCGGAGATCGGTGTCCGGCCGGATTCCGACAGTAGAAACTCCCACCGTGTGGCATCGAAAGGAGGAAACCAGCGCTGATGGTTGGCCTCGGCAATTCGACGCCGCAGAGGAAGCCGGTTCATCGTTCCGGGAACAAAGCTCATCAAACCGGCCGCCAATCGTTCGGCCAGCGACAGACGCAGTCCTGTCAGCGGCCCCTGCAGCACGAGATGCTGAAGCCGTTCTGGAATCGTCCGCATCAACTCCAGAGCCACGATCGTTCCGAATGAGCTGGCGAAGAGATCAAACTGCCGATCCTGCAGGTGATCGGCTGAAGTCTGGACGGCTTCAACGAGCTGTCGCAAGTCGCGCGCGGCATCGGGCCAGTTGAGAAAGACACAGCGGAAATCATCTTTCAACAGCCAGCCAGTGAGGCAGTGGAGGTCGAACGATCCGCTGATGCCGTTCAGAAAATACAGTGGCCGACCGGTTCCCCAGACTCGTCCTTGAATCCGCAGACGGCCGGACTCTGTTTCCCAGACGCTGCTGCCGCACTGGAACTCGCGGAGCACATCAGACCAGGCCAGCGGCGGCGGACATGAAGAAGGGGCCTCCGGCTCTTGCGGAGTATCGAATGCGGGTTCGGTCGCGGACATGGCGTAAAATCATTCCGGCTGAGTGTGTGAGCCGTCATCGTAACGGACGTGGCGGTGATTTCGACGTCATGCCGATTGCAGGTGATTCATGGACCATGTGTCTTCAACCGTCCGTGAACCAGTCGCCGGTCGAATTCGCGAAAGCCGAACTGCCGGTAGACAGCCATCGCGGGATGATTCCTGATATCAACGGCCAGGACCACTTCGTCCGCTCCGTGGCTGCGAGCCATCTTCAAACCATACTGCAGAAGTACCGCACCGAGTCGCTGCCCGCGGAATGCCGGAATAATTCCGATGTAAACAAGTTCCCAGACCCGGTTATCAGGCGGATGAGCCGTCATCAAGAGCACTCCGGCGACCTGGTCCTGAAGATGGAACAACCACCAGCGGGACGGATCGAACGCTCCGGACAGGCGATGGCTGACAAGCGCTTCCTGGCCCGTCCGGCTTCCATCCAGTTCTGGACAGTCCAGCGTTCCGATCCACGTCTGCTCCAGAGTCCAGGCGAAGAGATTCGCGTTCGACGATTCGTCGAAGACCTCAACGGTCAAGCCCAGCGGCGCGTCCCCGTCCGGGAGTGCTGCCTCAAACTCGCGGTGCAGAAACAGCAGGTCGGTGAGGTGCGGAAAGCCGGCGTCGCTCAACTCCCGCGATTCTCGCTTGCGGCTGGTATCCAGCAGGGTCTGCCCGATCCAGCACCTGGAAGCGTCAAACAGCCGGCACGATTCGATACCCAGCCGTCGTCGATATTCAGCCGCGATGTCGGGATTCAGACCGCGACGCGAAGCTGCCGGCCAGACGAACATGGTTCCGTCAGACTGCGCCACCAGAAGCTGAACTGCCTCAACCCGGTCTGGTGATTGAATGATGGGGACGTCGAGCTTCACGTGACCGGACGCGGCGGATTCAAGCAGCTCGCGCGCCTGGCGGCGGCGCTCCTCAACATCCAGAGCCTGCAGTTGCAGCTCAACGGCTTCGCGGATTCGATCACCGGCAGGTGAGACCACCGGCGTCATCCGTGTCGGCAGCAACCGGGGCCGCAGGAATGCCCCATCGGTGCAGGCGAAGGAACTGTGGGCAGACCACCCGTCGATGGCGCGGCCGGAGCACTGAAGAGTCGATCCAGTTTCTGTGATCCGCAGTCCGGACAGGCCGGCTTTTCAGAACCGCGAACCAGTTCTTCGAACTGGTGCTGGCAGGTTTCGCATTTGAATTCAAACAGCGGCATCTTGCAGATCCACTCAGCAGAGTCTGATGAACAGAACCGGAAGCACAGTCTCCAATTCTGACGCGACTTCCCACTGATTCAAGACAGAGGAACGGTGAACGTGAGGCTCAACCGTGCTCAGTACCCGCGAACGGTTCGAGAGCCATCTTCGACATCTTCCAGCCTCTGCCATGTCTGATCGAGATACAGCCGCTGATAGCGACCTTCTGGCAGAGCAAGACCTGACGGTGAGACAATCACTTCTGATGCGCTGAGTTGAGCGGGAACCACTGGTGGAGCGGAAGATCCCCGGAATTGAATCAAATCCGGAGCAACAGCCATGACCAGACAGGCTGCCGCAATGGCTGTCACCATTCCCAGATCGCGAAACCGGAACCGCGAAGAAGGAGGCGGGCTGCCCTGCGTCAGACGCAGCTGCAACTCCGGCCAGACACTTCTCCGCGGGGCTGTTGTCTGCAGTTGTGAGGCGACCAGCGCTTCCTGAGCCGGCAGCATGTCCTCCAGAAGTTTGCGACAAGCAGGGCATTCGTCCGTGTGAGCCTGCAGCGATGCCATCTCCGACAGACTGAGATCTCCACCGATCATCAGCGTCATCAGCGGTCGTGCGGTCGTGCAGTTCATTCGTCGTTCACCTCGAACGGAGTATTTTATTCCTGGCGGTTCTGCCGGATCGTCCACAGTTCCTGAAATCTGGCCCGAGCCTCGGCCAGCCGCCAGCGAATGGTCGCTTCCTTGCGGTTGAGGATCGCGGCGATCTCAGACGTGGAGAAGTTCTCCAGATCGCGGAGGATCAGAACCGTGCGGTACTTCTCGGGAACTTGAGCAAGAACGGCCCGGACTTCCTGAGCTGTATCAATCGCGTCGCGAGGATCATCCTGGCCGGGATCAATCGGCCGGGTATCTTCCTTCTGACGCTGACTGAACAGACTCCAGCGAATTCTTCGGCGGGCGCGACGCATGTGATCCAGCGTCATGTTGACGCCGATCTGGAAAAGCCACGGCCCGAAACGGCGGGACGGATCGAAAAGCTCCAGTCGTCGAAACGCTTTCAGAAATGTATCCTGAGCAATGTCTTCAACGATGCTTTGATCATGCACGAATCGCGAGATCACCCGCATCAGCCGCTGTTCGTAGCGCTGCACGAGTTCGCCGAAGGCCACCTGATCTCCCGCGCGAGCCAGCTCCACCAGGCGAGCATCGTTGAAGCCCTCGAATTCACGGACTTCACTCCCCGGCAGCACTGAGAGCACAGCAGTTCGGGTTGTTGTCGTCATGATTCGTGTCCCTGTTTGCACCGTGCAGACGAATGATACGGACAGGAGCACCTCAGGTGTTGGGTTCCTGAGACTCCGGCTGGAAATTTCAGGTTTTCAGACTGAAACCGCTTCAAGCCACTGCCACCTCGGCAGCTTCCGTTCTCTGGAAACCGTAGTAGCAAAGACCGGACCACTCGCACATTCAGAAAAACTTCAGAACCGCCGCATTGAAGCCACCTGTTCCTCAATCTCTCAAAAACCGGCCCTTACTCAAGGGAAACGAATTCCACTCCGAGACATCGCCAGCGCGGCAACCGGAATTCAGCGACGATCATTTCCATCTGACTTCAGCGCACTCCAGCCATCTTGAGGGAGACTTCTACAAGGATCTGCAATGTCGTCATTCCTGCGACACCCGGTTCACCCTGTGCGCAGGAAGCAGACTTCGACAGGCACTCTCCGAGAATGAGTACCTCAACTGCAGGCATCAGCGCTTCTGGCGCGGTACAGCTCCGGAAACGAAAATGCCGCGAGAGCAGCCCGGAGACGGACCGATTCAAAGAGCGTCTGACGCCCGTCTTCATCCGGTGATGCGGGCAGGTGACGAGACCAACTCAGGTCACTGCAGAGCTGTCAGGCTGAGGCTGCCGCTGGTCGCCATTCCCATCGGTGACAACCTCTTCTGCGGAAGGCTCCATAGAGTTCCTCAATTCATCGGAATGCAACCGGTCAGGCAGGCTCGGCACGGGAAAAACGTGCGCATGAAAAAAGCCCGGCAACCACTGGGGCTGCCGGGCCGGTTGAACTCGTAAGAAACTTACGAGGAGGTGGTGTCGAAGACACCCGCCGGTGCTTCAACGAGTAACACCTCTCTGGCCGGAACTATCATTACTCACGTGACCACCTCCTTTCCTTGTCTGAGACATGCGCGACAGACAGAGGCCTCTGCCTTCGCGGCGTTTCGCCCCTCGTGCTGCGTGGCACGAACAACGCGGGGAATGTCTCGCCCGACGCCGCTTCTGACAAGCCCTTTTCTGTGAACTTTGCGGGAAGCCACGCTGCGGTGCCACGGAATCTCAACGCCGGATCATTCGGTCAATCTGAGCAGTACTTTGCCGCCGTGACCGGGGCGTTCGGCTTCCCGAACCGCTGCCGCGATGCCATCCAGGCCGAACGTCGCGCCGATCTCGCTCTGCAGGACTCCAGACCGGATCAGGCCTGCGACTTTGCGAACCAGAGACAGCTTGCCCACGAGCGACTGCTGTTCGATGTAACGGCCCAGCCAGAAGCCTTCGATCGACGCGCCGGGAGTCATCAGCGTACGGGGAGAAAACTGCAGCGGTTCTCCGGACAGCGTGCCGTAAACCAGCATTCGCCCGCCCTGAGCGAGGCATCCAGTCACGGCTGAGCCGGTCGCGCCGCCCACGCAGTCCAGCGCGAACGGAACGCCGTGGCCGTGAGTGATCTTCAGAACGCGTGCGGAGAACTCCGCCGGATCATCCCGCATGGGATCGAAACGGAGCGCGGCCGAGGCGTCCCCGGATTCCAGTTCCCGCGCCTGCTCTTCGCGCCGGACGACGGCCAGCGTCCGGAAGCCGTTGCGTTTTCCAAGTCGCAGCACCATGCGACTGAGCACCGATCCGGCGGCCGTCACGAGCAGCCACGCATCGCGCGGCACGCGCAGTACCTGAGTCGTCATGATGTACGCGGTGGCGGGGTTCACGAAGAACGTCGCGGCCTGCTCAATGGTCAGGTCGCCGGTCAGCGCCGGCGAGAACGGAATCACCTGCGCGGCCGGGACCGTGTTCATCTCCGCCCAGTTGCCGCCCTGCCTGCTGAGCACCGCCACACGTTTGCCGGTCATCATCGCTCCGCGCAGTCCGCCGCCAGATTTCTCAACGATGCCCACGCCTTCAAAGCCCGGCGTCGCGGGGCATTCCGGCTTCAGCGCATACACGCCCCGGACAAACATCAGATCCGAGGGATTGACCGGACTGGCCAGCATCCGCACGAGCACCTCGCCATGTCCCGGCTCCCGCACCTCGCGCCGACCCGGCCGCAGCACCGCATCCGGCTGGCCCGGCTCATCAAACACAACCGCTTTCATCCCGCATGTCTCCTGAAGGCTCGCTCAAGATCCTGAGGGATCATAGAGCGGCGAACCGCAGGATGAGACTCATACCGGGAGACCAGCCACAACTGCACGCGGATGAACACGGATCCGGTCAGAGCATCCCGGCTGCCAGCCTGGCCAGCGCAAAGTGCCAGTCGCCCAGCCGGTGGAGAATCTCTTCACTTCGCGCGGCATCCGCGATCGTCGTCGGCTCTTCTTCAGTGTGATCCCGCACCGCGGTCAGTAATCGCGGACCGCGCCGTCGGGCAGTGTCGGGACCGGCCATTTGAACTGCCGCTTCGGGTCGGCGTTCACTTCGGCGAACTTCGACTCATCAATCTCCACACCCAGCCCTGGTCCATCGGGGAGCGGCGCGAAGCCATCGTCGCTGAGCTTCCAGTTCACCCGCGCGACACCGTGAGGCATGATGTGGCCATCGAGATACATCTCGTGGATGAGCAGGAACGGCACCGAAAACGCCGCGTGCAGGCTGGCGGAAACACCCAGCTGCGACATCGTGCAGTGCGGCGCCAGCGGCACGAAGTACGCTTCGGCCAGCGTCGCGATCTTCTTCATCTGCGTGATACCGCCGGTGTGCCCGCAGTCCGGTTGCAGGATGTCGATGCAGCGTTCCTGCAGATAAGGCAGCATGCCCCACAGAGTGCGATCGCGTTCGCCGGTGGCCATCGGAATGCGGATGTGCTGCTTCAGCCGCTTGAAGACTTCAATGTTCCCCGGCACGGCGACTTCTTCGAGGAACAGAATATCGTATGGCTCAATGGCGTTCGCGAACTGAATCAGCATGGCCGGCGGAATCGCGCAGTGCGCATCGAACATGATCGTGCCGCTCGGGCCGAGTCGTTCGCGCGTGCTGCTCACGTATTTGACCAGCCGGTCGATCTCATCGGGATTGCCGGAATAGGGGCGTGGTCCGCCGGTGCCGAGCTTCTGCGCTTTCGGAGTCGGATACACGCGGCCCTTGTCGCGCGTCGGTCCGCCCAGCAGCCGATAGACCGGCACGCCCCAGGCTTTGCCGGTGATGTCCCACAACGCCATGTCGATCGCGGAAATCACATGCGTCATGAACGGTCCGCCGCGCATGTCGCGATGCGAGCGATACAGCTTCTGCCAGAGATGTTCGATGCGGGTGGGATTCTCGCCATCGAGCAGCTCAAACAGAGACTGCGCCAGCGCGACGGCCACCAGTGGATCAAGCCCGGTGACTTCACCCCAGCCGGTGATGTCGTGATTCGTTTCGATCTTGAGATAAGCCTTCGTGCCGACTCGAAATCCGCGCAGCGACTTGATCCGCAGATCGGCTCCGCGATCAGTGACGTTCGCGGCGGGGTTCTGATCCTGACTGACCGCTTCTCCGAGAAACGTCTGACCGGCCGCGACAAAGGCCGCCGCTGAAGTCAGCATCGAACGACGATTCAATGCACTCATCGTGATTCTCCGGAACCGGAATCGAACTGTGTCAGGTCAGCGCTCCGCAGCCCGTCAAGGACGGTTCAACCAGCCACCGGACCGCAGCCATTCCTCAGAGCGACGTGGCCAGGTAGAAGCCGTGTGGACCGGTTCCAGCCGCATGCCGTAACCGTGTCCGCCGCTCGGATAAAGATGCATTTCAGTGGGCACCTTGTGCTTCTTCAGCGCGAGGTAGTAGCTGACGGCGGACTCGACACCGAGGCCGTCGTCCTGAGTCATCATCAGGAAGGTCGGCGGCGTCTTCGCACTGACCGGCACTTCCGGAGACAAAGCTCCGGTGGTCTTGTCGGCGAGATAAGCCGGATACATCAGCAGTGAGAAATCCGGACGGCAGGACGTTTGATCGACATCGTCCTGCGGAGCGTACAGCCGCTTCTCGAACTGAGTGCTCGCGCAGGCGGCGACATGACCTCCCGCGGAGAAACCCATGATGCCGATGCGGTCCGGGTTGAGCTTCAACTCCGCCGCGCGATGCCGCAGCAGTGAGATGGCTCGTTGCGCGTCCTGAGCCGGCGCTTCGTGACGCGGCCGACCTTCTCGCGCCGGAGTGCGATACTTCAGCACGGCACCAGTCACTCCGATCGAGTTCAACCAGCGCACGACCTCGCTGCCTTCCTTATCTACGACGACATACGAGTAACCGCCGCCGGGACAGACGATGGCGGTCGTGCCCGTGTCCTTTTCCGGAGCGGGCCGCCAGAGCAGCAGCGTCGGATGACTGATGTTCGTGATGCGCGTGGTCTTCACCGGATCGTTACGCGGGACGTCTTTCTCCGGTCCGTAATCCTGTGTTTCACCCGGAGCAACCTGCGGCCAGACTCGAATGACGAGCGGCTCATCGGCACTGCGGCCAGTCTGTGCCAGAGTCAGAAACGCGAATCCCGCCAGCAGCACCGACACGGACAAACCGCGCATGAATCGTTCTCCGGAAAACAGGATCACTCGATCTGCCGATCCGCGCGGCAACCACCGGCAGTTGCGACGCTCACGGAACATCTCAGTCGCGGAGCGACTGAGCTACGTAGTTCAGTCGCTCCGCGACTGAGGATCGCTACAGAGTCTTGAGATACTCCAGAACGGCCTGCTTCTCATCTTCGCGGAGCTGTTCCGGAAACAGATGACCGGCGGCACCCTTGCCGGTCTGCCGCGTATCGAAGTAACGCCGCCGGTCAAAAGGAAGCGTGACGGACTCGGGGACATCACCGAGTTCCTCGATCTCCAGTCCGACGCGCTGCTGATCGTAACCGTCCTCGGTCCGCTTCCAGACGACCGGCCGCTGCGCAGGATGCAGCACATGCCAGAGCGTGGGCACCGACCCGTTGTGAAAGTACGGAGCCGAAGCCCAGATGCCATCCAGCGGCGGTGCGACATAACCCTTCGGATGAGTCTCCACGGGATCGGCTCCGTAATGGCTCATCCAGCCGTCCTTCATCCACTGCCGGTGTTCCGGAGTGAGGCCGTTCAAACGCGCAGGATCGGTTCCGATTTCATCGAGCGGAATGACCGGCTGTTCGTACTTCGCCTCCGGGCCGTACGTGCCATGACACCGCGCGCAGTGATGCTCGAAGACAACTCGACCGCGTTCGGCCAGTGGCTGATGGATCTCGAAGGGATACCGCGGCGCCTCCACCGATTCGATCCAGGCGAGGATCGAGCGGTAGTCCTCTTCCCACCGGGCCAGCCGTTCGGGGCCGTTGGAAGGCAGCAGCAGGAACTGCATGAGCACGCGGTGATTCTTCGGAGCGAAGCCGTCCGCGTAGAGGCTCCTCTTTTTCTTCACGTTCCAGAACGGAGGAGCATCCATGTCGTGATGCAGTTGCGGCGGCACGGGACGCGATCGATCGACGCGCATGTCTCTGTCCCGCAGGCTGCCGAGGACGACTCCGAAGATGACCGAGTTCGTGGTGCCGTGCGTTGTTCCCAGCGGCATCTGCAATGCGGCCAGATCCATGTGACCCGGCTTCCGGAACTGCCTCAGCTTCGTCAACCGCACATCGTCGCTCAGCGAATGCAGCGCGTAATGCGAGTTGGGCAGACCGGGAGTTACCCGCCCGGCGACCTTGCCGCCATGACACGCCAGGCAGTTCATGACCCAGCCGCCCTGGCCGTTATCGACATACCCCAGTGCCGGTCCCGTGCCGTTGCCATCGGACGGTTCCATCAGCCCGTAGCGCGAGAACGTCATCCGGCGCCGTTCTTCCGGAGTCGCCCTGGCCGCGGCGCTGCGGTCAGGTTCAGGCCAGACTTTCCACAGTTCGTCGAAGACCTGCTGGTCGAAATCGGGCGGCAGGTACTGCCCGGTCCGGAGCAGCTTCCAGCCTCGTTCCGGTGAAACCGGTTCGTCCGCGCGGACAGTGGTTGCAGACAGAATCAGCATCAGCCAGGCAGTGATCACAATCCGGTACATCATGCTTCACACCACTCCGTGATCCATCGTTCGCCACTGCTGAACGCCGTCGCCTGCGGCTCCGGGTCAAACAGGAGTTTTCCGAACCGGGCAGCAGTCGGACGATTAACGCCAGGCCTCCCGCAACCGCCAACTGACTGGCCGGAGAACGTGTCGTCCGGTATCTCCCGCATCTGATCAACTCAGATCATCGCGAAACGGGACCACTGCTCCGGCTTGTGGTTCCTGCATCATCTCACTGAGGAGTTCTTCATGCGACCACTGCTGACACTGATTCTGCTGCTGATCGTGGCCGGCCCGGCGCTGGCCGCCGAAGTGACACTGACTCAGGACGGGCATCGCGTGACGATCGCCATCGACGGTCAGGAATTCGCGCAGCTTCAGACGGCTCCCGAACAGCCCAAGCCGTATGTCTGGCCGGTCCGTGGTGCGGATGGAACGATCCTCACACGCAACATTCTGGCGGATTCCAAAGGCGGCGATCATCCGCATCACAAGGGCATCTGGGTCGCGGTGGATGAGGTTGGCGGTGTCAAGTTCTGGGCCGAGAAAGGGAAGATCGTCAACCGCTCGGTGGAGATCGTCGCTGCGAAGGGTAATCCGGCTCAGCTCCGGCTGGTCAACGACTGGACGCATCCCGACGGTCCGGTCGTTGTGACCGAGACCACAACGATCAGCGTCTTCGCCAACCGGTTGATGGCGTATGACATCCGGCTCATGAATCCCGGTTCCGAACCGGTTCCTTTCGGCGATACGAAGGAAGGCCTGTTCGGTTTCCGCATGGTCGATTCGATGCGTGAGAAGGAGACCGGCAGAGTTTCCAATGCGGAAGGTCTGCAGACCACGAAGGAGTGCTGGGGAAAGACCAGCGGCTGGGTTGATTACACAGGCACAGTCGAAGGAAAGACGTTCGGCGTGGCGATCATGGATCACCCGCAGAACTTCCGGCCGTCGCGGTATCACGTCCGCGATTACGGTCTGTTTTCGGTGAGTCCGTTCGGTGAGAAGTCCTACACGAACGGAACCCGCCCGGCGGATGAATACGAACTGCTGCCCGGTGGCACGGTGCGACTGCGCTATGGTCTCTACATCCACGACGGCGACGCGGAGGCCGGTCAGGTGCCGGATGCGTACCGGCAGTACCTGTCTGCCGGACTGTGATCATCGGATGATGTGACTCCGAGGATGATAGATCGTTGGAGCAACTCGGATCTCGGAAGAGGCGGCGCATGGTCCGGTTCGTCTCGCAGTTCGGGACGACTGCGTCGCTCAGTCGCTCCGCGACTGAGAACCAGATCCGCCCCGCCCCGATGATTCTGTGATCCGGAATCAGGCACGTTGAAAAGGTGCCCCACGGATAGAAGACTCATGACTGAGTTCACTCACTTCGATGAATCCGGAGCCAGCCGCATGGTGGATGTCGGCGGCAAAGAGATCACTCAGCGCCGCGCCGTCGCGCAGGCGGTGGTGACGATGCAGCCGGAAACGCTGACGAAGATCCGCGACCGCAGTCTGTCGAAGGGCGACGTCATCGAAGTCGCGCGGCTGGCCGGCATCATGGCCACGAAGCAGACTCAGCATCTGATTCCGCTGTGTCATTCGCTGGGGCTGGACAGTGCGCGGATCGACTTCGAGTTCCTCGACGACCGCCGGTTGCTGATCAGGGCCGAGGTCAGCAATCACGGCAGGACGGGCGTGGAGATGGAAGCCATGATGGCCGTGAGCATCGCCGCACTGACGGTCTATGACATGAGCAAGGCCGTCGACCGCTGGATCAGCATCGGATCGGTGGAACTGCTGGAGAAGTCGGGCGGCAAAAGTGGTTCACTCCGCCGCCCGGAACCATCGGCTCTTCAATAGATCGAATCGATCTCAAGCGAAGAGCGGCGGGACGGCTCAGGTTGGCTCGAAGCGACCATCGGGGAAGAGTCGCATGCCAGGGCCGACATCGGAAGGCGGCACGGCGAAGAAGTGCAGGCGGATGGTGTTCTCCGCATCGACGCGGCCGGTCAGGGTGATGTAGGCCTGCGGTTCTTCCACGTCTTCCGCATTGTCCGGAAAGACGCTCCACGAAAATTCTTCGATCGCCTGGAAGCGCGACGTCAGCTTCTGCAGATCGAAGTCGAAGCTCATGGGCCGGACCTGTCCATCCAGCGAGCCACCGACCAGTTCGGATGCTCCCAGGTACATGCGCACGACCCAGTGTTCTTCCTCGCGCCGGCAGTCGAAGCCCACGCGGGCGATTCCGGTCAGCGGTTCGAACAGTTCGGACATGTCTTCGATCAGACCGGTCAACCAGTCCGGCCGGGCTTCGCGGCTGCGGCGGCCAGGCTGCCAGGATTCCATTTGTTTCATCAGATGCTGCACGGCAATGTGGGAATGGCTCAAGGTGTCAACTCCGGGGTCCATCGAAAGAGCGGTCAGTCAGCAGAGTCGAACGGCAGTAAGACAGTACGAGTATGCCTGCTGGCCGTTCGGATGAGGCCGGTTTCTGAAACTTCGGGCCGGTATTCCGGCCGGCAGTTTCCGGCCTGCGCGGATCGCCATCAGGAGGCGATCTGAAGCGAATGCCCGATGCCGGGCGTTCAAAAACGGAGGTCTGATTCATCCGGGCCGATCAGTCTCAAGTGGCAGACGGTTTCGGCGGAGTTCTCAGAAGAATCGAGGACGCGAACCGCTTCCATCCGGTCCGCCACGGTGCCAGCGCCGCATGCTTCGCATGAGCAGCTTCTCAAAGCTGCCAAACCGTCACAGGCACCAGTGTTTATCGGGTCGGAATGGTCTGCCCCACATGCAAAGTTCACCGCGCATTCGCACGCGGGCGTCCCTTCCGGCGTTTATTCCTGCCATGCGGGCGATGTCTGTCGGAACGGCGCAGGCAGAACGCGCGGCTCATTCGCATCGGTGTCATCCTGAGGATCGCTCAGAATCTGCGGACGGCACGGGAATGCTCGTCAGAAGGCGCTCCATCTCTGCCGGATTCAGGTCTCGCGCTCATCCTCCGACCGGCTGACGCTTCGTCCGGGACGGCTTCCGGCTATCCTCTGGCCTCGCGAAGAACCATTCCGAGGAAGAAAGCCCCGTGAGACAACTGACTCTGCCATCCAGTCGGCGTTATCTGGTCCGGTTTTCGCCGAAACGCGTTCCGCACATGTTTACCGATGTGCTGATCATCGGCGGCGGGATCGCCGGCATCCGGGCAGCGCTGGAGATGGATCCGTGTCTGGAAACGATCATCGTCACCAAAGATGTCGCCAGCGTTTCCAACAGCGCGTGGGCTCAGGGCGGGATCGCCGGAGTCCTGGATCCGCTGGATGACATCGCAAAGCATGCCGCCGACACGATCGCCGCCGGCAAGGGCCTGTGTGATGAGGAAGTTGTGGAGCTGGTTGTGCGGGAAGCGCCGGACCGCATTCGCGAACTGGTCGCATTCGGAACGCAGTTCGATGAGAAAGATGGCGAAATTGCGCTGACGCTCGAAGGCGGTCACTCGCATCCGCGCGTGGCGCACGCGCTGGGCGATGCCACGGGCAAGGAAATCATGCGGGCCTTGATTGAGCGGGTGCGTTCGCGTCCCGGTTGCGATCTCTGGGAGCGGACTTTCACGATCGACCTGCTGACTCACGAGGGCGCCTGCGTCGGCGCGATCGTCTGGAATGAGGAACACGGCAAGACCATCATCTGGGCCAAACGCGTGATTCTCGCCACCGGCGGTGCCGGCCGGATCTTCCGCGAGACGACCAACCCGGCCATTGCCACGGCTGACGGACATGCCATTGCTTTCCGGGCCGGAGCCGAACTGCGGGACATGGAGTTCATGCAGTTTCATCCCACGGTGCTCTACATCGCCGGCGGCGCGCGGCATCTCATCAGCGAAGCGGTTCGAGGAGAAGGCGCGCAACTGATCGACTGCCACGGACACCGCTTCATGCCGGATTACGACGCGGCCGGTGAACTCGCGCCGCGCGATGTCGTCAGTCAGTCCATCACCGAGCAGATGGCACGCACTCAGCATCCCTGCGTGTATCTCGACCTGTCGCATCTGGACCCGGATCTGATTCTCAAACGGTTTCCACACATCAGCCGCGTCTGCGCGCAGTTCGGGCTGGATCTGGCGCGCGATCGAATCCCGGTGCGCCCCGGCGCTCATTACATGATCGGCGGGCTGGTCATCGACCACTTCGGTCAGACTTCACTGCCGGGTCTGCTGGCCGCTGGCGAAGTTTCCGCCTCCGGACTGCACGGCGCGAACCGGCTGGGATCGAACAGTCTGCTGGAAGGACTCGTGTTCGG
>Ga0172376_10003178_pt1 | contig 19620 bp, 15 predicted proteins | sample Lak35m_FD_121114 | JGI IMG/M metagenome (GOLD analysis project Ga0172376, IMG submission 121114) | Freshwater microbial communities from Kabuno Bay, South-Kivu, Congo - kab_092012_35m | ecosystem: Environmental > Aquatic > Freshwater > Lake | place: Democratic Republic of the Congo: South-Kivu... | reverse complement strand
GGGTCGCCGGAATTGATCTTCGCCTCATATTCCTGGGCGCGGCGGGACCACATGGTGCGCTTGATGCGCGCGCGGCCCTTCAGCGTATCCATGGCCGGCTGGAAGCTTTCCGTGGTGCAAAGCTTGCGGAGCCCCGAAGATGAGGCCTTGTTCACCGGCACACTCAGCTTCATCCGGTTTTCCTCAAAGGTCACTTCAATGACCTGGAGGGAATAGCCGGCAGCCTCCACCGTGCGGATGCCCTGCACGGTGCCGACACCATGCGTCGGGTAGACGACATAATCGCCCGTCTTGAATTCCTGTTTCGGGGCGGCGGGCGGTTTGGGCGAAGACGACATCGGCATTCCAGGACGAGGCGGGCCACCACCCGGCGGGCGCATCCCCAATTGAACATTCGGGCGCATGGTGGGTGGCGGCGGAGAAAGCGGCGAAATACTGGGCGGCGGTGCGGGGCGCGGTGCCGGGGCAGGCGCAGGTGGCGTGACCATGGCCACGGCCGGCGCCTGGATCAGCGCTGGCTTGGCCGGGGGCTCTGGCGCCACGGGTGCCGGGCTAGGCGCTTCCTGCAAGCCAGAGGCCGGGGCTGCGGGTTCTGACTTGGCTTCGACCACAGGCGCAGGCTTGGCCTTGGATTTGGACGCGGGCTTGGCGGGCGCGGGCGCAGCCTCGGTCACTTGGGCGGCAGTGGGGGCCTCAGGCGCCGGAGCGGCAGGCTTGGACAGCGCTTCAGCAGCGGGAGTAACCGCGGGCTTCGCGGGCTTGGCCGGTGCCTCATTGGCCGGCAGCGCTGGCTTCGCGACGGGCTTTTCAACCTTGGCGGGCGCCGCGGGCTTGGCGGGGGCGGGTGCCGCTTTCGCCTTGGCGGGCGCCGGGGCAGCGGCCTTGGGCGCCGGTTTGGGCGCAGGCTTCGCAGCGGGCTTGGCGGCGGGCTTCGGCGCAGGCTTGGCAGCCGGTTTCGCAGCGGATTTGGGGGCCGGCTTGGCGGCGGGCTTGCTCGCAGGCTTGGGCGCTGCCTTGCCAGCAGGCTTGGGCGCCGGCTTGGCTACAGGCTTCGCGGCAGATTTGGTGGCCGGCTTGGCCGCAGGCTTCGCAATGCTCTTCGCAACAGGCTTCTTCACAGGTTTCGGCGCCACCTTCTTATTGGGCTTCGTGGTCGCCTTTGCCTTGGCGGAGGATTTCTTGGCGGCCGGCTTCGCCGCCGATTTCGCCTTGCTGGCCGGCTTCTTGGCCGAGGCACGGGTCGGCTTGGCGCGGCCCTTGGCGGACGCCTTGGACACTGGCTTGCGTGTCATGAAAACAGGACTCCCAAAGCAGAACCCGGGCCAGCGCGACCCGGTTGAGAATGCAGAGCATCACCCCCGGCAGACAGCTGGGCAGAACCAGTGCTGGAAATGACGGAACACCTTATTAACACAAAAAACGCTTCGGGTCACCCGCCCACTTGGCCATTGGGCGGGGATTCATGACCATTGCGGCCAGATATTTGCCCCCTATCGGCGCAAAACCGCTCAGGGCTTGCCGGGGTTGGGGCTGAGCAGCGCCTGTTTGCCGGGCTTGCCCTTCCAGTCATCCGCATCCGCCGGCGCTTCGCCCTTGCGGGTGATATTGGGCCATTGCTGGGCGTAATCCCGGTTCAGCTCCACCCAGGGGGTCGCCTTGTCGTCGCTATCGGGCAGAATCGCCTCGGCCGGGCATTCCGGTTCGCAGACGCCGCAATCAATGCATTCATCCGGGTGGATCACCAGCATGTTTTCGCCGACATAGAAGCAGTCCACCGGACAGACCTCCACGCAATCCATGTATTTGCAGTTGATGCAATTTTCGGTGACGACATAGGTCACTGGCGCGATTCCCTGATGCTGAGCCTGTCCAAAACCGAGCGCAAAATGGCCGCGTCAGACATTTTAGACAAGGTGGCTTGACGCATAGCAGTCAAGATTCAGGCGAGGACCTCATACAGCAACTGCGCCTCACTGGCCGGGCCGCGCCGTTCGGCCAGGGCGCGGACGCGCCAAAGGATGATCTGCCCCGAAGCCCCCTGCCCCATCGCCAAGGTCAGCACATCACCAGGGCGGAGCTTGGCATGGGGCTTGTCCGTCGGCAGGCGATTAATCCGCACCACACCCTTTTCCACCATCCGCGCACATTCTGCCCTGGTCTTGCGAAAGCGCGCGCACCAGAGCCAGGCATCCAGCCGCTGATAATCCCGCCCTTCCGCCTCGGCCGCCACCGCCCCTTGCTCAATCCTTCTTGAGCTTCAGGGCAGCGAGCACCGCAAAGGGGCTATCAGGGCGCGGCATGGGCGGCAGGGCCACGCGGTCTTCGCGCGGCGGGCGCGGGCCGCGCGGGCGGTCATTGCCGCCCTTCTGGCCGTAATGCTGGCGCTGCTGCTGTTGCTGCTGCCCGCCTTCGGGCTTCGGGCGGCGGTCCGGGCGTTGATCTGGGCGTTGATCGGGCCGGCGTTCCGGGCGCTGCTGGTCGGGCGGCGCCTGATCGGGCGCCGTGCCTTCACCTGGCGCGGCTTCCTGCCGGCGTTGATCTGGCCGAGGGCCTCGGCGATCCGGCCGCCGGTCATCCCGGCGCGGGCCTTGGTGCTGGCGTGGCTCAAAACGGGGTGCGCGCTGCTGGCCGATGCGGGCGGGCGCGGGCGGGCCGAAGTTTTTCTCATCGAGCGTTTCCGCCGGGATCAGCCGGAAGCCCATGGCATCCAGCACGGGGCCGAGGTTTTCGCCCTTGATCCCAAGCCGGCTCGCCAGATCGCCCGGCAGCAAGGCGGGGGATTTGCGCGTCAGATGGCCCAATTCGCCGGCAATGCGTTCCGCCACATCAAGCCGAAGCAAAACGGGGCCAGCCGGCAGCCAGCCCATGGTTTCGGCAAAGCCGCGCGGCCAATCGGCGGGGGGTGCCACGGCAATCAAACCGCCCGAGGGCAGTTTCGGCGTTTCAATGCCCCTGAGCAGCGACCAAAGCTGCGCGCGCAACGCCATGGCGCGGGGCTTCAAGGCTTCCGGCACGTAAAGCGCATAGCGCCCGGCGCGAATGCCGATGCCCTTCAGCTTCTGGCGGAGATCAGGGCGGATATCGCCATCCGTTGCCCCCATGGCGAGACCCAATTCCTCCCGCAGCCGGTAGGCCGGGCCACGCAGGGTATTATCCTCGCTGGCCTTTTCTTCGGCGGTGAAAATCGCGCCAAGATCGCGCTTCACCAAAGCTTCGATCCAAGTCGCCAACCGCGCACGGATACGTTCGCGTTGCGCGCCATCGAGAAATTCTGAGGGCAGCACTTCAATCAGTGGCTTGCCGGGTTCGGAACCGGGCTTCAGCTTTGCCACTTCCGCAATATCACCAAGCCCTGCCGGCATATTGGGCGCGTGGGAATAGGCCCAGGTCACGCCGTGCTGCGGTGTCAGCGCAAAAGCCTCATCCTTCGCGGATTCCAGCATGGCCACACGGCGCGGGATTTCTGCGCCCAGCGCACGGCGCGCGGCACGCAGCACCACGCGGCGTTCTTCTTCCTTCACCGCCGCGCCATCGGGTTCAAACAGGAAGCCCTTCACATGGCCGACCGGATGGCCTTCCACCACCACTTCGCCGCGGCGCGTGACGGCGGAGAGCAATTCCTCCTCGCTTTCATCAAGCGCGCGAATGAGATGCGCCGCGCGGCGGTCCACAAAGCGCGCGGTCAGGCTTTCATGCAAGGCGTCTGAGACCATGTCTTCCACGCGCCGTGCATCGGCCTGCAAGCCAGCGGCATCATCCAGCCAATCGGCGCGGGCGGCGATATAGGACCAGACGCGAATGGCCGAAAGCCGCGCCATCAGCGTATCAAGATCACCTTCCGCCATGCCAAGCTGTCCCAGCGATGACGCGACCCAATCGCGCGGCAGCCGGCCTTCGCGCGCCAGATGCGTGAAAATGCGCGCGCAAAGCCGCGTGTGGCTATCATCGGCAAGCTTGCGGAAATCCGGCACCTGGCAGGCTTCCCACAATAGCCGCACACGCGATACGGTATCCGCGAGGCCACGGATTTCCTCTTCCCGCACCAGCATGGAAAGCGTGATGTGGTCCACCGCATCATGGCCCTTGGCCAGGCCCGGCTGCGGCGCCGGTGCGCCAAGCGTATCGAGCAAAGTCTCGACCGAGGAGAAATCCAGATCAGAATTGCGCCAGGCGAGCGTCTTCAGCGGTTCAAAGGCATGGGTTTCGATCTGCGTGATGATCTCATCATCCAGAACCGGCGCATCCGCCGTGGTGCCGAAAGTGCCATCGCGCATGCCACGCCCGGCGCGACCGGCGATTTGCGCGATTTCCTGCGCCGTCAGCGCGCGCGGCTGATGGCCATCAAACTTATTGAGCGCGGCAAGGGCGACATGATCCACATCCATATTGAGGCCCATGCCAATCGCATCCGTCGCCACCAGGAAATCCACTTCCCGGTTTTGATAAAGCGCCACTTGTGCATTCCGGGTGCGCGGCGAGAGCCGGCCCATCACGACCGCGCAGCCACCGCGCCGGCGGCGCACGGCTTCGGCAATGGCGTAGACTTCCTGCGCGCTGAAAGCGACAATCGCGGAACGCGCCGGCAGTCGGGAAAGCTTTGCGGGGCCGGCATAGCTCAGCTGCGACAAGCGCGCGCGGGTTTCAATCTCGGCGCGCGGGATCAGGCGGCGGAGCAAGGGCGCAATGATCTCCGCACCCAGGAACATGGTCTCCACCATGCCGCGCGCATTGAGCAGCCGATCGGTAAAGACATGCCCGCGATCCGGGTCCGCGCAAAGCTGGATTTCATCCACGGCGAGGAATTCCACCGGCCGATCCAGCGGCATGGCTTCCACCGTGCAGGCGAAATACTTCGCCTCGGGCGGCACGATCTTTTCCTCGCCGGTGATCAGGGCGACGAAGCGCTCACCCTTCATCGCCACCATGCGATCATAATTTTCACGCGCCAGCAGCCTGAGCGGAAAGCCGATACTGCCCGAGGCATGGGCGAGCATCCGCTCAATCGCGAGGTGGGTCTTGCCGGTATTGGTCGGGCCGAGGATGGCGCGAACCCTGGGTTCGAACATGCGGGGGTCAATGTCCAAGAAAGAAAACGCGACGCTCCGTGGCATGATGCGTCGCGCTTGTCCATGGTGGCGGCTACGGGCAGGGCCACTCGGAGGGCCAATGCCGGATTGGCTGGGTGATCCAACCAGCGGGCCGGCCACATGATTGATCCGCCATCAGCCCACGTCTATAAGCCATTCGTCTTTACACACGCGGGAAAAGCGCCATGCTGGAGAAGTACGACGCGGCCTATTACCGCGATAAACTGGCGATGGACGCGGCGGCCTTCGACCTAGTTTCCCGGGTGCGGGCGGCCAAGCTCCAGCCGGATGTCACCGCGACCGACACGGTGTTCGAATACGGTGTCGGCAGCGGCATTAACCTCGAAAAGCTTTCCTGCGCCGCGAAGCTAGGCTGGGACGTCAATCCAGCGGCCTCCAACGTCGCGCGCAGTTACGGCGTGACCGTGCTGGACAGCCTGGATCAAGTCGCAGGCGGAGCCGACGTCACCGTCTGTCACCATGTCCTTGAGCATATGATGAGCCCCGCTGACGGGCTTCACGATATCCACGCCTCGCTCAAGCCCGGCGGCCGGGCACTGATCTTTGTCCCCTATGAGCGGGCGCGTCGCTACAGCCGGCCGATCCCCGAAGACCGCAACTACCACCTCTTTGCCTGGAACGTGCACACCATGACGAATTTGGTGCAAGCCTGCGGCCTTGAGGTGCGTGAGGCCGGGCTTAGGCCCTTTGGCTATGACCGCTATTGCGCGCAGCTCGCGGGGCGGCTCGGCCTAGGCTTCGGCGGCTATCGATGGCTCTGGCGCCTCGCGCACCTTGTCCGCCCGGAGCAGGAGATCCGCATCCTGGCGGTGCGGCCAAGCTAAGGCTGCCGATTTATCCCTGGAAACCGAATAGCATCCTTATCAGGACAATATGTTGAGAGCGTGGATTGAGTGCCATCCTGCGGCATGATGCGGCGCGCTTGTCCATGGTGGCGGCTACGGGCAGGGTGGCGGGCCTGTGATGAAACCCGCCACCCGCTTCGCCCTGATCTATGCCGCGCAATTCGCAGCCTTTGGCGTGATGATGCCATTTCTGCCGCCGCTATTGCTTTCGCGCGGGTTGACGCCGGCTGATCTGGGCACGGTTTTGGCCGCCGGGAGTGCGCTGAAATTGCTGGCGGGGCCGCTTGGCGGGCGCGTTGCGGATTGGCTCGGTGATCCTCGGCTTGTGCTGATTTGCTGCACCGGCGCGGCGGCGGCCTTCGCGGCGGGGTTTGGCGTGGCGGCCGGGTTTTGGGCGCTGCTTTTGGTTAATCTGGCGCTGGCGGCGGCACTTGCGCCGACCACCGCACTTGCCGATGCCATGGCGCTGCGCGCCGCGCGGGAGCCCCCCGGCTTTGATTATGGCCGCGCGCGCGCCGCCGGTTCGGCAAGCTATATCCTAGCTGCCGTGCTGGCTGGCGCGCTGGTGGGTGTTTTGGGCGCGGGGAGTGCCGCCTGGCTGATTGCCGCCATGCTTGGCCTTGGCGCGGCAGCGGCCTTTCTGCTGCCGCGGGCTGAGGGCTTTGGGCGGGGCGGGGCAAGCGGGTTTCGCGCGGCACTCGCGCTGCCCTGGTTGCGCCGGCTGATGCTGATTGCCGCGCTGATGCAGGGCAGCCACGCGGCCTATTACGCCTTTGGGTCCATCCATTGGCAGGCTTTGGGCTTCAGCGCCGGGGTGATTGGCCTGCTTTGGGCCTGGGGTGTGGTGGCCGAGGTCGCGCTATTCCTATGGGGGCGCGGCCTGGTGGAGCGGCTTGGCGTGCGGGGCTTGGTATGGCTCGCCGCCGGGGCGGGCCTGGCCCGTTGGCCGATCATGGCGGTCAGTGAAAGCCTGCTGCCCTTGATTTTCGCGCAGGCGCTGCATGCGCTGACCTTTGGCGCCATGCATTTGGCGGCGATACGGCTATTGCAAGAACGTGTGCCGGCGAGCCTCGGCGGTACGGCGCAAACGCTGCTGGGGGCAGCGGTGGGGGCGATGACGACGCTGCTGACCCTGGCGTCCGGGCCAGGCTATGCCGTGCTGGGGGCGGGGATTTTTTGGGCTATGGCAGCGCTCTGTGGGGTGGTGGCGGTGTTGGTGGGGGTGGGGAGCCTGACCCGCAGGTGATGTGCACCCCGGCCTGATTGCGTGGCTGACGGGTAGCGCCGGGAGCTGCCCGTAACGACAGATTGATTGAAAATACTGACATTTTCAGGGCCTTATCCAGCCAGAGCCTCGCTTGACAAGCAGCCTCGGCTAATGATCAAAGCGCGCATCTCAAAACGGGGAGAATGCGGATGAAATGGCCGGCGATGGGCTATGCGCGCGCCAGGAGCCTTGCCGAGCTTTGGTCCGCGCTTGAGACGCATGGCGATGCCGCCCAGATCATCGCAGGCGGGCAGACGCTTCTGGCGACGCTCGCCTTCCGGCTTTCCGAACCGGGCACGCTGATTGACATTACCGGCATCGCTGCATTGCGCGGCTTTTCCAGCAATGGCCAGGTGCTCCGGCTTGGGGCGCTGACGCTCCATGCTGATCTTTGCAGTGATCCTTTGGTGAAGGCGCATGCGCCCCTTCTGGCGGCGGCGGCACCCCTGATCGCGCATCCGGCCATTCGCAATCGCGGCACCTTGGGCGGCAGCCTGGCCTATGCCGATCCGGCAGCCGAATTGCCGGCCTGCATGGTGGCTTTGGACGCGACAATCATCGCCGCATCAGCCAAAGGAGAACGCCGCATACCGGCAGCAGCCTTCTTCACCGATCTGCTGCAAACCGCACTAGCGCCGCGGGAAATCATCGCCGCAGTCGAAATCCCCTTGACCGGGCGCCTTGCCGCCATTGAGGAAATCACGCGCCGTTCCGGTGATTATGCCATGGCGGGCCTCGCTGCCACCTTAACCTTGGATGCCGGGCGCATCCTGGCACCCCGCCTGGTTTATTTCGGTGTTGGCAAAATTCCCGTATGTGCTGCCGCGGCCGCCAAAGCGCTTGAAGGCCGCAGCCTGGACCGTGCCGGCATCAGCGCCGCGCAGCAAGCGCTGGCGGATGATCTTGACCCACCCCATGATTTGCACGGCCCGCCAGAAATGAAGCGCCATCTGGCGCGCGTGCTGACAGAACGCGTTTTGCTTGGTTTTCTGAACCCGAAGGTGCAAGCCGCATGATCCCGATTACACTCACCGTGAATGGCGAGAAGGTGACACGGCATGTGGAACCGCGCCGCCATTTGATTGACTTCCTGCGCCTTGATCTTGGCCTGACCGGTTCGCATGCCGGCTGCGAACACGGCGTTTGCGGCGCCTGCACACTCCGCGTCAATGGCAAAATCATGCGCGGTTGCCTGATCCTTGCGGCATCACTGGATGGTGCGGAGGTAGTGACGATTGAAGGCCTTTCCGAAAGCGGAGAGGTTGCCGATTTGCAGGCGGCTTTTGTGGCGCGCAATGCGGCGCAATGCGGCTTTTGCACACCGGGCATGGTGATGACGGCGGCTGAATTGCTCACTGAAGGCGGCTGCCCGACACGGGGTGATATCCGCGAATATCTTTCGGGCAATTACTGCCGCTGCACCGGCTATCAGGCGATTGTGGATGCGGTTGAAGATACGCTCCGCGCCAGGGGGGCCACGCCATGAATGAAATCACGCCGGCGTCCATTGGCCTGTCGCGCGAGGATTTGCCCAATTCTTATATCGGGCGATCCGTGCCGCGCCCGAATGTGCCGAAGCTGGTGCAGGGGCGCGCGACCTATACGGATGATGTGACCCTGCCGCGCATGCTGCATGCGGCATTTCTGCGCAGCCCCCATGCGCATGCGAAACTCAGCGCCATTGATACCGCGCCCGCCAAGGCGGTGCCCGGTGTGATCCGCGTATTCACCGGCCATGATCTCGCGAAATTCTGCGACCCCTGGGTTGCAACGCTTGATCATTTGAAGGGCATGAAATCCGCCCCGCAATACCCGCTGCCGCTCCACCGCGCCACCTGGCAGGGGGAGCCGATTGTGGCGGTGGTCGCGGAAAACCGTGCCGCAGCCGAAGATGGTGTGGCAGCGCTACAGGTTGAATTCGAAGCCCTGCCCGCGCAAACCGATATGGAAACCGCACTCGCCCCCGGCGCGGTCGTGATCCATCCCGAATTGGGCGATAATCTGGTGTTCACGCGCACGGCGGAAACCGGTGATGTCGCGGCAGCTTTCGCAGCCGCGCATAAAATTGTCGAAGCGCGCTTTGTCACGGGAAGGCATACGGGTGTGACGCTGGAGCCGCGTTCCATCATCGCCGATTACAATCCAGCGGATGAGACGCTGACGGTGCATCACTCCACCCAGGCACCGCATATGATGCAGGGTGTCTTCGCCAAGCAATTGCGTATGAAGGAAGGCGATGTCCGCGTCATCTGCAAGGATGTCGGCGGCAGCTTCGGCATCAAGGTGCATGTCTATCCGGATGAGGTCGCGGTCGCTGCCATGGCGCGCATCATGGGCCGCCCGGTGAAATTCGTGGCCGACCGTTTTGAATCCTTCGTAAGCGATATTCATGCCCGCGATCATCGGATCAAGGGCCGCCTGGCGGTAGATGCCGAAGGCCGCGTGCTGGCCTTTGACATTGATGACCTGACGGGGATCGGCCCCTATTCCGTCTATCCGCGCACCAGCGCGATCGAAGGCAATCAGGTCGTCAATCTTTGTGGCGGCCCCTATGATTTCAAGAATTACCGCTGTACCACTACGGTTGTATTGCAGAACAAGACGCCAACCTGCCAATACCGCGCGGTCGGCCACCCAATTGCGACGGCAGTGACGGAAGGGCTCATGGATCTGGCAGCCGAGGCGCTTGGCATGGACCCGGTTGAGATACGCCGGCGCAATCTTATTCGCGATGATGCCTATCCCTATACCTCGCCGCCCGGCATGCGTTTTGAAGGGCTGTCGCATCACGCATCGCTGAACAAGCTGCTGGATATGGTGCCGCTTGAGCGTATTCGTGCTGATCAGAATGAGGCTCGCCAGCGTGGCATTTATCGCGGCATTGGCTTTGCGTCCTTCATTGAACTGACCAATCCTTCGCCCTTCATGTATGGCATTGGTGGTGCGCGCATTTCCGCGCAGGATGGTTGCACGGTCCGCATGGACCCGGATGGGTCCATTGTTGCTTCCTCAGGTGTGACGGAACAGGGTCAGGGGACTGAGGCGATCCTGGCGCAAATCGTCGCGCATGGTGTTGGCGTGCCGGTCAATCGCGTGAAGATCATCACGGGGGATACGCAGACCACGCCTTATGGCGGCGGAACCTGGGCCTGCCGCGGTGCGGGCATTGGTGGTGAAGCGGCGCTGCAATCTTCCATCGCGCTCAAGCAGCAAATCCTGGAAGTGGCCGGCGCCATGCTGCAGGCAGCGCCCGAGGCGCTGGATGTTGCCATGGGCGAAATCACGGATAAGGCCAGCGGCAAGCCGCGCATGACGCTGTTTGACTTGGGCCGCATTGTCTATTTCCGTGGCGATACGCTGCCCAAGGAATTGCAGCGCGAATTGGTGCAAACGCGCCATTTCATCACCAAGGAATACCCCTTCGCCTTCACCAATGGCATTCAGGCAAGCTGGGTTGAAGTGGACCCCGCCACCGGTATGGTGAAGCTTCTGGAACATTGGTGCGTTGAAGATTGCGGCCGCGTTGTGAACCCTCTTTTGGTGGATGAACAGGTACGCGGTGGCATTGTGCAGGGCATTGGTGGCGCGCTTTACGAACATTGCGTCTATGATGCGGAAGGCAATCTACTGACCACGACGCTGGCCGATTATCTGGTGCCCATGTCGGCAGAAATGCCCGAAATCCATGTCGGCCATGTGGAAACGCCAACGCGTGAATCCCTACTTGGCGCCAAGGGCGCTGGAGAGGCCGGCACCGCCGGCGCGCCGGCGGCCATCATGAATGCCATCAATGACGCGCTGCGGCCCTTCAAGGCCCGCGTGCATGAACAGCCCTTCACGCCAGAGCGTATCTTGCGCGCGCTTGGCACGATTGCCTGAATAAACTCAACCGCGTTCGCCAACGCCACAACAGGGAGATTTGCCATGACCACCCTTCGCCGCAGCCTGATCCTGGGCGCTTCCGCGCTGCCCTTGTTTTCCATCCATAGCCGCGCGCAGACCGCGCTGAACATCACCATCGCATCCAGCCATCCGGTGGCGAATTTCTGGGTGTCGATGATGAAGAATGTCTTCCAGCCGGAAGTGGACAAGCTGCTGCGCGATGGCGGCAATACGCATCGCGTCAATTGGCGCGAATCCTATGGCGGCACGCTCTATCGCTTCCAGGATACGATGGAAGCCGTGCGTGATAACATCACCGACATTGGCTATGTCGGCACGCTTTGGGAAGGCAGCACCATGCCGCTGCAGAACGTGACCTATTTCACGCCTTTCGCGACCGGGGATCACGCTTTGGTGGCCAACGCGTTTGAGACGATGAACCAGAATGTGCCGGCCATTCGCCAGAATTGGAATGGCCTCAATATGGTGCCACTTAGTTCTTATGTCACGGATACATATCACATCTGGTCGAATTTCCCGGTGCGCAGCCTGGATGATTTGCGCAACCGCAAAATCTCTGCCCCTGGCACCAGCGCCAATTGGCTGACCGGCACGGGCGCGACGCCGGTTGATGGCGCGCTCACCACCTATTACACCGATATCCAGACCGGCGTTTCGGAAGGTGCGCTTTCCTTCTTTGTCGGCATTCTGCCGACACGCGTGCATGAAGTGGCGCGCTACATCACGAAATGCGATGTGGGTGCGATGTATGTCGGCGGCATTGCGGCCAATAAGCAGCGCTTTGATCGTTGGCCGGAAGGTGTGCGCCGTGCCATGACGGAGGCGGGCAAAACGACGACGCATGCGCATATCCGCGATGTCTCGGCCCGCATCGCCGCCGCCGAGGCAGAGATGCTGCGCCAGGGTTCCGTCATCACCACCTTGCCGGCTGCCGAGCGTGAGCGCTGGATCCGCGGCCTGCCGAATATTGCGCGCACCTGGGTTGATAGCTCGGGCCCCGCAGCGCGGGATGTGTTGAATGCCTATTTCGCGGCCATTCGCGCTGCCGGGCAGACGCCCGGGCGCAATTGGGACCGTGAAGTCACGTCCTGATCAGGAAGGCCTGCCCGCTTGGCTGATGACATTGACATGGCGGCGCTGGAAAGCGCCGCCCCCAGGCAGCCCTTTGGCCCGATCCGGATGTTGCTTGATGGCCTCGCGGCCATTGGCACCATTTGGACCTTCGGGTTGATGCTGTTGATCTGTGCCGATGTCATTGGCCGATCCTTTCTGAATGCGCCGATCACCGGGGTTGCGGAGATTGCCGCGCATTCGGTGGTCGGCATTGTCTTTCTGCAAATTGGCGCAACCATCTACCACCGCCGCATGACGCGCGCCGATTTCCTGATCCAGCGCGTACTGAATTGGGCGCCGCGTTTCGGTCGAGGTCTTGAGGCGCTGTTTTTCCTGATTGGTGCCATAGTGATGTTCTCCATCGCGCAGGCCGCCTGGCCGGGCATGTGGAATTCCATCAATCTGCGGGAATTCTTCGGCGTGCAGGGGCTTTTCACCGTGCCCACCTGGCCCTTTCGTGGCCTGATCGTGCTGGGTGGTGTGGCGGGCGGCATCGCCTATCTGGCGGTGTTCGTCGCCGAACTACGCGGGATGCTGACACGCCATGGATGATACGGGCCTTGGCTTTGCGCTGATCGGGCTGATGGTGACGCTGATCATCATCGGCCTGCCGATTGGCATTACGCTGATTTCAACCGGCGCGATTGGCGTTTGGCTGATCCGCGAAAATCCTGATCTGGCCTTTCGCTTCACGGCCTTGGCGACCTATTCCGGCATTCAGGATTATCTGTTTGCGACCATACCCCTATTTGTCCTGATGGGGCTCTTGGTCAGTATTTCTGATGTCGGCAAGGATACTTTTGATGTCGCGCAGAACCTGCTGAAACGCGTGAAAGGCGGGCTTGGCATCGCAACTGTTGGCGCCAATGCGGTCTTTGCGGCAGTCACCGGGGTTTCCATCGCCTCGGCGGCGGTCTTCACCAAGGTCGCAGTGCCCGAGATGGTGCGCCACGGCTATTCCATGCGCTTCGCCGCCGGCACTGTTGCAGGCAGCAGCATTCTTGGCATGCTGATACCGCCATCACTGCTTATGATTGTCTATGGCGTATTGGCCGAGGTTTCCATCGGCGCCATGTTCATCGCGGGCGCCATCCCCGGCCTGATTATCGCAATCGCTTTCACCATCATGATCTGGTGCTATGCGCGGTTTGCGCCGCAGCGCATCATGAACACATCCAACAGCGCGGTCATGGCTGATGACAAGCTGATGGGCCCAGCGGAAATGCTTGGCAAGTCAGTGCCGATCCTCGCGCTTGTGGCGCTGATCCTGGGCGGGCTCTATACGGGTTTCTTCACGCCCACCGAAGCGGGCGCGGTGGGTGCGGCGGGCGCCTTGCTGATCGCCCTGGTGCGCCGACGCCTGACGCTTTCGAAATTCTGGCGCGTTTTGCGTGAAACGGGGCTGGTTTCGGCCGCCATCCTGTTTCTGCTGATCTCGGCCGGGCTCTATTCACGCATGCTGTCCATGGCCGGCGTGCCCAATGCCATTGGCGATTTTGTCGAACATCTTGGCCTTGGGCCTTATGGGTTTTTGTTCGCCTTTGTCATTGTGATCCTGCTGATGGGGATGATTCTGGACAGCACCTCCATCCTGCTGATCATGGTGCCGATCGGTGCGCCGATTGCGACCGTGATGGGATTTGACCTGATCCATTTCGGCGTTGTCACCATCATCGCGGTGGAGATGGGGCTGCTGACGCCGCCCTTCGGCATTTCGGTCTTTACCGTGAAGGCAACCTTGGCAGACCCGAAGGTAAGCATTGAATCGATCTTCGCCGGCGCCTTGCCGTTTGTGGCGGTGATGGGGCTCGCGCTGATCCTGATTGCCTTCTTCCCCGTGCTATCAACGGCCTTGGTACGGTAGCGCGCTTGGGGCGCAAGCACACTACCGCAAGATCACGTCATTCCGGCTTCACACCTGCGGCGCGCAGCACGGCAGCGCTGCGCGCGAATTCCTCCCGCACATAAGCGCTGAAGGCCGCGATAGTCGCATATTGCGGTTCAATCTCAATGCCGATGTCAACCAAACGCGGCTTGATGCGTTCTATGGCCGCGTTGAAGGTGACGTTCAGCGATTCCACAATCCCGCGCGGCGTTTGCGCCGGCGCAAAGGCACCAATCCAGGCCGCACCCGCCCAGGCAGGCAGGCCGGCTTCGGTGGCAGCGGGAATCTCCGGCAGGCTCGCCACGCGCTGCGACCCGGAAATGGCAATCGGGCGCACTGTCCCGGCGCGGATATGGGACGTGGCGGAAGCCGTTGGGTCCACCGCCATATGGGCTTCGCCTGAAATCACCGCCGCCATGGCGGGGCCGCCACCGCGATACTGCACCATCTGCATTTCCACATCTGGCAGCGCGGCGCGGAAGACTTCGGAAGTCAAATGATTGGCGCTGCCAATGCCGGCCGAGGCAAAATTGATCTTTCCCGAATTGGCGCGCAGCCACACAATCAGCGAACGCATATCGGTCGCCGGAATACTGCGGTTGATCACCAGCACCTGCGGAATGCGGCCCAGATGCGCAACCGGCGCAAAATCCGCAATCGGATCAAAGGGCATCCTCGCCACCAGGCTTGGTGCGATCACATGCGCGTTGGAATGGATCATGATGGTGTAGCCATCTGCTGCGGATTTGGCCGCCGCCTCAGAACCAATCAGCCCCGCGGCACCGCCGGCGCGGTTTTCGATCACGATATTCTGGCCTAGCATCTGCGAAGCCGCATCTGAAACCAGCCGCGCTACCACATCAGTCGCACCCCCTGGTGCGAAGGGCACAATGACGCGCATCGGCCGATCTGGCCGCCAGGACCCCTGGGCGCGGGCTGAAGCCAGGGCAGGTGTGGCGAGCGCAAGTGCCACAGCGGCGCGACGAGTGATTTGCATGAAATGACGTCCTTCCCGGTTGGAATGCTTCCCTGGATGCCGGCTTATACAGATTTTCCGCCATGGTGCCATGGATCATCCGCCAGGGGCGGGTTATGCGTCATCCCAGGAAGGATCGCACCCATGAAAACCGCTGCCGAAGCCCTGATTGAATTCCTCGCTGCCCAGGGCATTGACCGGGCCTTTTGCGTGCCCGGCGAAAGCTATATCGCGCTGCTTGATGCGCTGCATGCCCATCCGCGCATGGATTTGGTCACTTGCCGCAGTGAAGGCGGCGCCGGCTTCATGGCCGTGGCCGATGGCAAAATGACCGGCAAGCCCGGCGTGGTGTTGGTCTCTCGCGGGCCTGGCGCCTGCAATGCCTCCATCGCGCTGCATACGGCGGAACAGGATGCCGTGCCGATGATTCTGCTGATCGGGCAGGTGGAAAAGCGCGATTTGCGCCGCAATGCCTTCCAGGAAATTGACTATGCCCGCATGTTCGGCGGCATCGCGAAATGGGTCGGGGAAGCCACCAGCGCGGATCAGGTGCCGGAATTGATCGCGCGCGCCCATGCCATGGCGATGCAGGGCGTGCCGGGGCCTGTGGTGCTCAGCCTGCCAGAAGATGTGCTGGCCGAACCCTGCGCAGCCACCATCCCGCCCGGGACCATTGCGGCCCCCGCGCAACCCGCGCCCGCTGATGTCGCGCGCCTTGCCGCCATGCTGCGCGGCGCAGAACGCCCGATCATCCTGGCCGGCCATGCGATTGACACACCAGGCGGGCGCGAAGCGCTGCTGAGCTTCGCGGAGGCCTGGCAGACCCCCGTTGCGGTTTCCTTCCGCCGGCAGGATCTTTTCCCGAATGATCACGCGCTTTACGCGGGTGATCTTGGCCTGCGTAACCCTGATGCGCAGCGCGCCGCTTTCGCCGATGCGGATCTGGTGGTGGCACTCGGCACGCGCCTGACAGACATCACCACGCAGTGCTGGATTTGGCCCGCACCTGGTCAGCGCCTTGCGCATATTTGCGCGGAACCGCGTTTCCTTGGCTGGCATTTCCCCGCCGAGCTTGCGGTGGCCGCCGATGCGCGCGCGGTGCTCGCAGCACTTGGTGCAGAAAAACCGGGCGCCCCCGCTGCGCGCGGCGCTTGGGCGAAAAAGCTGCGCGATCTGCAAACCGCCGACAGCCAGGTGGCGGCAACGACGCATAATGATGGCATCGCCTTCGCGCGTATTGCGAAGCTGATTGGCGAAATCGCCACACCGGACGCGATGATCGCGCTGGATGCCGGCACTTTCGGTGCGCCCTTCTATCGCAAGATCGCCTGGGTTTCGCCGCGCCGATTGCTGGCGCCTGTTGCTGGTTCCATGGGTTTTGGCGTGCCGGCTGGGGTCGCGGCGGCGCTGCGCCATCCTGATCGGCAGGTGATTGCGCTGGTCGGTGATGGCGGCGCGTTGATGACAGGCGGGGAATTCGCGGTGGCGGTGGCGCGTGGCGTGCCGCTCAAAATGATCCTGTCGGATAATGGTTCCTATGCGTCCATCCGCATCCATCAGGAACGCGCGCATCCGGGCCGCGTCAGTGGCACCAGCCTGGAAAATCCGGATTTCGCCGCCTGGTGCGCAGCGTTCCGTGTGCCGGTGACGCGCATTGAAACGGATGCGGATATGCCGAAGCTCCCGGAAGCCCTCGCGGCACCCGGCCCGGCGGCGATCCATGTGCGGACTTCCTTGCAGGCGGTGCTGCCAAACTAGTGGTGCGATACATGCTGACCTATCCCCGGCCCAAAAAGCCCCCGCGCACCACTAGCCGTATATTTGGTGGGCCGATTCACGCCGCTGTCTGAAACCGACAGCGGCGATCGGACCCTAGGGGCGCTTGTCGCAGGGCAGGGGGCGCGATAGACCCTGCCCCATGTCGCATAACAGTTTCGGTCATCTTTTCCGCGTCACCACCTGGGGCGAAAGCCACGGGGCGGCGATTGGCTGCGTGGTGGATGGCGCGCCGCCGCGCCTCGCGCTCTCGGAAGCCGATATCCAGCCCTTCCTGGATCGGCGCCGGCCGGGGCAATCCAAATTCGTCACGCAACGCCAGGAAGCGGATCAGGTGCGCATTCTCTCGGGCGTGTTTGAAGGGCAGACCACCGGCACACCCATTGCACTGATGATCGAAAATACTGACCAGCGCAGCAAGGATTACGGCGAGATCAAGGATCGCTTTCGCCCCGGCCATGCCGATATTGCCTATGAACTGAAATACGGCATTCGCGACTATCGCGGTGGCGGGCGTTCCAGCGCACGAGAAACCGCGATGCGCGTCGCCGCCGGCGCCGTTGCGCGCAAGGTGCTGGGCGATGGCGTGCGGATCAGGGGCGCGCTCGTTGCCATGGGTGGCGATACGGTGGACCGCGCCAATTGGGATTGGGCGGCGGTCGAGGAAAATGATTTTTTCTGCCCGGACCGCGCCGCCGCGGCGCGCTGGGAAGAACAGCTTTTGGCGCTGCGCAAATCCGGCAATTCAGTGGGCGCGGTGATTGAAATTGTGGCCGAAGGCGTGCCCCCCGGTCTGGGTGCACCGATTTATGGCAAGCTGGACGCGGATTTGGCCGGCGCGCTCATGGGCATCAATGCCGTCAAAGGCGTTGAGATCGGCGATGGCTTTGCCGCCACTGCCCTGACCGGCACGGCCAATGCCGATGAAATGCGCATGGCCGAGGGGGGCTTGGTCGCCTTCCAGGCCAATCACGCCGGCGGCGTTTTGGGCGGCATCAGCACCGGCCAGCCGATTGTGGCGCGGTTTGCAGTGAAGCCGACCAGCTCGATCCTGGAACCCCGGCTTGGCGTTGATCGCTTCGGGCAGGATGTGGAGATCATCACCAAGGGACGCCACGACCCCTGTGTTGGCATCCGCGCGGTACCGGTTGGGGAAGCGATGATGGCGCTGGTGCTGGCGGATCACTTGCTGCGCCATCGCGCGCAGAACCCGGACGCGCCCAGCGCGGCCCGCCTGCCGCGCAACTGATTGGGTTATCCTCCGCCGCAATCCCGCCACGCCCGCCACGGCGCCGCCGTAAAAGTCCTGAAAATACCTTGCCTTTGTCGCAAGGCCGCCTTGACGGCGGGGTCATATGTCCATGCGCACAGTTCAACATAGGAGGACAAGATGCGCTACATGACGAAGACCTCACTTCTCGCCACCGGCCTTGCTTTCGCGCTCACGGGCGCGGCCTTCGCCCAAGGCGCGGCGACCACCGCGCCCGCCCAGGGCAGCCGCCCCGCCGTGCAGGCTCCGGCCAAGCCGGGTGAAGCCACCCATGGCCAGGCGCGTGGCCATCAGGGGAATGAAAGGGTCCGCGCGGTGACCCCGGCGGCGCCCTCGGGCGGCGCCACCCGCTGACCTGAACGCAAAGCCGACGGGCGGCAGCGCCGCCGCCCGCCGGTCCGCCAGAAGGCCCGCCCCAAAGGCGGGCCTTTTGCTTTTCAGGCGCCTCGCCGCCCCAAAAGATTGACGTTTCTCAAAGCCCGGACGCACATTCCCCCCGATAGCAAGACCCAAACAGGGGGAGGACCCAGGCATGGCTGATGAATTGATTGCGCTGAAACCCGAAATCGTCGCCAAGGCGCGTGTGACCGAAGCGCAGCGCGCGGCCATGTATGACGCGGCAACGAAAAACCCCGAAGCCTTCTGGCGCGCTGAGGCCGGCCGCATCGCCTGGATGAAGGCGCCCACGAAAATCAAGAACACCGATTTCAACGGCAATGTTGCGATCAAGTGGTTTGAGGATGGGGTGCTGAATGCCTCGGTTTCCTGCCTTGATCGGCATTTGGCCACGCGCGGTGATCACGTGGCGATCCTGTGGGAAGGCGATGACCCCGCCGCAGATGCCAAGGTGACCTACCGCGATTTGCATGCCCGCGTCTGCAAATTGGCCAATGCCATGCGCAAGCTTGGCGTGAAGAAGGGTGATCGCGTTTGCATCTATCTGCCGATGATCGTGGAAGCGGCGGTTGCCATGCTGGCCTGTGCGCGCGTGGGTGCCGTGCATTCCATCGTCTTTGGTGGTTTCTCGCCCGATAGCCTCGCGTCCCGCATTCAGGATTCCGAATGCGTCATGTTGATCACCGCCGATGAAGGCCGGCGCGGCGGGCGGCGCGTGCCGCTGAAGGTCAATGCGGATGAGGCGCTGCTGACCTGCCCTTCCATCAAGAACGTGATTGTCGCGCGCAATACTGGCGGCAATGTTGAGATGATGTCAGGCCGCGATCATTGGTGGGATGCGATCACGGCTGGCCAGCCTGAAACCTGCGAACCAGAGCCGATGGGCGCGGAAGACCCGCTATTCATCCTTTATACCTCAGGCAGCACGGGCAAGCCGAAGGGCGTTTTGCACACCACTGGCGGCTATATGGTCTGGGCTTCCTATACGCATGAAAAGGTTTTCGATTACCGCGATGGCGAGATCTATTGGTGCACCGCCGATGTCGGCTGGGTGACCGGGCATAGCTATATTGTCTATGGG
>Ga0172376_10003177_pt1 | contig 19620 bp, 14 predicted proteins | sample Lak35m_FD_121114 | JGI IMG/M metagenome (GOLD analysis project Ga0172376, IMG submission 121114) | Freshwater microbial communities from Kabuno Bay, South-Kivu, Congo - kab_092012_35m | ecosystem: Environmental > Aquatic > Freshwater > Lake | place: Democratic Republic of the Congo: South-Kivu... | reverse complement strand
ACTGGCTCAGGCCCGGACCGATCTGTATCGCGGCCAGTGCAACTGCTCGTACTGGCACGGCGCGTTCGGCGGGCTGTACCTGCCGCATCTGCGGCACGCGGTCTACCGGCACCTGATCGCGGCGGACACGGTTCTGGAGCGGGTGGCCCGCGCGCTGGATGCGGCGGCGGAAGGCCGGGCCGTTCCCGGAGGCAATGGCCCGGATCGCTGGGTGCGGATCGAATCGGCCGACTTCGACTGCGATGCGCGGAAGGAGATCCGGCTGAGCAGCGATCGGCTGGTGGCGTTCCTCGCACCGGGCCGCGGCGGCCATCTGTATGAACTCGACGTGCGCGGCATCCGGCAGAATCTGCTGGCCACGTTGAACCGCCGTCCCGAGGTTTATCACGAAGCGATCATCAACGCGGCCAAAGGCATCACCGACGGATTGAACTCGGCCAGCGTGCAGCAGGGCATCAAGTGCAAGCAGGCCGATCTCGATCAGAAGATCGCGTATGACTCGTGGTCGCGCAAGGCGCTGGTGGATCACGTCCTGCAGCCGGGTCTGAGCCTGGAGGAATTCCGGCGCGGTCACGGGCACGTCAGCGATTTTCACAACGGGGCTTATCAGTCGCTGCTGAGACGTTCGCGCGAACGGGTGGAAGCCTGCCTGGCCCGGCGCGGCCGGTTCGGCTCCTACACCATTCAGCTCACCAAAGTCATCTCGCTGGATGTCGCGCGCGGCGGCACGCTGGAAATCAGCTATCAACTGGAAGAACTGCCGCCGGGCATGCCGATGCACTTCGCGATTGAACTGAATCTGGCGGGTCTGCCGGCCGGAGCTTCCGATCGTTACTACTACGACGCGAACGGCCAGCGGCTCGGTCCACTGGAATCCGTGCTGAACCTGAGCAGTTCCAGCCGCATCGGTCTGGTGGATGAATGGCTGGGCGTGGATGTTTCGCTGGAGAGTTCCGTGCCGGGCGGTCTGTGGACGTTTCCGATCGAAACGGTCAGCCAGTCCGAAGGCGGCTTTGAGACCGTGCATCAGGCCTGCTGCGTGGTGCCGCACTGGGAATTCGCCGTGCCGGCCGACGGCCGCTGGTCGGTGGATCTGACGCTGACCATCGACACATCCGCCGCTCAGGCCCGTGAGCTGGCCGCAGCCGGAGCGTCCGGTCGCGGCGTTTGAGGCGGCGTCTGAAGAAGACAAAGATGACATCGGGAGGGCGAGGCTCCTGCCGAGCCGGGTATCGCAGCGCAGGTTTCCAGACAGGCGCGGCTCGGCAGGAGCCTCGCCCTCCCGGTCCTGATCCGCGCGAACAAGATTCCCGGATCATCGTCGATGATTCGCTCACTCGATCCTCTTCACGGACTGCCTCATGCGGATTGGTGTCTTCGCGGACTGTCACGATCATCTGGACCATATCCGGCTGGCGGTGGACTGTTTCAATGAAGCCGGATGCGAACTGGTTCTGTTCGCCGGCGATCTGGTATCGACGTTCGCCGTGCCTCCGCTGCGGAAACTGAAATGTCCGTTCGTGGGCTGCTTCGGCGACAACGAAGGCAACAAGCCGGGACTGCTGGCGGGGATCTCGATCGTGGGTTCACTCAGCGAGGCGCCGCTGTCTTACACCGCTCCGGATGGAACTCGATTTCTGATCGCTCACATGCTGAGGCAATGCCGGGGCTGCGAAGCCGATTTCGATGTGCTGGTCTATGCTCACACGCACAAGCCATCGATCGACTTCGACGAACGGGGACGTCTGCTGCTGAATCCCGGCGAGACCAGCGGCTGGACTTACCGGCAACCCACGGTGGCAATCCTGGAAACGCAGCCGGTTCAGGCGGAGATTGTGCCGCTGCGGCCGGTGTTTGCCGCGCCGTCAGGTGCGTCTGTGCCGGATTGATGAAGCCCTTGAACTGACTGGAAGTGAAGGACCGATTCCATGCTGGGCTGGCGACTGCTGATCTCTGCCTTCCTGATTCCGCTGCTGGTGCTGGTGTTCGTGCTCGATCACCGGGCCGGAGCTTCCGCTCCGTATCTGCTGGGACTGGCCGTTCTGTGTGCCATTCGAGGCAGTTACGAATACTCGGACCTGGTGCGAACGCGGTCCTTTGAGCCGTCGTTTCCGTTGATCGCCGGATGTTCGAGCGCTGTGATTGGAGCGGTCTGGTGGGGGCGGACGACGGGGCTGGATCCCGGACCGCTCGGCGCCGCGCTGGTTGTCTTTGCGATCTCGACGCTGCTGATTTTTCTGCGCGGTGAAGTGCGCTATCACGAGCCGGGTCGCAGCATGGAGACGATCGGCGTGGAGGTGCTGGGTGTCGCTTATCTGGGAGTGCTGATGGCCGTGACCGCGCAGCTCCGCTGGGTGGCGGGCAGTCAGGCGGGATATCTGGTGCTGGCGTCGCTGGTCATCGCGGCCAAGTGCGGCGACATCGGGGCGTATACGCTGGGGCGGCTGTTCGGGAAACGGAAGATGGTCCCGCGGCTCAGTCCTGGGAAAACCTGGATGGGGGGACTCGGCGCGCTGCTGGGATCGGGGCTGGCCACCTGGGCCTGGCTGCATTTCGGGCCGCGTCTGTTCTTCGAGAATGCGGCCCCCTGCCCGGCCGGCTGGTCGATTCTGTACGGCATGCTGATTGGAGTGGCCGGCGTTGTGGGCGACCTCGCGGAATCGCTCATCAAGCGCGATGTGGGACGCAAGGACGCGGCGCAGTTGATGCCCGGCTTCGGCGGCCTGCTCGACCTGCTCGACAGCGTGCTCTACACCGGCCCGCTGGCCTGGCTGCTGTGGAAACTGCTGCCGCTGACGACCTGGCCGGTGACCGGCGAGTGAAACGGCAGGCGGCGCGAATCAGAATCGACAAGCACGAAGCACCAGTAAGTGTGTCCGGCTCTTGAAGACACTCGCTGGCGCTTCGTGTCGGTATGGAACGTCTGATGCTGACCACAACAGAAAACTGCGCTTCGGTTCGCTCATCTCGCGGAGCGAGACGACTGCGTAGCTCAGTCGTTCCGCGACTGAGAACCCGGCATTGGCGCAGCGCGGGTATTTCCTGCGATCCGTTTGATGTCCGTTCGCGCGGAGTTGAAACGAAAAGACCGCTCTGAATGGAGCGGCCTGATCGAATCGGGAATTCGCTTCGCGAAGCTCATGAGAAACGGGGTGGGATCGGACCGGCTGACTTCCGGGGGAGCCGGGATAGTTCGCTGCGAGAGAACTATCAAACCGATCCCACCCTCCCACAGGGCTTCGTTGTTTCCGTTTCAGAATGGCAGAGTGAGAAGGAAGACCCGGAGCGCATCCCTTCCGCTCCGGGTCAGCTCGAACCGCTTAGTGCTGGTAGCAGGGCATTCCGTGCTCGCAGATATCCAGACCGCGGACTTCCTCTTCTTCGCTGACCCGCAGCAGATTGATGCTCTTCAGAACGATGAAGAGGATCAGCATGGTCACGAACGCGAAAGCGGGAATCGCGACCGAGCCGATGATCTGCGTTGTCAGAACCTTGTCCGTGCCGAAGATGCCGGTGGCGATACCGCCCCAGACACCGCAGGCGCCATGTACAGGGAACGCGCCCACCGGATCGTCGATCTTCAGTTTGTCAAGCAGCATGATCGCGGCCATCACCACCACGCCGGCGACGGCTCCGATAATGATCGCTTCGCCGTTGGTGACGCAGTCGCAGTTCGCCGTGATACCGACCAGACCGGCGAGGATGCCGTTCAGACACATCGTCAGGTCCGGCTTCTTGAAGACCACCCAGCTCAGAGCCATACCAGTCAGGCCGCCAGCACAGGCAGCGAGGGTTGTGTTGACCGCAATCGTGCAAACCGCGTTGACATTACCACCGCCAGCGAAGGCCAGCTGGCTGCCGGGATTGAAGCCGTACCAGCCGATCAGCAGCACGAACACACCCAGAGTTGCCAGCGACAGGTTGTGGCCCAGGATCGGGACAGACTTGCCTTCCGAGGTGAACCGGCCCAGACGCGGTCCCAGAATGATGGCTGCCGCCAGGCCGGCGAATCCACCGCAGGCGTGTACCACCAGTGATCCAGCAAAGTCGTGGAAGCCCATTTCCGCCAGCCATCCACCGCCCCACTTCCAGAAGCCGACGATCGGGTAGATGAAGCCGGTGATCACCACGGTGTAGATCAGATAAGCGGAGAACTTCAGACGACCAGCCACCGCACCGGAAACGATGGTCGCGGCTGTGGCACAGAAGGCCGCCTGGAACAGGAAGTCGGCCTGCGGGTGCAGCTTCCGCAGGGCACCCGAGGCGAAACCACCCTGGATGTCTTCGGGCTTCACTTCAGCCGCGAAGTCCGGCTGGGCATAACCGAAGTACTTCCCGGCAAAGTCGCCGCCTGGATACATCAGCGCGTATCCAATAAAGAAATACAGCGTGACACCAAGACAGAAGTCGATGGCGTTCTTGAACAGAATGTTGACTGCATTCTTCGATGAGTTCAGTCCCACTTCCACCATCGCGAAACCGGCCTGCATGAAGATGACCAGCACGGCGGAGAGGAACAGGAACAGGCTGTCGATCGAGTAGGAAATCGCAGCGTCATCAGGGATATCATACGTGACGGGTTCAGCCGGCGCTTCAGCCTCCGTGGTTGCAGCCGGGGTCGTAGTCGCATCAGCGGGGGCTGCCTCCGCAGCCGCGGCCGGCGCGTCGGGAGTGGCCGCCGCAGCGGGTTCCTGAGCCAGCAGTTCCGAGCCGGTCAAACACAGTAATCCAGCCATCAGCCATGCGGTGACGGCACTTCGCAAGCGCCTCATTTGTCGTACCTTTCCACGATGGATCGCCAGCCAGCAAAAGGCGGGCAGCAAGGAAATCGTCAGCAGTCCAGACGAACGCCGTCTGGTTCCGTAAGGCGATCCGGCCCAGCACCTGTGGGAACAGACCCCGGAAGTGACACCGCTCGACTGCGGTACGATCGTGAGGCCTCGCAGCGGCGACTCAGACCCCTTTGGCAAACCATGTGCCAGCCGCACACACGAGCGGCAGACGATGCCCGGACAATCGCCGTACATCCCGAAATCGTGCGGAGTTTCGACTCAACGCATCTGGGAAATACCACAGTTCCCGCAGCCGGTTCCCCGGTGGCAGGGGAAACCCGCAGCCATCACTGCCTGCATCGTGAGCATCAATGCCAGGCAGCCGGCGACCATTTCCTGAGGCATGCCTGGATCGAGTCGGGAAAGGAGCCTGGCCATCAGCGGATGGGACCGTTGATATTCTTCGCGCGGCCATGCATGAGACGTTTGATTGTTTAACCCGCAGCCGAAGGCGCAGGCGTCGAACGGCATCCTGCTCCGAAAACATCTGCGCCTTCGGCTGCGGGTTAAACGAAGGCATCCGGCTCAGTTGGCGGATGGGTTCTGCACGTTTGATCGGACGCACGAATACCACCTGAAGAACAGAACGGGGCCAGCCGGTCTCAACCGACTGACCCAGATTGACTGCATTCTTCGATCATTCCGCTCGCGATGATCATTGCCACTCGCGAGCTGTGACGGAGTGAGGGATAGATTACTCCTTCACGATCCGGAAGACGCCCTGACCACCGGCTGAAGGTGTCGTGACGAAGACCTCGCCACTTTCGTCTTCACCAAAACCCAGGACCGGCAGACCGCTCCAGGCAATCGACATATTGCGAACGACCTTGCCCGTTTGCTCATCGTAGTGCAGCGCCCACAGCCGACCGGTCACGTAATCGCCATAGAGGTAATGCGCGGCCAGTTCCAGATGCTGCTTTCCTCGATAGACGTGTCCGCCGGTGATCGACTTGCCGAGCCGGTGGTCGTATTCCCAGACCGGTTCGACGACATCGCTCACTGGATTCTGATTGCCGAAGTTTCGCGTGCCTTCCCGAGTACTCCAGCCATAGTTGCCGCCCTTGCGGACGATGTTGATCTCTTCCCACAGATCCTGTCCGACATCGGCCGCCCACAGCGATCCGGTCTGGCGATCGAACGTGGCCCGCCAGATGTTCCGGAATCCAAAGGCATAGACTTCCCCCGGAATGCCTTCCTGTCCGACGAACGGATTGTCTTTCGGGACCGCGTAGCCTTTGCCTTCATCCTTGTGATTCACGTCGATCCGCAGAATGGAACCCATCAGCGTCTTGCGGGACTGCCCCGATCCCAGCGGATCGTTGCGGCCGCCACCGTCTCCCAGCGCGATGTAGAGAAAACCATCCGGACCGAAGGCAATCGAACCGCCGTTGTGATTGGCGAACGGCTGCTTGATCTTCAGCACGACTTCTTCGCTGGCCGGATCGGCCTTGTCGCGATCGGTCTTTGAAACGGAGAACCGCGAGACATACATCATCCGCGGCTCGGCTTCCGGGCTGTAGCACAGGAAGAACTGACCGTTCTTCGCGGACTCCGGATGGAAGGCCATGCCCAGCAGTCCTTCTTCATCGTCCTTGCGCCACAGATGCGTTTTCTCACGATGGTCGAGGAACAGCTTTGCCTGCTTTGCGGCGGGATCGTTCGGCAGGACGTGGATCATGCCGGACTGGTCGAGCACGAAGACGCGGCCGGAACCATCGCCGGCATGAGTGACCTGCAGCGGACGCATCGGCACGGCCGGCTTGCCGTCTTCGGTTTCCGGAGACCAGCCTTCCCAGGTCACATTCGGAAACGCGGGCACGGTCTTGAGCGGCAAGGCGCCATCGACCGGCTCTTTCGCGGGCTGGCCGTTCGGCAACTCGCGGACTTTGATGTTCCGGAACGCGACTTCATTCCCGTGATCCTGCAGGCAGATGTGGCCTTTCTCCGGTTTGCCGAACAGGGGCATCGACGCGAACTTGCTCTTCGCCACTCGTTCGTTCCAGTCCTTGCTGCCCTTCTGGAATGTGAAGTAGCTGACTCCGTTGAGACAGACTTCACCGTCCTTCGCGGTCACTCGCAGATAGAGATGATTCCAGTCGCCGACCGGACGCGTCGCGTCCGTTTCTTCCGGGGTGGTGATGCCCACCTGCTGCTCGAAACGCTTCGCCCAGTCCGGCTTCACCGGCTTGTAGAGCTGATAGAGCCAGCCGGCTTTCTGCGGATCGTGCCCGTCCACATTGTCCTGAATCTGCACTTCGGGACCGGTCATCCACGGCGTGTTCGCTTCCTCGGTGACGTGGAACATCAGCCCGCTGTTGCCGCCTTTGGAGATGCGGTATTCGAGCTGCAGCTCAAAGCTGTCGAACTGATCTTTCGTGAGAATGTCGCCCGCGCCGCCGGCCTTGCGGACGATGGCTCCGTCTTCGATGACCCAGCCTTTGCCGAGCGAATCCTTCTTGAAGTTCCGCCAGCCCTCGGCCGACTTCCCGTCAAAGAGCAATCGCCAGCCGGACCGCGCTTCAGCTTCGGTCAGTTGATTCGCCGGCGGCGCCGCCATCACTGCGCCACCAGTCAGTCCACAGACTCCGGCCAGAGCCAGAGCCTTCATCATCCGCTTCATTCGAGTTCCCCTGTGCAGCACGGTTCGTGTTTCAGGCCCGGGCACCAGCCACCACGCCGCCCGGAAGTCAACCGCGATACCGTAGCAGAACGCTCGCAGATGCGATGGTGATCCAGAGCCGCTGACACGGGCCGGTTTGCTGCTTTCTTCGCTGTCTCTGATCGCTCTTTCTTCGACAGCTTCTCAGCACGTGCTTTGCCGCCTTGAATCCCGCCGAGTCGTCCCAGCGCGACGGCGGCGGGATTCTTATTGCTATCCTGTGACTCATCGGCCGGAACCTGCGGAGATTCTCAGGTCGCCTGGTCAACAATGGACCTGGCGAATTGATTCATGTCGCGTGGACGTTTCGGCGGCTTGCTTGAGCGGTCTGACATAAAATGGTGCTCGTCCGAATGAGCACTGGAGTCGATCTCCGATGGGAATCTTTCACAATCCGAAGCCCGGATCGCTTCTACGCTGTGATTTCACGATGCACGCCAACCCTCGCGAACCAGAGATCGGCAAAGCTCGTCCGATCATCGTCGTCTCTCGTCCTGCCAACGGGCTGTGTATCGTGGTTCCGCTGTCAACAAAGATCGGTCACACCGTAAAGCCCTGGCATCACGAGATGGACACATCATTCTGGCCGAAGAATCTGCAGAATCAATGTTGGGCGAAATGTGATCTCATCCTGACCGTAGCTGACTGGCGATTAGACCGATACTTCCAGAAAGACCAGTATGGAAAGCGAAAGTACAAAGACTTCCGAGCGACAGAATTGGACCTTCTGGCGATAAATCAAGCAGTCTTGACTGCACTCGGCATCCAGACTTGACTCAGCCATTGGCGTTACCGATTATTGAATTGTGCCCTTCGGGGACTAGCCAGTGCATGTCGTTATCGACATGCCACCGCTGCTTCCGGCGATTACAAGCTTCAGCAGCGGTTAGACCAAAAAGCCGCCCGGCATCGCGCCGGGCGGCTTTTTTGCTGTCAACTTCGACCTGCCGATTCGGTTACGGCCGAATGATTATACTGGTCCACTACCAGCGCCGCTGGCGCGGGCGGGCTGCGATCTCACTCCGCCAGCAGTTCGGCCAGACGTTCGAGCAACCGGTCATCGACTTCGGTCTCGCATTCCCAGACCACCAGCACCCGCCAGCCGAGTGTCTGGAGTTCTTCTTCCACCTCGCAGTGCCGCTCGACATTGCGTTGAAACTTGGTCTGCCAGAATTCGACGCGGCTCTTCGGCGTGTAAGCGAACCGGCAGCCGGGATGCCGGTGCCAGAAGCAGCCATGCACGAAGATCACAATCTGATGCCGGGGCAGCACGATGTCCGGTTTGCCCGGCAGATCGCGACGGTTCAAACGGAAACGATACCCCAGTCGATGCAGCGCGGACCGCACCCGCAACTCCGGTTGCGTGTCTTTTCCCCGGATGCGCGACATGTTCCAGCTGCGATGCTCACGACTCAACGAATCCAATCCGCGTTCTCCCGCAGCCAGAGGCTCAGTCCACGTTGGCGATGCGGGACGATATCAGGCAGACTTTCTCACGTTCCAGGGCGACAGCTCGGATGGTCATGAGCGGGGGCCGCTTTCGTTCCGGAGCGAATCAGACTTCGCACAGTCGTGGTCCATCCGTCTCATCGCACTTTCGTTGTGCTTCACCCGCTTTGCCCGGCACGCTTGAGTTCGCTTTCCTGTAACCGTCAGCAATTCTACCGCTGAGTTTGCAGCGGGATGACCAGGCTGTGAGTCGCTGCTCGCAGGCAGCATGCACGAAGGAAGAACCATGAACCGCAGGATTGTTTTCCTCTGTCTGATCGTCTTTGCGGGAGTGAATTCTGTCCGCTCCGCAGAACCACCCGGCGTTGCCGGTCGTCAGACCAGAACGATTGAAGGCTGGACTCTGCTGATCAGTGACGAACTGCTCGAAAAGGACAAAGCCGCGACTGATCGAGCGCTGGAACTGCTGACGGTGCAGCTTCAGGAGATTATTCGTGTCGTCCCGGCGCCGGCCGTTGCAGAACTGCGTCAGGTGCCGCTCTGGTTTTCGCCGGAATATTCCGGAGTGCAGCCGCGGGCCGAATACCACCCAGGCGCCGGATGGCTGCGCGAGAACAAACGCGATCCCGCGATGGAGAAGGCCGTCGAATTCACCAACGTCCGCATCTTTGAGCGGGAAACCAGGCGGATGCCGAACTTCACTCTGCACGAACTCGCGCATGCGTATCACGACCGGGTTCTTTCCAGAGGGTTCGGCAATCAGGCGATCAAAGCCGCCTTTGAAAATGCCAGAGCGAAAGGCCTGTACGAGCGAGTTGAGCAGCGGTTCGGCGATGGGCGTTCAGCCAGCGTCCGCGCTTACGCGATCACGAATCCAATGGAGTACTTCGCCGAATGTACGGAGGCGTTCTTTTCCACGAATGACTTCTTCCCGTTCACTCGCGAGCAACTGGAGAAGCACGATCCCGAAATGTTCGCGCTGCTGAAGAGGCTGTGGGCCGGCGGTGCGAACAAGTCACCGGCGAAAGCCGCCGCGAGCGTCCGGTCCTCCCGCCGCTGATCACGGGGTAACCCGCGGCCGGAGATCAGTCTATCAGGAGATCAAACTGCACCGGGCAGCATCAGCGCTTCGAGTGAATCCGAGAGCTGAGCGGTGTTCAAAGAGTTGAACAGGATCCAGACGCCTGGTCCGGGAACGATCCGATGCAAAAAAAAACGCGTGATGCCGAGCGTTTCGGCATCACGCGGAGAGAATCAGAAAGAGTGGGCAAGGGCGGGATCGAACCGCCGACACCAGGATTTTCAGTCCTGTGCTCTACCAACTGAGCTACCTGCCCGATTACCCCCACGGGGATTTGAACCCCGGTCTTAGGAATGAGAATCCTATATCCTGGGCCTCTAGACGATGAGGGCGTGTTCTTCAGGCTCACAGGCCGGGCGAGCTTGAAGGGAAGGACTTTTAAGCCAGCCCCGGAGCTTCGTCAAGCAAGCGGTTTCGACACACCCGGCACTGCACGGGTTCGGCCGGGAGACAGACCGTGTAACCGGTACATCTGGAACCAGTCTTCGATCCGGAAGGCCGGGGTTCGGACATCCTGGTCCGTGAGGACTCCGTGAGGACTCCGTGAGGACTCCGGGTTGACGGATGCGCCCGACGGTTCGACGATCAGTTTCGACAACAGAGGGAGCGTGTTCCGAGCTGCCCTCCGGATGGCCTGATGCGGATCGGACGATTCACGGGGCGTTGCTGGTTTCGCCCGTCACGGTTTCGCGGGAGCGCCTTGAATGCCTTTCCGGGTCGGGATCAAAACGCAGAAGTCGCTCGGCATTTATCTGCTGAAGTGGCTGAGTCTGACACTGCCACTGGGGATACTCGTCGGAACCGCCTGTGCGTTGTTTCTGTGGCTGCTGGATGCGGCGACCACGGTCCGACAGCAGCGGCCGGAACTGGTTTATCTACTGCCTCTGGCGGGACTGGTGGTCGGTGTCGTCTATGTCCTGTTCGGAAAATCGGTCGAAGCCGGCAACAACCTGATCGTGGACGAAATTCACGAACCCGGTGGAGGCATCCCGCTCCGTATGGCTCCGCTGATTCTGCTGGGAACCGTGGTGACTCACCTCTGCGGCGGCTCGGCCGGTCGCGAAGGAACTGCGGTGCAGATGGGAGGCAGCCTGGCCGGTGGACTTGCGAGACTGCTGCCCGGACTGCAGCGCCACGACATCCGGATTCTGCTGATGGCCGGAGTCTCGGCCGGATTCGGTGGAGTGTTTGGAACTCCCGTGGCCGGAGCCGTCTTTGCTCTGGAAGTGTTGATCATCGGCCGCATGAATTCCGAAGCCATCCTGCCGTGTCTGATTGCGGGTGTGATCTCCGATCAGGTCTGTACGGCCTGGGGCATCGAGCATACGCACTATCACGTCGCCAGTTCTCTGCCGGCCGGATCGAGTCTGCATCTGGCCCCCGTCAGCCTGCGGTTGATGAGTCTGGTGGTGATCGCGTCGGTCTTCTTCGGACTCGCGAGCGCGCTGTTCGCGGAGCTGGTCCACAGTCTGAATCACTCCTTCAAACGCTGGATCAAACAGCCGGTGGCTCGTCCGGTGGTCGGAGGAATGCTGGTCATCGCGCTGATGTTCGCGGCGGGAACGCGGGATTACCTGGGGCTGGGAGTTTCCTCTCCCGATCCGCAGGCGGTTACGATCGTGAGCTGCTTTCAGGCCGGAGGCGCGGACACCTGGAGCTGGCTGTGGAAGATCGTATTCACGGCCGTCACGATCGGCAGTGGCTTCAAGGGCGGTGAAGTGACTCCGCTGTTCTTCATTGGAGCGGCGCTGGGCAACACGCTGGCGACCATCTTTCAGGTGCCGGTCGATCTGTTCGCAGCTCTGGGTTTTGTGGCGGTCTTCGCCGGAGCCACCAACACGCCACTGGCCTGCACTCTGATGGCTGTGGAACTCTTTGGAGGTGAGTATGTCCTGTACTACTTCACGGCCTGCGTGGTAGCCTGGCTCTGCAGCGGACATACGGGAATTTATCTCTCGCAGCGGATTGGAATCTCCCGGCCAGGCAGCGGCGAGGATCACGTGTCGGCCGAGGTTCTGCGGACGTTGCGGGAAGCGCGAGAAGCGCATGGCCATCAAGCTCCGAAAACGCCTGCGCCTCCGGCTGCGGGTTAAACGAAGGCATCTGACGCCTGAAGCATCTCCCTGGAAGCTGCGTGAGGTTTTACCAGGATCGAGGAGCTTCAATCAGGCACTGACAGTCCGCGCAGAATGGTGTGCCATGCGAGCAGCGCGTCGCGGGTTTCGCGCACATCGTGAATGCGGATGATGTCAGCTCCCAGTGCGGCGACGGCGAGCGACACTCCGATCGTTCCGCTGGTCCGCTCATCAACCGGCCGCCCCAGCACTTTCGCCAGGAAGCGTTTGCGGGAATGTCCAATCAGCACGGGCCGGCCGAGTGCCCTCAGATCCGGAATCTTCGAAAGCAGGTCGATGTTGTGCTGCGCCGTTTTGCCGAAGCCGATGCCTGGATCGAGAGCAATCCGCTCGCGGGGAATGCCGGCTTCTTCCAGAAACCGCAGACGGTCCGAAAGAAACCGGCAGACGGATGCGACGACATCGTCATACCGCGGATCATTCTGCATCGTCTGCGGTGTGCCCTGAATGTGCATCGCGATGACGCCGCAGCCGGTGTCCGCGCAGACCGATGGCATCTCAACGTCGAATGTCAGTCCGGAAATGTCATTGATGATGTCCGCTCCAGCCTGCAGAGACTGCCGCGCGACTTCGGCCTTCGTGGTGTCCACGGAAATGAGCCGATCCGTCTGCTGTCTGAGCCGCTCGATTACGGGCACGACCCGCCGCATTTCCTCACCGACCGAAACCGGAAGTGCTCCCGGCCGGGTGGATTCTCCGCCGACGTCGAGAATATCCGCTCCATCCGTCGCCAGTTGCAGCGCGTGATCAATGGCTCGCTGCGGGTCCGTGAAACTGCCGCCATCGGAGAAACTGTCCGGAGTCACGTTCACGATGCCCATCAGCAGCGGCAACTCGCGCGGCTGATGATCCCGATCGTGGAAACGCCAGGCGGGTCGCGGAATCATGCTGGTGACGCTCGTCGGATTCATGAAGTGACTCAGAGGGACGGAACCTTCGATGTCCACTTTCAGGGCCGCTGATCGCGGACGAGCGGACCGGTGAGGACGCATTCCAGATCGCGGCCTTTCACGCGTTTGATCGTGTTGAGTTCTTCGTCATCCCAGCGTGGATCGGGACTGCCGGAGATGAACCAGTCGCTGCCGTTATCGGCCAGCAGCATTCCGTACTTCTTCAGCGCCGTCAGGATCACTCGCGCACGCCGGGGAAATCCGGAGACATCGTAGTCGGCTCTCAATCGCACCCGCAGACCCATCGGCGGATGCGCCCGGTCGTGGCTGCGACTGGCCCAGTGTGTGGCTGGAAGAATGTAAGCCCGCTGAGTCTGACGGACGGTGAAGCGGAAGGCATGCCGGACCTCGCCCGATTCGACTTCATCAAACTTGACCAGTCCGGGCAGGATCGGAAGTCCGGCGGCATCCGCGGAAGTCCATCCGGCCGGACGCAGTCGGTTCGAGGTCAGATCAAAGATGGCTCCTGATCCGGCGATCCATCCGCCGCCCGGTTGCGGGAAGCAGTGAAAGAGTTCGTACAGCCGTTTCTGCTGCGGATCGAGCACGATGACATGCCGGTCGCTGTCCTGCGGCGCGTCGGGACCGCCTTCGATCGGCGCGTCCGGAGGAATGGGATACGGCCCCGGATCGCTTTCGTCCGGATACTCGAACTGCACCTTCACGCCCGGCTGGCCGGGGGGAATCACTACGAACGGAATACCGCTCGGCGCGCCGTTCCAGACCGTCCCGAAATCCGGATGCAGCCCTTTATCCAGCCCGATGCTCTGGAGCCACGTTCGCGAGTATTCATGCACCGGGAGTTGCGAGATGTCCGTGTTCCAGGGATTGTCGGCCGGAAAGATTTCGACGTCACCGTGAGCGGTCTTCAAGACCGGTCCGCGCGGCGCGACGGGTTCCGGATCGGCTTTCACATCCGGATTCGCGGTCACGGGAGAGGCCGTTGAATCCGGTTCAGACGGCGGCCGAGCATCGCGAACGGATTCCGGTTCTGCGGTGCCTGCCGCTCTTTCTTCAGAACCAGATGTGACGCGAACAGCCTCCGGCTCAGCGCCCGTAATCGCAGAAGAACCGGCCGAGTCCCCGATGGAAGTCTGTTCGCGACCGGAACCGGAGGACGTCGCGGGTGAATCTGGAACGCTGAAAAACGATCCCAGATAAAACGAAATGACGGCGACGAGCAGATAGAGGGGAGGGTGAATGGAACTCTTCATGAGCGGCCTTCCGTCAGCCTGTCGTGATGTGCGGTCCGGAGGACGTGAGCCTCGCGACTGAAGTGCGGCCATCAGTCTAACGCGTGAAACGTCAGCTGCGCCCCTGCTATTCTGCCGCACGACAGTTCCAGACCGGGGTGTGACTTCTGATCCCCGGCTGGGAACTGCGAGTGGGATTCAGACACAGACGAGACGTTGCAGAAACGTCCGGGAGCCACACATGCCGGTCAAGGTTCGTTGCGAATGCGGCAAAGTCATGAATGTTCCGGACGCCGCGCGTGGCCGAAAAGTGAAGTGCAGGGACTGCGGCGAATCCGTGGCGGTTCCTGCAGAGGACGAACCGCCCCGTCGGAAGAAGAAGACCGGGACGGTCTCCGTCGATGACGAGAATTTCCTCGCCCGGATTGACCTGGATGAAGCCGAGCATGAGGAAATCCGGATCTGCCCGAAGTGCGCGGCGCGGCTTTCCGAGAGTGACGTGGAATGTCCGAAGTGCCGCATCGATCTGGAAACCGGCAAGCTCAGTGAGAAGAACAAGTACAAGAAGAAGCGGGGCGGCCCCGATCCGGATCTGTTCTACAAGGCCGCGTGGGTCGATTCCTGGGCATTCCTCAAGAAGAACCCCGGACTGGCGGTGATGCTGGCCATCTTCACCGCGATCGCGGGAACGATCTACTCCGCCGGCATGTTCATGGTCGGCTACTGTGAGCGAGTTCCCGTCAAGGTCTTCTGGGGCGTGATTGCCTTCGTCGCTCAGATGGCCGTGGCCGGAGCCAATCTGCAGTTATGGTTGCAGATCATCAAAGCCACAGTCGCCGGGAAAGATCACCTGGACCGTTTCAAGTTCGATTTCTTTGCCGCCAGCGCTCTGGGCATCAAGATGATCATGTGGCCGCTGGCGATCAACTTTCTGGTTGTCGCACCGCTGTCGCTGATCGGTGCGGCACTCGTTGCTCTGGCGGGCGCGACGGGCATGGATGGACTGTTGCTGATCTTCGCTGGAATCGTCGGCGGCGTGTACCTGTTGACGGTGTTCGCGTTCCCGATCGCCGTGATTCATATGGCGTCGCGATACACGTTCAAAGCCTACATTCCGTATTACATGGCCCGGATTTCGATGCGGAACTTTGCGCCGGTCGCCTGGTGGTGGCTGCAGGCCATCGCCGTGCAGCTGGTCACGATCGCGGTCGTCGGGCTGGCTCTATTTTTCTGGGTGGATCTGTCTGCTCAATTTGTGGAAATCGTTCTAAAACTGGTCGAGACCTGCGGCATCAAGTTCGACCCTGCGAATCTGGCCGAGGCCGGTTTCATGTTCAATGTCACGGTGGCGGGTCTCGGCCTGGTCGCCATCTTCCTCACGCTGCTGCTCATGGGATTCATCACCTCGTTCCCGATGGTCTATCTGATGCGATCGAGTGGACTGCTGGCCTACTATCGCGACCGCGAACTGGAGACCAGCCACAAGGTCATCGGCAACGACATCGCGGGCTTCTGGGTCCGCTATCTGGGATATCTCATCGACCAGTGCGTGTGCGGCTCGTTCGTTCTGACAGGCGCCGGGTTGCTGGGAGCGTTCAACGCGTTCATGACCTACATGCAGGTCGATATGGGACCGACTATCGGATACGTCGGAATGCTGGCTGTGTCCGGAGTGTGTCTGGCCTACTTCATCCTGTCGGAAAGCGGCCCCAGTTCCGCGACCATGGGGCAGAAGGCGATGGGGCTGATGGTCGTGACGGACGACTACAAACGCCCCATCACGCGCGAGACTGCCATTATGCGCTGCGTTCTGCGGATCGTGGGTCTGGCTGTGCTGGGGCTGGGCGCGCTGGCGATGCTGTGGGACAAGGAAAAGAAGACGCTGCACGACCGCGTCTCAAAGACGCGCGTTGTCTGGCGACCGGTGATCGACTAGCGGCTCTGGATTCCGCCCGCTTCCTTCGTCGCGATTGCTTTCGCTGCGGCAGGCGGACGAATAGAGTTTCCGCACCTCGAAATGCTGGCCGTCTGTTTCGTGGCAGATCGCAGGGGCGGCCGACTCTGACGCAAGGAATCCGGCATGGCTGTCAAATCCGCGGCGCGCGAAACAACTCCGAAATCCGAAGATCAGGCCATGCTGGCCAACGCGCTGGGCCAGATTGAGAAGGCGTTTGGCAAGGGATCGATCATGAAACTGTCGGATGCCACCTCGATGGTGGTCTCCGGCATTCCCGCAGGCGCCTTGTCGCTCGACATCGCGCTGGGTGGTTTCGGATTCCCGCGCGGCCGCATTATCGAGCTGTTCGGACCGGAATCGAGCGGCAAGACCACGCTGGCTCTGCATGCCATTGCCAGCGCTCAGAAACAGGGCGGCATCGCGGCCTTCATCGACGCCGAACATGCCCTCGATCCCACCTGGGCCAAGCGGCTGGGAGTCAATCTGGAAGAACTGCTGGTCAGCCAGCCGTCGCATGGCGAAGAGGCACTGGCCATCGCCGAGATGCTCATCAAATCCAACGCTGTGGACATCATCGTGGTGGACTCGGTCGCCGCACTGGTTCCGAAGGCGGAACTGGATGGAGAAATGGGCGATACGCATGTCGGACTGCAGGCCCGCATGATGAGCCAGGCGATGCGCAAGCTGACCGGAGCGATCGCGAAGTCCCGGACCACGGTGATCTTCATCAACCAGATTCGCGAGAAAATCGGCGTCATGTTCGGCAGCCCGGAGACGACTCCCGGCGGCCGGGCGCTGAAGTTCTACAGCTCCTGCCGCGTGGACGTCCGCAGGATCAGTACGCTCAAGGAAGGAGAAGAGTCTATCGGTATCCGGATGCGCGTCCGCATCGTCAAGAACAAGGTCGCGCCGCCGTTCCAGCAGGCCGAATTCGACATGTACAACGACCGCGGCATCAGTCTCGAAGCGGACGTGCTGGACATGGCGGCTGAAGAACGGATCGTGCAGAAAAGCGGCGCGTGGTTCAGTTACGGCGAAACCCGCCTCGGCCAGGGCCGCGATAAAGCCCGCGTTTACCTCGAAGAGAACCCCGCTCTGACAGAGGAACTCCGCCAGAAAGTCCTCATCGCCCGCGGCTTCGGCCACCTGATCACCGGTCAGGCGGAACCCGCCGAATAGGATAGTTCTGATGGCACGATTTCTATTCTGGAACCTCCAGAAAAAGCCGCTTGTTGAACAGGTCGCAGATATCGTCCGCGAGCACGGGGTCGATTTCCTCGTGCTTGCGGAAATTCCCGCAGAACGCGAAGCATTCTTCGCCAAGTTGCTATGCACATTAAATGGGCGGGACAGTCGTTTTCACTTTCATCCCAGTAAGTCTGGCTCCGCATCGGTGGAACTCATTGCGACCGTACCCGAGCGTTGCGTGGTCAGCGTGGCGGATGACCGGCACATGACGTTTCGTCGGATCACACCTGTGACTGGGAGTGAGTTTCTTCTCGTGGGCGTGCATCTTCCAAGTAAACTTTGTTTGGATTCAGCAAATGTAGAACGTCTTTGCCCCGGATGGTCACAACAAATCGAAGAAGAGGAGGAGCGAATCGGTCATAGCCGAACATTGCTTGTGGGTGATCTGAACATGAATCCGTTCGATGCCGGTATTGTCAGCGGCTTAGGATTTCATGCTGTCAGTACAAGAGAGCGAGCGAAGCGTGCTGGCGGGAGACGCATAAGTGGCCAGATGGGACGACGTTCCTTCTACAACCCCATGTGGAGCCATCTTGGAGATAGGCATAAGCACGCACCCGGGAGCTATTATTATAGTGGAAGAGGGGCCGTAGAGTACTTCTGGCATATGTTCGACCAAGTCTTGATCCGCCCTGCATTGCTCTCTGCTTTTCCGGACGACCAAGTCCATATATTGACTGCGATTGGTTCGCGGAGTCTCCTGAAGCGAACGGGAATTCCGTCAGAGAGGGCAGGATCCGATCATCTTCCACTGCTATTTGACCTTAATTTCGAGAGGAATTTCCATGACGGTTGAAAGCCTGTGGGGCGAACTTCCAGAAACTGACCTTCGACGGGGACCAAAGCAAATTCTGCAAGAGCAGGCGATGTTGCTTGGTGACGCGACCAAGAATATTCTCGAGGGTTCTGTTCAATCCAGCATCGGTGATTTTCAGAACACAATAACATTAAGGCTTTCAATTGTGGCTAAGTTGCTGGGTAATTACAGGTTCGAAGTTCTAACAGCGACTTATGATCCAGTTAAGCTTTACCCAGTAGATCTGCTTGGGTACGACACGGAGAATGTGCGTCACGTCAAAGATGAGAGTGGCTTAAAGAATGAATTAAAAAGAATATTTCAATCAAAACAGGTTCGGGCCGCTATTTCAGCGTTGCTTCGCCAGTGTAAAGATGAAGAAAGCTCAAGTCCCAATAAAGCGATTTTGAGCAGTTTAAAACGCCGAACAATTCGTTAACGGGTACGATATTGAGCACGATCAGTCTTCAAGGCCGAGTGGCGGTGGTGACGGGCGGGGCGACGGGGATCGGGCGCGCGACGGCGGTGCGGCTGGCTCAGCATGGCGCGAAGGTTGTCGTCGGGGATTTTTCATATCCGGCTGGTTCGGAGGAATTCCTCAAAGGCTGGGCGATCGAACCGCAGCGCTGCGATGTGCGATCGGAGCGGGAACTGGCCGCGTTGATTGATCAGGCGGCAGCACTCACCGGACGGATCGATGTCCTCGTCAACAATGCTGGCATCGGGATGGTCAAGCAGATTGATGACGTGACCGAAGACGACTGGGACAACTGTCTCGACACAAACCTGAAGGCGGCGTTCTTCGGGGCGAAGCATGCCATCCGCTGGATGAAGCGCGATGGCGGTGGTGGCTGCATCGTCAACATCGCCAGCAATGCCGGGCTGCTGCCGAGAGCGCACGATCCGGTGTACTCCATCAGCAAGCAGGCCCTGGTCGGTCTCACGAAGGCTCTGGGATTGTGTCATGCGAAAGACCGCATCCGGGTCAACGCGGTCTGTCCCGGACCGGTCGGCAGCACGCGGATGATGAACGACGATCTGGACTCGGCTCCGGATCGGAGCGTTGCGGAGAAAAGCGTGATCGATGCCAGTCCGCTGGCCCGCGCCTTCGGGCGGATGATTACTCCGGAAGAGGTCGCGGACGCGGTGCTCTATCTGGTCAGTGACGGCGCGGCGATGGTCACAGGCACTCTGCTGGCTAGTCAGTGTCCCGAAAGTTGTTTGATCGGTTGAATGCTGGTTGGTGACAGGCTTGGTGGGGGTGAAGATTTCCGGTCTCACGGGTGAGGCCGTTGTGGATGGCGGGAGTTGGGCCTGTTT
>Ga0172376_10003176_pt1 | contig 19636 bp, 20 predicted proteins | sample Lak35m_FD_121114 | JGI IMG/M metagenome (GOLD analysis project Ga0172376, IMG submission 121114) | Freshwater microbial communities from Kabuno Bay, South-Kivu, Congo - kab_092012_35m | ecosystem: Environmental > Aquatic > Freshwater > Lake | place: Democratic Republic of the Congo: South-Kivu... | reverse complement strand
TGGCAGTATCTCCTTTCTCGCGTTCATGGTGATCACCGAATACCGCCGTTACCAGATGTCATTCGAGCTAAAGCGGTAGCGCAGCAGGTGGCGGTAGCAACCTGAAGGTTAGCCTATGGATCCTGGTACTACCAGCACTTTTTGAGTAGTTACGTTTAAAGAACTCCACCGTCGCTGATAGGCTAACTTGCTACAGTCGACAATTCTTCCTTTTCGATGTCTGCATACCTAGCTCGGATTGATATTTTTCCAATTAAGTCCCTGGACGGAGTATCCCTTACCCAAGTTACCGTCTTGGGCAGTGGGGCGCTGCAGGGCGATCGCGGCTATGCTCTGTTTGACCGCCACCATCGCTTCATCAACGGCAAACGCAATGCCGCTGTCCATAGCCTACGCAGTCGCTTCGAACCACCGGGCCAGGTCGTCCACTGCTCTCACCCAGGTCAATCGGAGGCCACCCGCTTTGATCTCGAAGCAGACCAGGAGGCTTTAGAGACCTGGCTGACCGCCTACTTTCAGGAACCGGTTACGATTCAGGAAAATCCTCAACAGGGCTTTCCCGATGATACCCAAGCGGTGGGTCCGACCGTGATCAGCACCGCCACCCTGGAACAGGTGGCCGCCTGGTACGGTGATCTGAGCCTTGCAGACCTGCGTCGTCGGTTTCGCACCAACCTGGAGATCGGTGGAGTCCCCCCCTTTTGGGAGGATCGATGTTTTAGCTCCGATAGCCAAGCGGTGTGCTTTAGGATTGGAGAGGTGGTGTTGGAGGGGGTTAATCCCTGTCAGCGCTGTATTGTACCGACCCGGAATCCTGACACCGGTGTCCCCAAGCAGGACTTTCAAGCCACCTTTGTTAGTCAACGGGCCGCCACCCTACCCCCCTGGGCGCCCCGCTCTCGGTTCAACCACCTTTACCGTCTAGCGGTCAACAGCAATATTCGGGGGCAGGGGGGCAAGACCCTGAGGGTGGGGGATCGGGTAACCATCGGCGATTGATGGGGACCCTATAATAAATTAATCCTTGCCCTTTACGATCTTATGACCCTGTCCTTTCTACGCGCCGATTTACTTGAACTGGCCGCCTATAGTCCTCACCCCCCATCCAGCGGCCAGGTTCCAAATCAGCCAGAGAGGATTGTTGATCAGCTAGATACCAATGAATCTCCCTACGACTTACCTGCCCAACTCAAGCAAAAACTAGCCTGGATGCTAGAACAGCAGATTGCCGCTAATCGCTATCCCGATGGCGCCTACGGGGAATTAAAGGCGGCGATCGCCGATTATGTCAACCAGTCAGCCCAGCTACCCGGGACCTTTACCGCCCACCACATTACCGTTGGTAACGGCTCCGATGAACTGATTCGCTCCCTGCTGATGGCCACCTGCTTGGGGGGGGAGGGGGCCATCCTGGTGGCTAACCCCACCTTCTCCATGTACGCGATTCTAGCCCGTACCCTGGGCATTCCCGTCGTGGCGGTAGATCGACGGGAGTCAGACTTCACCATGGATCTGGAGGCCGCCCAAGCCGCTATTAACGATGCCGCGGCCCCTCCCATTCGCGTCGTCTTCGTGGTGCACCCCAACTCCCCCACCGGTAATGGCCTGACCACCGCTGAAATCAACTGGTTAGAGCAACTCCCGGAGCAGATTCTAGTGGTGGTGGACGAAGCCTACTTTGAGTTTAGTCAGCACACCACCGTAACTAGGGTAGTGAACCGGCCCAACTGGCTGGTCCTTAGAACCTTTTCTAAGGCCTTTCGGCTGGCGGCCTACCGGGTGGGCTACGGCGTTGGTCACCCAGGGTTAATTGCTGCCCTGGAAAAGGTCCGACTCCCCTACAACCTACCTAGCATTGCCCAGGCCGCCGCCAGTTTGGCCCTGGCCCACCGCCAGGAGTTACTGGCGGTGGTGCCCACCCTTCAACAGCAGCGACAGTTCCTCTGGAGCACCCTGGCGGAGCAAACACCCCTCCACCCCTGGCCCAGTGTGGCCAACTTTATCTACGCCCGTCCCCAGCCAGGGCAGAGTTCCCTGGTGGATTGGTTCGATTACCTGAAGGCTGAAGGCACCCTGATTCGGCATACCGGTGGGGGGTTACGCATCACCGTGGGCAGCCCGGCGGAAAATCAGCGCACCCTCAGTCGCATTCAGGCCAGGAAACTATAGGAGGGCTCTAGCCCGTCGTACCGTCGGGGGCATCACCCCAACTAACAAGGCAAAGGCTTCGTCCGGCACCTGATCAACAATGCTCTGATCAAAATAGTTCTTAAACTGCTCAAGAATCATCCGGGCCCGATCAAGGGCAACTGGCTTATCGGTAAAGTTTTGGGTGAGTCTCACCCATTGCAGTCGAATGCGCAGAGCCTTTTGCTGATCCTCGACTGACTCAGGAGCCACCAGAGATAGACTGCCCAGGGCAATCACGCTGCGACAGTCTAAATCTAAACTGCCACCAATGGCGGCTCCTGGACCGGCAAATTCGGTGTAAAATTCTTTGTGAATGATCAGGCCGTTGCGGCGGCGACTATTTACCGTCCAAAGCTCCTGCCCCCGAATCTTGGCCATGACATCTACCCCTTCCTCTAGCGAAGTACTGGGGGAAAGGGTAGAACAAATAGATTGATAACGAGGGGTAAAACCATCAGCTACTTCAACATGGGTAGAAGCATCGTAGCCATGGGATAACCAGGGACGCTGTAGAGGATGACTTAAAATACCTTGCTCTAAATTGCGACTCATGCGCAGTACTACTAACAATAGTAATTTTTAGGAAGAAAACACAGCCATAAACTATTACCCTTGGTAAATTATTTTAGGACACTAAACTGAGAACGTTGCGATCGCCAGGGCTTCTACAGCTAAAACCAAAATAAATTTTTAGGCAGAACCGTAAGGTTTTGATGAAGTTGGGGCGAATCCGCCAGCTTCCAGCCCTACCCTAGGGCCTTGCGCATGAGCAGACGGCGGGATTGCTGCCCTGGCCAGGGGGCCCAATTCGCCTCAGCTTCAAACAGGCTGAACCCAGCGCGACTATAGAGCTGACGAGCCTGCCGGTTATCCTCCATAACATGGAGATATAGGTGCTCCATCTGCCAGCCCTGGGCCAGGGTTTCACAAACCGCCAGCAGGTTACGACCAATCCCCTGGCGCCGAAAGCCATGGCCCACCGCCAGGTTTGCCACGTAGCCATAGGGAGCCTCAAGGGTTTGCCAGGGCCAGGGGTGGCGCTGAGACAGTTCTACAGTGCCGGCGATGGTCGCTTCGGTGGATAATCCAGTTGAGGGGGATGGCACCAGAGCTGCCAGACAGATGTAGTTCACTCGGGAGGATTGCAGTCGACTTTGCAGGTCGGCTTGAATGCCCAACTTAACCAGGGGATAGACCAACCCTGCCCACCCCATTGGGTCGTAGAAACTACTGGCAAGAATATCACTGATGCCTGGAATGTCCTGACCCCGGGCAGGTCGAATCGCCGCCCTGGCAACTGCAGCGGGGGTGGCCCCAGGGCCCGCCGCCTGGGTTACCCCGATCTCCCCGGAATCGAAGGCACGGTGAGTCATTAATTCAATACCATGGTGAGTGAGGCCATGAAGAGGAGGTAGGATGCCCGAATACTTGACCGACTTTAAAGTGACTGGCTTAGACAAGCAGGGAAGATGGGAAGACAGGGGGAAACCTAGCGATTCAATTAAATCTTGATAGACCTCCGGTCCTGGACAGAGAAACCCCTAGGTCTGTATTTACATTTACTATGCCATGACTGCTTCGGCCTTTGTCACTAGAATTGAAACTCACCGGGATCCCACCCTGCTTTGGCCCCTGGTCGGGGTTCTTTCCATGGTCGCGCATGGCCTGGTGTGGCTGGGGGTCCAGCCCCTGAAGATTACCCCCACCCCCACGGTAAAGGCAAACCCCATACCGGTACAACTGTGGTTGGATACCCCCGGCACCCTCGGCCCCGAAGCTGTCGAGCCCTCCCCCTCTAGTGCGGTGGTAGCCACACCCCCGGCCACCGAGGAGTCTGCTGCGCCTCCGATAGCCCCGACTGCTAATCTACCCCCATCCATCCCCGCCCCAGAAATTCCTAGTCCACCTGCTGCCGCCGCACCCCCACCCACCATCGCTCCGGTGGTCGAACCCCCGCCGCCGGTGGAGACCGCGCCGATGTCCCCAGCGGTAGCCCCTCCCCCATCGCTTGCCCCTGCCGTTCCCCCCCCGACGGTGCAACCTGCACCGGCAGTACAACCCCCGCCCGATCCTGCAGTCTCCCCTCCGGCGGTAGCCCCTGCCGTCTCCCCCCCACCGGTAGAACCTCCTCCCGCTGCTGCCAATCCCTCTGGTAACCCAGACCCCAGCCAGACGGGGGGTGGGGAACTCTCTCATCTGGGGCTTTATGCCGCCAGCTTTGGGACTGACTTTCCCGACACCCCACCCCGATTGCTGGATAACACCCGCCTCAGTCTCCAACCCTGGCTAGCCACCTGTGGGTGGGAAAACTTCGGGGCGATCGCTAGCCCGGGTCTAACCGCCCGGGTAAAACTACAACTCCAGGTACAGCCGGACGGCAGCGTTGCCCAGGCCAGGGTGCTAGAGGGCACAGGAAATAACACCCTGGATAATTTAGTTAGCTGTGTGGTACAACGCCAACTGCGCCTGCAACCCGCCACCACCGCCGGTACTCCCCAGCTTACCGATGCCTTTATCCTGGACACCCAGGTCAGCTTTTAGTTCCCCCACTCCCCACTCCCCCATGGCCCTGTTCACCCTGCGATCGCTACAAAAAGACTTTGGCATTAAGGAGATTCTCCGGGAGGCCAGCTTTAGCCTGGAGCCCGGGGAGAAGGTGGGGCTGATTGGCACCAATGGCTCCGGCAAATCCACCTTGCTGAAAATGCTGGCGGGGCTAGAGCCCTGGGATGGGGGTGACCTGTGGGTCAACCCCGCCGCTCGGGTGGTCTACCTCCCCCAACAGCCCAACTTTCAAGAGCATGCCACGGTGTTAGAGCAGGTGTTTCGCGATGCGGGCCCCGCCATGGCCCTGATTCGCCAGTACGAAGCGGTGTCCCACCACCTGGCCCAGACCCCCGCTAACGCCGACCGCCTGATGGCCCAATTGGCCCACCTGACCGACCAGATCACCCAGGCTGGGGCCTGGGACTTAGAAACCCGCGCCAAGGTGGTTTTGACCCAGTTGGGGATTACGGACCTGGACGCCCCAGTGCAGGACCTCTCCGGTGGTTACCGCAAGCGGGTGGCGATCGCCGCCGCCCTGCTGGCGGACCCCGATGCCCTGTTAATGGATGAGCCCACCAACCACCTGGACGCCACCACCGTGGAATGGTTGCAAAGCTATCTCAGCGGTTTTGCCGGCACCCTCCTGCTGATCACCCACGATCGCTATTTCCTTGACCAGGTGACCAACCGGATTCTGGAGATTGACCGGGGGGACCTCTACAGCTATGCCGGCAACTACGCCTACTACCTGGAGAAGAAGGCCGCCGCCGAAGCCGCTGACCAGAGCCGTCAGCGCAAACAGGCGGGCATCCTGCGCCGGGAACTGGTGTGGCTGCAGCGGGGGGCTAAGGCCCGCAGCACCAAGCAGAAGGCCCGCATCGATCGGATTGAGGCCATGCAAAATCAGTCCTTTAAAGCCGATCAGGGCCAGGTGGCGATCACCACGGCGGGTCGCCGCATCGGCAAAAAGGTAGTGGAGCTGGAGGGGGTGAGCAAGGGCTACGGCGATCGCCGACTATTTGAGGATTTTAGCTACGCCTTTACCCCCCAGGACCGGGTGGGCATCATTGGCCCCAATGGGGTGGGCAAGTCTACCCTGATGGATATCATTACCGGTCGGTTAGCCCCGGACCAGGGGCGGGTGGAGATGGGCGCCACCATCCACATCGGCTACTTCGACCAACATTCTGAGGACCTGCAGACCAACCCGGAGCAGCGGGCCATTGACTACCTGAAGGAAACCGCCGAGCTGGTGACCACCGCCGACGGCAGCGTGATCACCGCCGCCCAAATGCTGGAGCGCTTCCTATTTACCCCCAACCAGCAGTATGCCCCCCTGCACAAACTCTCCGGGGGGGAGCGGCGGCGGCTGTTCCTGCTGCAGGTGCTGATGGCCGCCCCCAACATGCTGATCCTGGATGAGCCGACTAACGATCTGGATATCCAAACCCTGGCGGTGTTGGAGGACTACCTGGAGGCCTTTAACGGCTGTGTGATCGTGGTCTCCCACGATCGCTACTTCCTGGATCGCACCGTTAACACGATTTTTGCCTTCGAGGGGGCGGGCCAGTTGCGGCAATACCCTGGCAACTACTCCCTCTACCTGGACTACCGACGGGCGACGCCTGAGCCAGCCGACCAGACCTCTAACCCCGCCCCGAGGGCCGCGGGCAAAAAGGTTAAACCTGTCCCAGTTTCCCCGGAAGCACGCCCCCTTTCGTTTAAAGAAAAGCGGGAATACGAGCAATTGGAAGCCCAGATTGAGGCCTGGGAGGCGGAGAAACAGGGCATCGAAGCCCAACTCTACGGCCAGCCTAGCCCTGAGTACGGGGAGGTGACCCGGCTCTCGGAACAACTGGCGGCCCTGACCACCGCCATTGATCAAGGGACGGAACGCTGGTTGGAGCTGGCGGAACGGCTAGGGGTTTGATGGCCCTTCACCCCTGGCCGCCAGGGGGAAATTCCCGTAGGCTAGAGGAAAACCATCCTCTGCCGCTATGACCGTTGACTCTGCCCTCACCCTTACCTGGAGCCATCGCCTGGAGGAGGTGCCGGAGGCCGCCTGGGATGCCCTGGCCCAGCCCCTGGCTACCCCCTTTCTAGAGTGGCACTGGCTGGTTAACCTGGAGCGATCGGGCAGCATCACCGCCAACACCGGTTGGCTTCCCTGCCACCTCACCCTCTGGCGGGGCACCAACCTGGTGGCCGCCGCCCCCCTGTACCTGAAAAGCCATAGCTACGGGGAGTTTGTCTTTGATCACCAGTGGGCGGATCTGGCGGACCGCCTGGGCATCGCCTACTACCCCAAGCTGCTGGGCATGTCCCCCCTAACGCCGGTGGAGGGTTATCAGTTTTTGATCGCCCCGGATGAAGATCAGGAGGCCCTCACCCTGACCATGGTGGAGGCGATTGATCGGTTCTGTTTGGGCCAGGGGATCTCCGGTTGTCACCTGCTCTACGTCGACCCAGCCTGGCGAGATCGCCTCACCCAAATGGGCTTTAGCCCCTGGCTCCACCATAGCTATATTTGGCAAAACCAGGGGTTTCAAAGCTTTGACGACTACCTGGCCCAGTTCAACGCGAACCAGCGCCGCAACATTAAACGGGAACGCCGCTCCCTCACGACCGCTGGGTTAGAGCTGCGGCTCCTGCGGGGGGAGGACCTGAGCCGATCCCTCTGTGACCTCATGTATGACTACTACGCCGACACCTGTGACAAATTTGGTTGGTGGGGCAGCAAGTACCTGACCCGTGACTTTTTCCACCTCCTCCACCATAACTACCGCCAGCGGCTAGTCTTTTTTGCCGCCTACGGGGAGGATCGGGACCGGCCGGTGGGCATGTCCTTTTGTTTAACCAAGGGCGATCGCCTCTACGGTCGCTACTGGGGCTCCCAGGTGGAACTCAACCACCTGCACTTCAACGCCTGCTACTACACCCCGATTGAGTGGGCCATTGACCAGGGCATCCAGGTGTTTGACCCCGGTGCCGGTGGCCGCCATAAGAAACGCCGGGGCTTTCCCGCCACCCCCAACTATAGCCTGCACCGCTTTTACCAGCCGCGACTGGAAACCCTGCTCAAGCGTTACCTGCTGGAGGTGAATGAGCTGGAGCAGCAGGAGATCGAGGCCATTAATGCCGATTTGCCCCTGAAGGATTTATCGCAGTGAGGGCCCTGGGGTGGGGAACGGAGCCCTTCACCCCGCTAACTGCTACCCTGGTAGCTGAGCCAGATTAACCCCCACTGTTCAGCCCCTGAGGAAGTCCATGTCTGTTATCCGCCAACTGCATCAACAGTTAATCAGCAAAACCCGATCGGCGGTGGAGATTACCCAGACCTATCTGGATCGGATCACCACCCTGGAGCCCCAGTTGCGCAGCTACCTGACGGTGACCCCCGAGGTAGCCCTGGCCCAGGCCCAGGCGGTTGATGCTCAGCTGGCCCGGGGGGAATCCCTGGGGCTCCTGGCGGGCATTCCCATCGGACTGAAGGATAACCTCTGTACCCAGGGGATTCGCACCACCTGTGCCTCCCGGGTATTAGACAATTTTGTGCCCCCCTACGAATCGACGGTTACCCAGCGGTTGCAGCGGGCGGGGGCGATCACCCTGGGCAAAACCAACCTGGATGAGTTTGCCATGGGGAGTTCTACAGAAAACTCCAGTTACCAGGTCACCGCTAACCCCTGGGATCTGCAGCGGGTGCCGGGGGGGTCCTCCGGGGGATCGGCGGCGGCGGTGGCGGCGGCGGAATGTGCCGTGGCCCTGGGTTCCGATACCGGTGGGTCCATTCGCCAACCCGCCGCCCTCTGTGGGGTCGTGGGGTTGAAACCCACCTATGGGTTAGTGTCCCGCTTTGGCCTGGTGGCCTATGCCTCCTCCCTGGATCAAATTGGCCCCCTCACCCCCACGGTGGAGGATGCCGCCCTGGTGTTGGCGGCGATCGCCGGTCACGACCCCCGCGACTCCACCAGTCTGGATGTGCCCATTCCCGACTATACCCAGGCTTTAAAGACCAGCCTGAAGGGGCGGCGGCTGGGGGTGATTACGGAAACCTTTGGGGAGGGGGTGGACAGTTCGGTGCGATCGGCGATTGAAAAAGCCCTGCAGCAACTCCGGGAGTTGGGGGCGGAGGTGCAGGAGATCTCCTGCCCGCGCTTTGCCTACGGCTTGCCCACCTACTACATCATCGCCCCCTCCGAGGCCTCCTCCAACCTGGCCCGCTACGATGGAGTCAAGTACGGGGTGCGTCGCAGTAACGACAGCCTCATGACCATGTACACCGAGACCCGGGCGGAGGGGTTTGGTCCCGAGGTCAAACGCCGGATCATGCTGGGTACCTACGCCCTCTCCGCTGGCTACTACGATGCCTACTACCTAAAGGCCCAAAAGGTCCGCACCCTGATTAAGCAGGACTTTGAACGGGCCTTTGAGCAGGTGGATGTGCTGGTCTGCCCCACCACCCCCACCACCGCCTTTAAAGCGGGGGAAAAGGTAGATGACCCCCTCAGTATGTACCTATCGGACCTGATGACCATTCCGGTCAACCTGGCCGGCTTACCGGCCATGAGTTTACCCTGTGGCTTTGATCAGCAGGGCCTACCGATTGGCCTGCAGTTAATTGGCAATGTGCTGCGGGAGGACCTGCTCTTCGAAGTGGGCCACGCCTACGAACAGGCCACCGCCTGGTATCAACGTCACCCTAACCTGGGCTAGGCGCAGGACATGACCATGGTTAAAACCCTACTGGGTATGCTGGGGGTTACGGCTCTGGTTTACCTGGGTCTCTGTGGCTGGCTCTGGGCCAGTCAACGGCGACTGATCTTTTTACCCTCCACCGAGCTGACCACCATCCCGGCGGATCTGGGGCTGGCCTACGAAACCGTGGTGATTCCGGTGGGTGAGGGGGGCCGAATCCACGGCTGGTGGCTACCGGGGCAGGGCACCCCCCCCCTCACCGTCCTTTACCTCCACGGCAATGCCGGTAATATCTCCACCAACCTTGGGCGGACTGCCCTGCTGCGTTCGCTGGGGGTCTCGGTGCTGACCATCGACTACCGTGGCTACGGCCTCAGCTCCGGCCCCTTTGCCACTGAACACCGCCTCTACGAAGATGCCCAGGCGGTCTACCGCTTCCTGCATCAGGAACGGGGCGTTGATCCCGGCCAGTTGGTGATCTACGGCCATTCCCTGGGGGGGGCGATCGCCCTTGACCTGGCGGGGCGTGTGCCGGGGCTGGCCGCCCTGATCATCGATGCCTCCTTTACCTCCATGGTGGATATGGTGGTGCTCTCGCGCTACAACCGCTGGTTTCCGGTGCAATACCTACTCACCCAGCGGTTTGACTCCCTCACCAAGGTGCAGCACCTTAACCTACCGATCTTCTATATTCACGGTCTGGCGGATATTGATATCCCCCCCAGTATGACGGAACGGCTTTACCAGGCGACCCCGGGGCCTAAATCGATTTGGCTGGTGGCCGGAGTCGATCACAATAACCTACCCGAGGTGGCCGGTGGGGAACTGCAGCGGCGCCTGGGAGAGTTTTTTGCAGGCCTAGGACCGGGCAAAGGCCTCTAGGGCCGCCCCGCTCACCCGACAGAGTTGCCATTCGGGTTTGAGTTCTGCCCCCAGTTGGCGATAGAAGTCAAGGGCCGGGGTATTCCAATCCAGCACGCTCCACTCCAATCGGCCACAGCCCTGCTCCAGGGCCAGCTTACCCAGGTAGGTCAGCAGGGCCTGGCCAATCCCCTGGCGGCGGTACTCGGGCAAGACAAACAGATCCTCCAGGTACAGCCCTGGTTTCATCAGAAAGGTGGAGAAATTGTAGAAAAAGATAGCCATGGCCACGGTCCTATTCTCCACTTCGGCGATGATCGCCTGGGCGTAGGGCCGTTCTCCAAATAGGCCCTGGTTGAGGTCTTCGAGGCTGCCAGTCACCTCGTGGCTCAATTGCTCGTACTCCGCCAGGGCTTGGATCAGGGCAAAAATCGCCGGCCCATCCTGGGGTCCAGCGGCGCGGATCTGGGATACGGGCGGGGGGGATGGCATAGGGGGAGGTGAAGAGGGTTTACCCCCATGCTACAGCTGTCCGCAGCGGGATAGTCGTAGCATCAGGGCATCCAGCCGAGCCAGATCGCCAAAGCCGCCCCCCTGTCCGGAGCCAAAGCCACCGACCCGCAGGGACTCTAACCAGGATAGTTGCCAGTACCAGAGGGCGGGCAGGTGGCCCGGGGGGGCGGTGAGGCTGAAGTTAAGGAAGTCGTAGAACCGAAAGAAGGCCAGGGGGCGGGGGTTGGTAACCAACAGCCAGCCCACTGCCTGGAAGAAGGGGTGGGGGTTGACCGGGCTCAACTGGGTGCTATCAAAGTCCTGATTGAGCTGGCGATAGAGGCGCTCCTGCACCGAAAAGCCAAACTGGCCCTGGCTGGCCCTCACCCAGAGGTAATCCAGATCGTGCAGCAGGTCACAGGGGAGTTGGGCCAGGGCGGAGGCGCTCAGGTAGCCCGGTCCCTGGCGGGACCGACCCAGGAAAGAGGCGAGGAATGCCGGGGGGTCGGGGGGGTGATCAAGGGTGGCCAGGAGTAGGGCCTGGGTGACCCGATCGGCGGCCTGCCATTCCCCCGCATCGAGCAAATTGATCAGGTCTTGCCGGCTCCAGTCTGGATCAATCACCACCATGGGTTATGCGCCCCCCTGGGGAGGGTCTAGGGGAAAACAGCGATTCAGGCGGTCCATGATCGCCTGAACCACCGCCTCACTCAGATCGTAGCCAGCCTCCAGGCTGGGGCAACACCACCGCCAGGTGGGCAGGTGGCCCTGGGGGGCCTGGTCGGTAAACTGTAGCCGTTTATAGGGTTTACGGCCCAGGCTGAGGCTGACGGTGGGGCCTCGCCACTCTAGGGTGCGGAGGAAATTAGCCCTGTGCTGCTCCATCCGCTGGTACACCTGCTGCTGGGCCCGAAAGCCAAACTTGCCCTCGCTGTAGCGGCTCCACAACTGATCGATGGTCAGTAAGTCGACGCAGGGCAGGTGGGCGATCGCCTCCCGGTCCAGGGGTTGGCGATTAGGGCTGAGGGCCTTCAGAATAGCGTTCTCCGTTTCCTCGTCGGCAGCTCGCCAGTCTTGAGCCCAGAGCAGTTGCCGCAGGCGACTGTAGTCTATCCCCAACTCGGAGGTGACCGGACCGTAGATCTCGCTGCGAATCACCTCCTCCATGCCCAGGGCCCGTTCTGGGGAAATCTGCCACAGTTGCCGGGCCTGTTCCAGGCGCCCCTGATCAAAGGTGGGAGGATAGAGACTGGTGGCCAGGGCCTGGCGCACCATGGCCCGGTACTGTTCAACTTGGTGCTCACGCTCCTGTTGTTGCTGCTGGCGAGCCGCCTCCGCCTCTGCCTGAGCCTCTGCCTGGGCCGCCGCCACCGCCATTTCCTGCTGGCGGATGGCCTCCGCCTCCACCTGGATCTGGTGCAGCTGTTCCTGGTAGATCTGGTTAGCCTCCGCCTCCGGCAGGCCAAGGTTGTCCGCCAGTTCCTCCATCACCTGCCAACTCTCCGCCGGCAGGGGCCGGCGGTTGTGGCTACTCAGCTCTAGCATCAGCACCTGGGCAAAGCGCTGTCGCTTTTCCGCCAGGGTCTGGTAGGGCCCCAGGGCGATCCCCTTCAGGTCCTCCGCCTCCTGCTCAGATAGGCCCAGGTGCTGCCGCAGTAGGTCCAGGTTAGCGAGCTCGGCGGGGGACAATTCCCCCTGGCTCTGGCTGTAGAGGGCAGCCTTACCCAGGTAGAGGGTTTGGGGGGGCAGCATCGCCTCTGCGGCGGATAGGATACCGGCTAGCACCTCCGCCACGTGGGTCTGCACCTGCAGGCGCAGACTCCCCTGCTGAATCAACACCAGGGTTTCCAGGGGTTTGTCCCGCAGTCGATCGCAGAGCCGTTTCAGGATGGGGCGCAGGCGATCCGCGGCGACTTCGAACTGCAGGCCATCGGGCACCAGGTCCTGATCGCGGGGGCTTTGCAACGGCCGAAAGCGGGTTTGCCCCAGACCTGCCAGGGCCTGGAGGTCGGCCTGCAGGTAATGGATTTCCTCCACCAGCTGATCCACGGTCAAGTCAGGCTCGATAAGTTTAATCAAAAACCCCACCTGGGGCACTGGATAGGGTTCCCTGACCATGGAGTCGGCTAGGCCGCAATAACAACTAGCCACTGTTATAGCAGGTCACCCCGGGCCTGCAAAGGGTTAGCCCTGCCGTAGCTGTTGCCAGAGGGCGGCATAGGCCGCCTGCACCGAGGGACTGAGGGGCTGGAGCAGCTCGCTCTGGGTCAACACTGTCGAGGCCTCCAGGCGATCGCCGTAGCGCCCCCAGGCGGTGGGCAGGTGATCGGCGGAGAGCCCCCAGATCCGGGGGGCCAGGGCCTGGTTGTAGATCCCCAGGGTGGTGGCAAAATCTTGACTAAGGCAAAAGTTTAACCAGTCCCAATCCAGGGGACCGGGTGGGGCCGCCCCTTGGGGGCGCAGCCAGAGGTCTGCACTGGCCAGGGTACCCTCCTGGGGAATCACCAACCGCAGGTTGGGGTACTGGGCCAAAACCGGTAGCAGGGCGTCTAGCCAGCCCACCACCGCCCAGGCATCGCCGGTAATCAGGGCCTTCAGGGTATGTTGGGAGCTATACCACCGCACCTGGCGGTGGAGTTTAGCCAACCAATCCTCCAGACCCTGGACGGTGCCCAGGTCAGGGGTATTGGCGGAGGACCCCAGGGCCTTCAGCCCTAGCCCCAGCACCAGTCGGTCCTGGTCTGGCACCATCAGCCGCTGCCGCAGCTGGGGTTGGAGCAGGTCACCCCAGCCCTGAATCCGTACATCAGGCTTTAATTGGTCAGTATCATAAAGAATTCCCAGGGCGGTCCAGCGGTAGGGTACCCCCCAGATCGCCTCCCCAGCCCCGGCGGCGGCTTGGGCACCCTGCCCCACCAGTGGAGACCAAACCGGTGCCAGGGTTGGCCATTCTGGCAAAGACTGGGGATCGATAGGTTGTATTAAGGACTGCTGGCGGGCAGGACCCAGCCAGGCATCGGGGAGGCTAACCCAGCCGGCGATCGCCCCCCGCCCCTGCCCCTGATGGCTGACCCAGATTTCTAGCTGGCCATAGAGTTTAGCGGGGGTAGGCTGCTGGGCTAACTTCACCGAACCCCGGCCTCGGTTTTGGCGTTCAAAGGCGGTGATCAGCTGCACCGGCAGGCCCCCCTCCCAGACCGCCAGGTTCAGCCCAGGCCCCCTGGCCTGGCAACTGGCCAGGGCCAAGCCCAGGCCCCCCATCCCGCAACGGGTTATGAAATGCCGGCGATCCATCATGCAAATCCTGGTGCTGGGCTGTCCCCAGGCGATACCATTAAGGCTGGTTGGAAGTATAACTTTGGCCAGCCCCCTTAGGACAGGGTTGACTGGTCGATTTCATAGTTGGTAATTTTATGGCTAGTAACGGACGGGCTTCCTATGAGGAGCCATCAAAACCCTAATATCCGGCAGGCCTTCGGTTTTGCCCTGAGGCGGCTACCCCGCTATGAACTTTATTCGCGATACTATCACAGTGGCGATCGCCATCGCCCTCACCGCCTTCATCGGCCTCAGCCTGGCCCGCCTTACCTACTTTGTCTTGCACGGCCAGGGGTTGCTGTAGTCTGGCGCTGCTGGGGTGCCAAGGTTAGGAGGGCAGGGCCTTGGGGCGACCAAGGGACACCGCCAGGCCCTACTGTCTAGGTCAGGAGGAGTTAGCGGCGGGCTTCTGCCTGCTTCTGGGCGGGGTCAGCTTGGAAGGCCTTTTCTAACCGCATCACCTGCTTGGCCTTCAGGGAAAGGGCACTGCTGTCCAGCCGGTTGGCGATCAGGGCATCGACGGAGAACAACCCAGCCCCGTTAACGGTGAAGTACAGGAAGCAGGCGGCGTAGATGGCGGATAGTTCCAGGTAGGGTAAACTCAGTCCCGCCACGGAGATGTGGTGGTACATGGCCACCGTCATGGTGCCCAACAGCCCTAGGGCGGCCGGGCGGGTGAATAACCCGATCGCCACCAGAGGAGCGCCGATCAGCTCTGTGTAGGCGGCGATATAGCTGAGAAAAATCGGGAAGGGCAGCCCCAGGTATTCCACGTAGGCGTGGGCAAAGCTTTCGATGTCCGCCAGTTTGTCCTGGCCGTTGTGCACCATCATGATGCCGATCACCACCCGGGCGATCGCCAGGGTAGCCTGGGACCAGCGGTTGGCGTTGACATTGGGTTGAAAAAGTTTAGCGGCGGTACGGGTGAGTTCCATGGCAAAGTCGGTGGGTTTATAAATGAGAAGAATTGAATAGATTCTTTAAGTAACGTAACAAATCTTTCTCGTTTTTGCAGGGGAAGCAAAATGGCGATCGCCATCGCCCTGACCACCTTCATCGGCCTCAGCCTGGCCCGTCTCACCTACTTTGTCTTGCACGGTCAGGGGTTGCTGTAGTCTGGCACCGCTGAGGGCACCAAAGCCACCAGGGCAGAACCTTGGCGGGGTTAAGGGACAACCACGGCCCCTGTTTTACTGATTTTGATGGTGACTAGTTTACTTTCTAGCGTTGGAAGGGCTCAGGGGTTCTTTCTCATGATGATGAACTGGGCAACCTTACAACTGGTAACTGTCACCATTGCTTGTCTGGCTAACGTGGGTTTGAACTATCTCCTCATTCCCCGCTATGGAGGCTACGGTGCTGCCATCGCTACCCTTCTATGCCAGGGTCTAGCCGTCTACGGGCTATGTTTTTGCTTCCCTCGGTTGCGTCAAACCGCCACAATGATGGGTAGGGTGATTACCCTGTCGTGGTTATTGAGACCTAACTCCTGTCTGCCTAGTTCTCCATAGGGATCTCCATGCGGGTTTTACACATTAATTTCAGCGATTATCTCCATGGTGGTGGCGGATCGGTGGCGGTGCATCGGCTATGTCAGGGGCTTCGATCCGTAGGGGTTGAATGCACCATCCTGGGTAAGGTAAAAACCCTGCAGTCAGATCAATCGGCCATAATTCCTCGCCTTCGCCCCTTGGAGGGACTGATCCGTAGAATTAGTCAATCGGTTGGACTCAATGATATTCATACCCTGGGTACTTTTACCCTGAAGCACCATGCTTTTTTCAAGTCCGCCGATATTCTTCACCTTCATGTTCTCCATAGCGATTACTTCAACTATCTGGCGATCCCCTACCTGACCGCTGACAAACCCACGGTGTTTACCCTACACGATATGTGGGCTTTTACTGGTCATTGCGCCTTTAGCAATGACTGCGATCGCTGGCAGATCGGCTGTGGCCATTGTCCCTACCCTGATGCTTTTCCAGCCATTCGACGCGATGCTACCCATCTGGAGTGGCGTTTAAAGCACTGGATCTATCAACAGACTACCCTTAATCTGATTACCACTAGTAACTGGCTCACCGATCGAGTAAAACAGAGCATACTGGCACAATTTCCTCTCCATCAAATTCCCTACGGCCTGGATACCAGAATTTATCAACCCCTCGATCAAAAGGAATGCCGCAGTAAACTGGGTATTCCTCTGGATAAAACGGTTTTGATGGCGGCGGCAGTTAGCTTTAGTGATCCACGGAAAGGAGCAGATTTATTAATTAAGGCCCTGAGCCAACTGTCTCCAGCCCTGCGGGCAGAAACGGTTCTGTTGATCATGGGTAACCAAACCGACAGAATCGACCAAACCCTGGGATTATCCACGATTAGCCTGGGTTACCTGGAGGACGATTACAGCAAAGTCCTGGCTTACTCGGCGGCGGATCTCTTTCTATTTCCTTCCAGGGCTGAAACCTTTGGCATAGTGGCTCAGGAAAGCATGGCCTGTGGCACTCCGATCGTCGCCTTTGATGTTGGAGGGGTCTCGGATTTAGTGCGCCCTGGTATCACCGGTCTTCTAGCCCAGGCGGAAGATGTGGAGTCTTTTACGGCTCAGATGACCCACCTCATGGAAAATCGCGACCTACGGCAGGCTTTAGCCATGAAATGTCGTGAGGTGGCGGTTGCGGACTACTTCCTGGGGCAGTACGCTCAACGCCATAAAGCCCTTTATCAAACCTTGCTTTTTGGTGAGCGGTATATTTGGTCCTAGGGATTACGCCCGATGCCTCGCGGCCAAGTGGGACAAGAGTAGTACCAGAATTTTGCATAAATCCTGGTTCTGACAAGGACAAGTCAATCGTTTCAGCCTGATCTAGCCTGGTTTCCCGAGCAGTCCTCGTTAGCAGGAAACGATCCTTCAGGCATTGGCCAGCAAGCTGATGTCTGCAATCATGTAAGTTCCTAGGGTGAAACCTGGAGACACCCTGCATCTTTAGTCTTTCCAGGAACGAAGTATAACCATAGAAACATGTAAATTTAATGGGGTAGATGACCAACTTAAGTTTGACTATTGTCACCCCTTCCTTCAACCAAGCTGAGTTCCTCTCAGCTACAATCACTAGCGTCCTCTCGCAGCGGTACCCTAACCTTGAATACCGGGTCATTGACGGGGGTTCTACGGACGCTAGCCTGGCCATTCTGCAAAGTTACGACAGAGCCTTAACCTACTGGTGCAGTGAACCGGATGGGGGACAGTACTCTGCTATCAACAAGGGTTTTCAAGGCAGTCAAGGTGAAGTTATGGCCTGGTTAAACTCCGATGATATGTACACTCCCTGGGCCTTTCAAGTGGTCAATGAAATCTTCAGCACCCTACCGGAAGTAGAATGGCTGACCACCCTCTGCCCACTACTTTGGAGTGCGGCCGGGGCTGTTACCTATTGTGCCCAGCGAGGGGGCTATACCCGCCAGGGATTCTTTAAGGGGGAAACCATTCCCCAGCCCCGCTGGTATAGCCTGGGGGCGATCCAGCAGGAATCGGTTTTCTGGCGGCGATCACTGTGGGAAAGGGCTGGCGGCTATCTGGATACCACCTACCCTCTGGCGGCAGACTTTGAACTATGGGCAAGGTTCTTTCAGCAGGCGGACCTCTACACCGTAGCGGTTCCCCTGGGGGGCTTTCGAGTGCACCAGGGCCAACGATCTGTTGTTAACCAGGCCCAGTACCAGGCCGAGGCCCAAAGGGTGTTGAGCACCTACGGGGGGCGATCTATGGGCACCCTGGAGTCAGTGGCCACCAAACTCACTAAAGATTATCTTCGTCTACCCTATGCCTTGCGCCGCAGAGCAGTTCAATGGGGGCTCAAGCCAATCCATAGGCACTGTGCCTACGACCCAACGCTGCAGCGCTGGCAGAGCTATGATCTATGACCCCGGTTCCCTTAGTCTACATTTTGATTCCAGTTCACAACCGGCAAGCGACTACCCGGGCTTGCCTGGCTACTCTCAACCACAATGGTGACCTCGATCGCTACAGGGTGGTGGTGATTGACGACGGTTCCACCGACGGCACCACCGAAGCCATCCAACAAACTTACCCAACCGTTGTTGTTCTACGGGGAAATGGGCAATTATGGTGGACGGGGGCGATCTCCATGGGCATGGAGTACGCCTACCACCAGGAAGCTGACTACTTCATCTGGCTCAATGATGACACTCTACCGCAGGCAGAAGCTATTACCAAGATGGTCTCCGCCTGTGGAACTGCCCCCTGCCAAATCATCTCGGCTCAATGTTATGCCGATGATAGTTTTAGTCAGCCCACCTATGGAGGCCGGAGAAGAAAATATCTTTCCCTGGAGTTTTTAGCAGCAGCCCCGGATCAGTACTTACCCTGCGATCTATGCAGTGGTAACTTGGTTTGCCTACCTCGATCGGTAGTCGACACCATTGGCTATCCACCGGATGATCGGGCTCCCCACCTGTGGGGCGATGTTATTTACACCTGGACTGCTCGGCAGGCGGGTTTTCAAATTAAGGTTTTAGGGGCGGCCATGGCAATTTCTCCACCGAACCCTATGGAAACTGGATGGGCCACTAGTTCCCTACCCATGGCTCGACATTGGCAATTGCTCAGATCCCCAAAATCTAGCATTTACCCACCAGCTTACTGGTTTTACTGCCGCCAACTTTACGGGCATGCCGGCCCATGGGTCTTTGTCACTGTCTACCTTAAGTTAGTGGGGTTTACTATCCTTCGCTGGGTAATGCCTCTCCCTTGGCTCAATCAGCTAAAGCAAACCCTTGATCGGATAGCAGGCGGTGCAAGAAAACTGTGATCTATTTTGTGACTGTTAACTACTACTCCAGGGATTGGGTACAGATTCTAATCGCCTCGATCACTAGAGGTATTACCTCTCCACACCATATCCTGATTGTTAATAATTCTCCAGAGGAAGAGGGACTGAGGTCAATGGACGATAAGTACGTCACTATCCTCGAATCCGGTAGTAATCTGGGTTTTGGTCAAGCCTGTAATCTGGGAATTAATTACGCATGGCAGTATCATCCCCAGTCCCTGGTGTGGTTAATTAACCCCGATGCGGTGATTCACCCCAACGCCGATACTTACATTCAAAATTGCTTCCGAGAAGATGATACCCTGGCTATCCTGGGTACACAAATCCTTACGGTTGATGGGGCAATCTGGTTTAGCCACGGTACTTTTAATCCCTGGACTGGCTCGGTGAAGCATCACAACCAACCCCCTCAGCACGATTTCCAGGAACTCACCCGTCCTTGTCAATGGGTGACGGGCTGTAGCCTAGTGCTCAATCTAAGAGTTTTTCAAGACTGTCCTGGATTTAGCAATGCCTACTTCCTCTACTCCGAAGATACCGACCTCTGTCTCCGCTACGGTCGTCAGGGATATCGGGTCACCGTCACCCAGCATCCCTTGGTCACCCATCAAGTTTCTGCCCTAATTGGCCACCACCCTGGTCTGATGTATCAGTACTACACCTACGGTCGCCTCGCC